>Ga0209698_10001909_pt1 | contig 23931 bp, 18 predicted proteins | sample LitLauG_LLR_2012_FD_187203 | JGI IMG/M metagenome (GOLD analysis project Ga0209698, IMG submission 187203) | Freshwater sediment microbial communities from Pennsylvania, USA - Little Laurel Run_MetaG_LLR_2012 (SPAdes) (version 2) | ecosystem: Environmental > Aquatic > Freshwater > Creek >... | reverse complement strand
GCCCGGCACTCCACCCCTGCGTTCGCTGCAAAAAGGCGGGAGCCCAGGCCAGCAGCGCATAGGCGCAGGCGGATTGAAAAATCGCGCCCAGCGAAAGCCCGGCCACCGATTGCCAGCGCTGCCGCATCTGCGCGAGCGCTTCCCCAAAACTGAGCTGCGTAGGCCGTCCGTCGCGGGCCCGCAGCAGATCGCGGCGGCCCGGTTCCCGGATCGTATAAACCAGCAGCGCAAACAACAGCCCGGGCACACCCACAATCAGGAACGTCACCCGCCACGAGGCGATGGCTCCGAGCAACGGCAGAGAAAGGACGGGCGTGCGCGCCAGCGCGTCTACCGTCAGTCCTACTACCAGGAACGAAAGACTGGCTCCCAAAAATACGCCCATGTAGAAGACGCTGATCGCCACGCCGAGGCGCTCGTTGGGGAAGTAATCCGCGATTAGCGAGTAGGCTGCCGGGGAGAGCGTGGCTTCCCCGATTCCCACGCCCATGCGCCCCAGAAAAAGCGTCCAGTAACTTCGGGCCAGGCTGCACACCGACGTGAACACGCTCCAGACCACTACGCCGAGCGCGATCAGGTTGCGCCGGTTGCGCGTATCCACCATGCGCCCCAGCGGCAGCCCCATCAGTGTGTAGAACAAGGCAAAGGCCAAGCCTTGCAGCAGGCCGATGCGCGTGTCGCTGACCCCCAATTCGCGTTTGATCGGCCCCACTAGCAGACTCAACACCTGCCGATCCACAAAGGACAGCATGTAGATGGCGGTCAGCGCCAGCACTACATACCACGCGTAGCCGAGCCTTGGCCGCGCGGCATCTCCGGCTGCCGCCGTTTCACTTCTCTGCAGATGGGTTCCGGGCATTTGTCAGACCAGGGGGCATTTTATGCCATACCTGGGCTTAAAAGCCAGCGCCCCAGACACAGGCACGAATGCCTGTGCCGCCTGGCTAAATGTCGTAGTATAGGGCGAACTCGTACGGATGTGGCCGCAGCCGTATGGCATCCGCCTCATTCTTGCGCTTGTAATCGATGAAGGTTTCGATCAGCTCTTCGGTGAAGACATCGCCCTTCAGCAGGAAGGCGTGATCGTCTTCCAGGCAGGTGAGCGCTTCCTCCAGCGAAGAGGGCATCGAAGGCACGGCCTTCATCTCTTCCGGTGTCAGGTCGTAAATGTCCTTATCCAGAGGTTCGCCCGGATTCAGCTTGTTGATCACGCCATCCATTCCCGCCATCATCATCGCTGCAAATGCCAGGTACGGGTTCGCGGCGGGATCGGGCGGCCGGAATTCCACGCGCTTAGCCTTCGGGCTCGCCGAATACATGGGGATGCGGCAAGCGGCCGAGCGGTTGCGGCGGGAGTAGGCCAGGTTGACCGGCGCCTCGTAACCGGGCACCAGCCGCTTATAACTGTTAGTGGTCGGCGCAATGATAGCCGACAGCGCGCGCGCATGCTTCAGCAAGCCTCCGATGTAGTGCAGCCCGAGTTGGCTGAGGCCCGCATAGCTATCGCCCGCGAACAGCGGCTTGCCGTCTTTCCACAAGCTCTGGTGCGTGTGCATCCCGCTGCCGTTGTCTGCGAAGAGCGGTTTCGGCATGAACGTCACCGTCTTGCCGTATTGGTTGGCCACGTTGCGGATGATGTACTTGTACAGCATCATGTTGTCGGCCGACCTCACTAGCGTGTCAAACCGCTGATCGATCTCCGCCTGGCCGCCGGTGGCCACTTCGTGATGGTGGCACTCGATATTCATGCCGCACTTAATCATGGTCTGCACCATTTCGCTGCGCAGATCCTGATAGTGATCGGTAGGCGGAACCGGGAAGTAGCCCTCCTTGTAGCGCGGGCGGTAGCCCAGGTTGTTTTCCCTCTGCCCTGAGTTCCAGCGGCCTTCGTCGGCGTCGATGTGGTAGTAGCCCTCGTGCTGATTCTGATCGAAGCTGACGTTATCGAAAATGAAGAACTCGGCTTCCGCGCCGAAGTAAGCGGTGTCGGCCACCCCCGTGTTCCTCAGGTAGAGTTCCGCCTTCTGCGCGATCCACCGCGGATCCCGCTCGTAGCGCTGCTTGGTGATCGGGTCCTTCACGTCGCCGAGCATGACCAGGGTGGGGGTTTCGGCAAACGGGTCCATGATCGCAGTATTCGGATCGGGGATCAGGAGCATGTCGCTCTCGTGAATCGCGGCCCAGCCGCGGATGCTCGATCCATCCATCCCGAATCCTTCTTCGAAGCTGCTCAATCCCAGTTCGTTGATCGGGTAGGAGACGTGATGCTGCAAGCTCGGGATATCGGTAAATCTCAAATCGAGCTGCTTGGCATCGTTTTTCTTGGCAAATTCCAACACTTCTTGCGGGCTCATCCATCCTCCATGGTGGGTATTCAGTGGGATTGCCGTAGTCGCAAATTGGACTCAGGATACCCCACCAAAATACGCCTGGTCAAGTTGAGTTACATATCGTACCACGTGGCGCCATGGACGAGGCCTTTTACAGAACGGTCCAATTAATGCATCGGCATGCCGCCACGCTGCCGCGGCCGTTTCATGAGGAAGAGCAGCGGCAGGACCAACACGAAAACCAGGGATAAGGCGCGGAACGTATCCACGAAAGACACCAGAGACGCCTGCCGCAGCACCATTCCCCAGAGGGCGCCGTAGGCGCGCTGCGTGGCCGTGTGAACATCGAAGCCGTGGGCCATCATGTTGGCGGCGAGGCCGTTCAGGTATCCCTGTGTCTGCGGGCTGGACGCGTTCACGTGGCCCACCAGCAGGTTGGTGTGGAACTGTTCGCGGCGGAACAGGTAGGTGGTCGCCGAGGCAATCCCGATGCTGCCGCCCAGATTGCGCATCAGGTTGAACATGCTGGTGGCATTGCCCATCGCCTCGCGGGGAATGGGGTCCATGGTGGCGGTCGTCAGCGGCACGAAGAGCATCGCCAGGCAGGCGCCCTGTATGAATTGGGGCCAGAAAATGTCCCAATACCCGGCTTGGAGGTTGAGCTTCGAGAGCGCGTACAGCGACCACGCCGAGCCCACCAGGCCGCCCGCGAGCACCTTGCGCGGATCGAAGCGGCCCAGCACGGTGCCTACCAGCGGCATCATGAGGAACGATCCCAAACCGCGAGGCGCCATGGCAATTCCGGCATCCAGGGCCGGGTAGCCCAGCAGGGTCTGCAGGAATACCGGCAGTAACAGCATGCTGCCGTAAAGCACGAATCCCATCACGGTCATGAGGAAGACCCCCGCGCTGTAGGTGCGCGATTGGAACACGCGCAGGTGCACCACCGGATTGGCAGAGCGCAGCTCGTGAAAAACGAAGATCCCGACGGCCATGACGGCGGCCACGGACAGGACCGTAATCCAGTTAGAGGCAAACCAATCCACCTCTTGACCCTTGTCCAGGACGATTTGCAGGGCCCCGACACCGATGGTGAGCAGGCCGATTCCCCAATAATCGATGCCGCGGGATTCGCGGCGGATATACGGCGGGTCGAAAATAAACAAGCGCGTCAAGATGACCGACGCCAGGCCCACCGGAAGATTGATATAGAAAATCCAGCGCCAGCTGAAGTTGTCGGTCAGCCAGCCGCCGAGGACCGGCCCCAGCATGGGGGCCACCACGATGCCGAGGCCCCAAAACGCCATGGCTTTGCCCCGGTCCTGTGGAGGAAAGGCCTCCAGCATTACGGCTTGTGACAACGGCTGCAACGCGCCCCCGGTGGCCCCCTGAATTATACGGCAGACCACCAGAATCGACAGGGTGGGGGCCAACCCGCACAGGAACGAGGCCGCCGTGAAACCGAATACGGCCGTGAGCAGCGTGCGCTTACGGCCAAACTGGCTGGCTAGCCAACCCGTCATCGGGAGGATGACGGCATTGGCGACGAGATACGAAGTGAGCGCCCAGGCCGCCTCATCCACGCTCGCCGAAAGGCTGCCGGCGATATGGGGAAGCGACACGTTGACGACTGTCGTATCCAGCACTTCCATGAACGTGCCGCACATGACGGCCATGGCGACAAACCACGGATTGACTTGCCGGTATGATTCCGAGGAGGGCATGAACTCGAGAAACGCCTTTTGTTATGATGCTGCGGCGAGCGCAAAAGCCACAATCGTTTCGCCGCACGCACCCGTGGTGGCCTCTAATTCCTCTAAGAGCTGGCCCTCCCAGTCATCCGGAGGAATCACGACTTCGCAGGCGGCGATCTCGGCGTCCGGCGCTCCGCGAAAACATAACTCGCATACGGCCAGCGAATCCGAGGCGAATCGCACCGGTGGGCCAAAGGTGCGGCAGGTGATGGGCCGCACGGAGTAGAGGTCGCAAGTGCCGCTGTCCGGATCGAGCGCCGGACAGGCCTCGTCCTCGTCCTCCAAGTCGAGAATGGCATGGAGAGCTTCGGCGGGATATTCGCGGCGAAGCCGTTCGGCCGACGCTTGCGCACGCATCCGTACCCGGCCGGCCCGCCTGGGGTCGCTCCGCTCGAGCTCGGCCAGCCCGCTGCGCAGACGCTGTGCATCCAGTGGCGTAATCGGAAACGCGCCGAGGCAACACTCGTGGCAGCCGGCGCGGCAGAGGAGCCAGGAACCGCTTTTCCGTACGGCTTCAGCCATGGCCGCATCCACGATCTGTATCAGCTCCTGGTCGTTTCTCATGCCCGCGGGAATCCGCCTATCGCCACAACTGCCGCGTAGCCAGGCGCGCTCCTTCCGCCATCGCCCGAAACTTCGCCCAGACCACAGTGGGATGGACCTCGGTGCTGTAGGTTGCCTGCGAGGAGAAGCCGCAGTCGGCGCCCGCGATCACGTTCTCCCGCCCCACCAGCCTGGCATAGCGTGAAAGGCGCTCCGCAATCAACTCGGGATGTTCCACGATGTTGCTCGCGTGAGTGATCACGCCCGGGATAAGCACCTTACCCTCGGGCAGCTTCACATTCTCCCAAACGTGGTACTCGTGCTCGTGACGCGCGTTGGCGGCTTCGAACGAGTAAGCGCCCGCATGGATTTGCAGCAGGATTTCGACAATGTCGGCTAGCGGAACGTCGTGGATACGCGGCCCTTCATTGATCCCGTAGCAAGTATGGTAGCGAACCCGTTCCGGAGGAATCCCGCCCAGGCCGTGATTGACGGCCTCTACGTACATCGCGGCGGTCTTCCACCGCTCGGCCGCGCTCGAGGACGAATAGCTGAACAGCTCGGTGAGGAAAGGGTCGTCGATCTGCACCAGGAAGCCGGCATCCACGATCGCCTGGTACTCGTAATGCATCGCCTCGCCCACGGCGTGGAAGTATTCCTCGTCGGTCCGGTAATACTCGTTCCGGCCCACGCCACTGGGCGCGACGGCGGGCACGAAGACATCTTCGGGCGCCAGCCCCGCCAGCCCGGCATTCAGATTGTCGATGTCGCGCTTCACTGCTTCGTGCCCGCGATAGCGGATCGGACCAGTGCAGACCAGCGGGACAATAGGCGCGAGGGACGCCCCCAGCATCGCGTGGCTGAAATACTGCTGGTAATACTCGGGGAAGTCCGCCACTTCCGCGGCGAACATGGCGGGGCGAGGCCCGCGCCCCGGCTCAAAGCCCGCCAGGCGCTCGCTGACATAGGCAAAGAAGCCCGGCTTGCCCTGTTCGCCATCGGTGAGAACGTCGATGCCGCACTCGGCCTGCTTGCGGACCGTCTCGGCGACCGCGCTCCGCACCCGTTGGTCGTAAATGTACGGATCGTACGGTTCGCCTTTGAGCTTCGCCCTCATCAGGTCCAGCAGATCCTTGGGGCGGGGCAAGCTGCCGCAGTGGGTGGTGAGAATACGACTCGTGCTTCGCTTCATAATTTGGGGGTTTCGTAGCCTGTCCCCGAAATTATATGCCCAGCAAGCGGGCTGCGTTGCCGCCCAGGATCGCCTGTCGCTCGGCATTGCTCAGGCTGGAGGTTCCGAGAATGTGATCCACCGCCGCGCTGGTCCACGGATACGGATAGTCGGTCCCCATCACGATCTGGCTCGAGCCGCATTGCGCTACGAGGTGGCGCAGCGCTTCGGAGGTGAACACCAGCGAATCGAAATAGAGCTGCCGTAGATACTCCGTCGCGTGTTTTTTGAGGGGCGTCTTGTTGCATTGAGCCGGAAACGTCAGGCAGCCGTGATCCGACCGGTCGGCGTAAGAGGGAAGATATCCACCCCCATGCGCGGCGCAGATCTTGAGGCCGGGAAAACGGTCCAACGTTCCCTCGAAAATCAGATGGGAAAGCGCAATCGTAGTTTCCAGCGGATTGCCGATGACGTTGGTGAGCAGTCCGTTTCCCTGCAGGCGCTTCTGAAAGTCCGGGTTCGCTTGCGGGTGGATGAAGACCAGCGTCCCCAACGCTTCCGCCTTCGCCCAAAACGGGCCGAACTTCGCCGAGGACAATTCTTCCCCGTTGACGCTGCCCCCGATGGCGGCGCCGCGCAGGCCCAGTTTCTTCACGCCCTCTTCCAGTTGCTCGGCTGCCAGATCGGGATACTGCAACGCGACGGAGGCGAAGGCGACGAACCGTTCCGGATTCGCCGCACACAACTCCGCCAGCTTTTCATTCTGGACTTTGATCACCTGGCGCGCCAGATCGCGCTCCAGTCCGTACCAGTTGGGATTGATGCTCAGGGCTTCCATATCGATGCCCTGTTCATCCATGGCCTGCAGGCGCTCCGGCAGCAGGATGAGCGGATCCTGGGGCGAAGTCTTTCTCCCCATTAACTCGGTGGCTTCGGGCACCGCGCAATGGGCGTGCACGTCGATAGTCTTCACCCGCCGCCCGCCCACCGCCACCTGGCGGCGGCGTGCCGTCCGGCCGGACTGCGGAGACTGCGGGACGGCATGAAGCAAGCCGCAGCCGGTGAAGACAATTCCCGACTTGAGGAACTCCCGGCGATTGGGCACGGCCGTCGGCTTACGGTTGTACGCCGGCCTTGATGTGCCCTTCGACCATATCTTTGTTGTTCTCCTCGCAGGAGTACTCCATGATCTCCCACTCGGGATGCAGGGTCCACACGCGCACGCTGTCCCAAGGCTTCGTGAAGGTCTTGGGATCGTCGATGGTGAGAACGTAGTCGATGTGGCCCATGTCGCGGCGCTTGAAGCGTTCGATGGTGTGCAACTGGTCGCTATGCGGGTGGCCGATGGTGTCGATACGGGTCTTGCCGTTAAAGGCGATGGTATCGATCACCAGCGTGTCGCCCTCCCAGCGGCCCACCGAATTCCCAAACCACGTTGGATCGGGGTCTTTCGGGTGAGGCCGCCCGTCGATAGGCGTCACGTGGAACCAACTGTTCTGCTCGTAAAGCATGGCGATGTACTTATCGTTCTGCACCATCTGGACGGGATGGGGTCCACCCACGGATCGCAGCAAACCAAACGGCAGACAGCTCCCCGCATAATCGCCCTTGGCGGCATCGTAGCTGTCCCAGCGTTCCTTGCCCCACGGCGTAAACGGAAGATCCTTGACGCCCTTGCAGCAAGGCATATCCTGAGTTACGTCCGCCATGCGCGGAGTCTGCCAGACGCCGCTGAAATCGGGTTTACCGGCGGCCGTTCGCGGCGCCGGTCCGGTGGGGGCCTGAAAACCGCCGCCTTTCTTTCCCTGGCTGGCAGCCGGCGGTGCCAATGCCAGCACTGCCATCACAGCCGCCACTGCGGCGATCGAACTGTAGAAACCAATCCTCATAAGAAATCTCCTTGGGTCCCGTTTCCAGTAGGCTACTCCCCGGGCCGGCGGGTGTCAAGCGAGCCACACAGGCCGCACACGCCGCGGGGACTGGGTCGGTGTATTGTGTAAGGAAGGTCTTGTTCAGGAGAGCGGATATGAAATGCTTCGATAACGCCGGTGTCGCGTCTTGTTGGTTGCTGCCGGCGCTGCTCCTGGCCGCGCCCGCCTCGGCCCAATTCGCCGGATCGGCCGTGCCGTCGCCGGGGCTCGATCTGGCGGGCAACTGGCAGCCGGTCATGCATGAGGATCAACCCGAGCGCGGCGCCGGCCCGGCACTGGTGGATTATCTCGGGCTGCCCATTTCCGATGGGGCGCGCCTCTTCGCCGAGAGCTGGGATGCCTCCCGCCTCACCCTGCCGGAACATCAGTGCCAAGTGCACATCGCCTCCTATATTTACCGCGGCCCCCTGAATCTGCGGATCTGGGAAGAGAAGGACCCGCAATCGCAGCGCGTCATCGCTATCAAGCAGTACATCAGCACCTACGAGCAGAACCGCACCATCTGGATGGACGGCCGTCCGCATCCCCCCGATTCCGCCGCCCACACCTGGATGGGCTTTTCCACCGGGAAATGGGAGGGCAACGTCCTGACGGTCTATACCACGCACATCAAGCAGGGCTGGGTTCGCCGCAACGGGCTGCCCGCCAGCGATCAGGCTTCGCTCGTCGAGCACTTCATCCGCTACGGGAATCTCATGACCCACGTCAGCATTCTCACCGACCCGGTCTATCTGACCGAGCCGTTGATCAAAACCCAGGATTTCCTGCTGAACACGCAGGCCGGGCAGAACTGGCTGTATCCGTGTGAATACGTGGACGAGGTGGCCAATCGCCCGCAAGGCACGGTGCCGCACTACTTGCCCGGCGAGAATCCCTTCCTGCACGAGTTCGCCGACCGTTACAAGATCCCCGTGGAGGCGGCCCTGGGCGGCGCACAGACCTCCTACCCCGAATACCAGGCGAGATTGAAAAGCGGCGCTGCCGGCTCCACTCCCCTGGTGTCGAAGGCCGGTGTGACCGCGCCGCCGCGGCCTCCGCAGAATCCCAACCCCGCCACCGCCGAATTGACGGTGCTTCCCGTCCAAGGGAACGTCTACATGATCTCCGGGGCGGGCGGCAATATCGCCGTGCAGATCGGGCAAATGGGGGTGGTTGTGGTGGATACCGGTCTCGCCGCCATGAGCGACAAGGTGATCGCTGCCGTAAGAAAGCTCTCCGACCGCCCGCTGCAATACATCATAAATACCCACATGCATGCCGATCATACCGGCGGCAATGACGCCGTTCGCAAGGCGGGCGTCACCATCACCGGCGCCAACGTAGCCGGTAATCTGACCGATGCCGGCGAAGGCGCGCAGATCGTCGCCCATGTGAAAGTTCTCGACCGCATGAGCGCCCCCACCGGCCAGCAGGCTGCCACGCCCTTCGGCGCATGGCCGACCGTAACCTACGTCTCCGGCCAAAAGGAGCTCTTCTTCAACGACGAACCGGTCGAAGTCAAGTATCAGCCGTCGGCGCACACCGATGGCGATAGTTTCGTCTTCTTCCGCCACTCCGATGTGGTCGCGACCGGCGATATCTTCGTGACCACCAGTTATCCCTTCCTCGATCTGGAACGAGGCGGAAGCATCCAGGGCGAGATCGACGCCTTAAATCGCCTTCTCGATCTGGTCGTTCCTAAACACGACGAGGAAGGTGGCACCTATGTAATCCCTGGCCATGGCCGCATCTGCGACGAGTTCGACGTGCTGGAGTACCGCGATATGGTCACCATAATCCGCGATCGCATACAGGCCTCGATTAAGAAAGGCATGACGCTCGAACAGGTGAAAACCGCCGGGCTCACCAAAGATTACGATGCCCGCTACGGATCGCCGGATCGCTTCGTCGAAGCCGTGTACAAGAGCCTCAAGCCGGCGAAGTAGAGCGGGCCACTCGCGGATCAGTGACGCCGGGCGCTTTTCTTCGCTTCGACATGCTGATCGATCCACTCCAGGATCAGATCGGCGAGTTGCAGGTTGTTCTTGTCTTGCATCAGCATGTGGCTGTTGCCCTTAATGCCCAGCTTGGGCAGGTCCATCATTTGCGCGTCGCCGCCCGCGCTGTTCACCTGCTGCACGAATTTCTGGCAGGTCGCGAAGTTTTCGGGCCAGACGGACCCGAAGCGCCCCTGCACATCGCCGAGGTGATCGCCGAACATAATCAGGATCGGGATTTTGGCCATCGCGGCAAGCTGCTGCGGAGTCATGGTGGTGGTGCAGGCCATCTCGATGGAAATGATTCCCCTGACGCCGGACGCGTCGATCAGCGCCGCCTCTTCCGGGAAGAATCCCGATTCGGAATGGCCCATCAGCACGGCCCCATGAAGTTGCACCGCCAGCGCCGCCATGTTCTTCCACGTCGGGTTGGGCATCGGCAGTGTGGAGTTTAGATCGGGAATCATCTGCTTATAGAGCTCGTCGACGGCCTGGACGGGGAACTGCCCGTCGGGAAATGGCGTGTTGTAGGTGGGCCCGAAACGGAAGCTGGACCAGGCGGCCTGATGGCCGGCCACCAGCACGTTAGGAAGCTGGCTGGGCGGCGCTTGCCCTGCCTTCACGGCGTTGATGACGCTGGCATCGAAGCCCGAGCGGGCACGCGCCACCTGGTCCGCCAGGTAGACGGAGCGGTTCCGGCGCACGAAATATTCGTTCCAGCCCATGCGGCCATCCGGCGTCGTCTCCCAGGTCTTGCTGCTGAGACAACATCCGTGCACCATGACCACGGGGACATGCTGACTGCCCGTCAGGGGACTCTGATACTGCACGTACATCTGGTTAACCGTGACATCGTTCTGAGCGGGACCGCCCGGCGCGGTGGCCTGCGTATTGGTGGTCTTGGTTTCACCGCCTACGAAGAAACTGCCTTGGCTGCTTAACACCAGAGGCTTCTTGGACTCATCGGGACGGCTATTCTGGCCCGCCCCTGTGAGGGTGACGAGCGCCAAAACGCTCAACGCCGCTGCGCGGAAAAACGTGATCATCTTACCTCCCTATGGCGGACCTCACAATGATAGCTGTTGGAGGCGCCCGGAGCATGTGTCGCAATCCGACATGGTAGCCTGAAATTTATGCGGTTTTCGGAATCGGTTTTCGCCACGCGCTTCAATCTCACACGTCAGGACTTGGAAGGATATCTGGCCGAAGCCCTCTCCCATGGCGGTGATTATGCCGACCTCTATTTCGAATACCTGCTAAGTAGTTCCATCAGTATCGACGAATCCATCGTGAAAAGCGCTGCCCAGGGCGTTGCCATGGGGGTGGGGGTGCGCGTCATCGCGGGGGAGCGGACAGGTTACGCCTATAGCGACGACTTGTCACCGGAAAAGATTCGCAAGGCCGCCCAGGTTGCAGCCTATATCGCGGCTGGGCCGAGCAAGGTGGATAAGTTCAGCCTGAAAGAGGGCCGCCGGCACGATCTGTACCCGGTGATCGTTGCCCCCACGGAAACCGCCTTCAAAGAGCGGGTGGAACTGGTGAAGCGCGCCGATATTGCGGCTCGCGCCTACGATCCGCGGATTTTCCAGGTGCAGGCGGTCTACGCCGACAACCTGCGCGATGTCATGGTAGCCACCAGCGACGGCGTCCTCACGCTCGACCGGCAGCCGCTGGCGCGGATGAGCGTGGTAGCCCTGGCGCGCGAGAAGGATGGCCCGCCGCAGCGCGGCCATTCCGGCGGAGGCGGCCGGGCCGAGCTGAGTCTCTTTCACGACGAGAAGACCCCCGAACACTTCGCCCGGGAAGCCGCCCGCGAGGCCCTGGTGATGCTCGGCGCAGTCGACGCTCCGGCCGGTGAAATGACGGTGGTGCTGGGCCCCGGCTGGCCCGGCATCCTCCTGCACGAAGCCGTGGGCCATGGTTTGGAAGCCGATTTCAACCGCAAGAAGGTTTCTGCCTTCAGCGGCCGCATCGGCCAAAAGGTGGCCAGCGAACTCTGCACCGTCGTGGACGACGGCACCATCGGCAGCCGCCGCGGCTCGCTCAATGTGGATGACGAAGGCCACCCCACGCAGCGCAACGTGCTCATCGAGAACGGCGTGCTGCGCGGCTATTTGCAGGACAAGTTGTCCAGCACTCTGATGGGCTCGGAGCCGACCGGGAGCGGCAGGCGCGAGAGCTACGAGCACATGCCCATGCCGCGCATGACGAACACCTTCATGCTGGCGGGCGAAAGCGAGCCCGAGGACATCATTCGCTCGGTTCCCAAGGGCCTGTACTGCGTGAGCTTCGGCGGCGGGCAGGTGGACATCACCAACGGCAATTTCGTGTTCTCGGCGTCGGAGAGCTACCTCATTGAAGGCGGCAAAGTGACGCGTCCGGTGCGCAATGCCACGCTGATCGGCAATGGCCCGGAAGCCCTGAAGTACGTCAGCATGGTCGGCAGCGACCTTTCCCTGGACGAGGGCATCGGCGTCTGCGGCAAGGAAAACCAGCATGTGCCGGTAGGCGTAGGCATCCCCACCATTCGCATCGACCGCATGACCGTGGGGGGAACGGCTTGAGCCGGAATCACCTCATGGAGCTGGCCGCGGACGTGGTCAAGCGCGCCCTCGCCGCCGGCGCCACCGATGCCGAGTGCACCGTGGCCGAGGGCGATGAGTTTTCCGCCAACGTCCGCATGCGCGAGCTGGAGAGTCTGAAGGAGGCCGGCTCGCGGGGGGCAGGGGTCCGCATCATGGTCGGCAGGAAAACGGGTTCTTCCTCAACCTCCGATCTGTCCCGCGAAGGAATTGAGCGGCTGGTGAAATCGGCGATCGAGTTGGCCGACATCACCAATGACGACCCCCATGCCGGTCTGCCGGATGCCGCGGAGATGGGCGCCATTCCTGGCGACCTCCGCCTGTTTTCGCCCGACGTGGCCGAGTTGGAAACCGAATTGAAGATCGAAACCGCCAAACGCGCCGAAGAAGCCGCGCTCTCTGCCGATCCGCGCATTTCCAATTCCGAGGGCGCTTCCTTCGACACTCATCTCGGACGGCACGTCTTCGTCAACTCGCGCGGCTTCGCCGGGGAGTACCGCACCAGCTATTGTTCGCTGAGCGCCGTGCCGGTGGCGAAAGACGGCGAATCCATGGAGCGCGATTATTGGGACACGCTGGCGCGCGGCTTTGCGGGCCTGGAAACGCCCGAATACGTCGGCCGCCAGGCCGCCCAGCGCGCCCTGCGCCGCCTTCACCCGGTCAAGGTCGAAACGCAGAAGGTCCCGGTCGTTTTCGATCCGCGCGTATCCCGCAGTCTGGCCGGAAGTATTTTCGATGCGGTGCACGGCATGTCTGTCTATCGCCAGCAGTCCTTCCTGGCGGGCAAACTGGGCCAAAAAGTGGCCAGCGAGAAGGTGACGGTCATCGACGATGGCACCATCCCCGGCCTGTTCGGCACTTCCCCGTTCGACGACGAAGGCGTGCCCTCGCGCCGCACCTTGGTAATCGAACGAGGCGTTTTGAAAAACTACCTGCTCAACTGCTATGCCGCGCGCAAGCTGGGCATGAAGACGACGGGCAACGGGGCGCGCGGCCTGGCTGGCAACGCCGGCATCGGCCACGGGAACTTTTACCTGGAAAAAGGCGTCGAAACGCCGGAACAGATTCTGGCTGGAATCTCCAATGGATTTTACGTGACGCAGGTGCAGGGCTTCGGCGTGAACATCGTAACGGGTGACTACTCGCAAGGGGCGTCCGGCCTGTGGATCCGCAACGGCGAACTGGCCTTTGCGGTTTCGGAAGTGACCATCGCGGCCAATTTGAAGGAGATGCTGCTCGGCCTGGAATCAGTCGGCAGCGACCTGGAATTTCGTGGCTCGGTGGCGGCGCCCACATTGAAAATCGGAGAGATGACCGTTGGCGGCAAGTAAGACGGCGATCGTGGCCGCAGTCTTAGTGGCGGGGGCTGCCGGTTTCTGGTATCTCGACCAGGCATCCAAACAGCCCCCGCCGCCTCCCCCACCGTTGACCGGCGAAGCCAAGGCGTACGTCGGCAGCCTCCGGCTCAGCGACGTCGACATGAGCGCCCACGAAGACTACTTCCAACACCGCATCGTCGAGATCACGGGGAAAATCCAAAACGCCGGGCCGCGGCCGCTGCAGGTGGTGGAAATCAACTGTGTCTTTTACGATCCCTACGGCCAGTTGGTGTTGCGCCAGCGTGTCCCCATCGTCAGCGCGAAGGCGGGCGGCCTGTCCCCCGGCGATTCGAAGCCCTTCCGGCTGCCCTTCGACAACATCCCCGAAAGCTGGAACAACGTCATGCCCCAGATGGTGATCGCGCGAATCGATTTTCAGTAGGCGACACCAGAACGGTTTCGGTACACTATACACATGCGGCGTACAAATCTTGTGTTGGATGAGCAATTGCTCCAGCAGGCCACACAAGTGTTGGGCGCGAAGACCTACTCGGCGGCGGTCAACACAGCACTCGCGGAGGTCATTCGGCTGAAGAAGATTTTGAGCATCCCCCGCTTCTTCGGAACCGGTATTTGGGAAGGCGATTTGGCCGCCATGCGGGAGGACGGTTCGCGGCGCGGGTCCCGCCGCGTAAGAGGCGTCAAGAAAACGCAGTGATCCTTGTCGACACGTCGGTTTGGATCGAAATGCTCGCCGGCAAGGACCGATTTGCGATGCGAGACGAGGATCTTCCGTACTTCGCAACATGTGGCCCCGTAATTCAGGAAGTCTTCCAAGGCTTGCGCCAAGGGCCGTCGATTGCCGTTTTTCGTGAAGCTTTTCTCGCCCTGCCTGTCCTGAGTGATCCGATCCCGCTCCAATTGTTTCTCGCGGCCGCAGACATCTATCAGCAGGGTCGCAGGCGAGGTCTGACCATTCGGTCGTCTGCCGATTGCCTGATTGCCGCGATCGCGATTGAGAATCGCGTGCCGGTCTGGCACTCCGACCGGGACTTCAGCGCGATTGCCCGTTACACCGCGCTCGAAGTCGCCTAGCTATTTCGCGTATTTGTTTCCGTCAAGACCGGGTCAAGTTGGACCGTCTCCGCCGGCCCGGACTCGTAGGGAGCGTTGGGTACGCTAGTCTGGAGCTATGCGGAATGGCCCGGCGAAATACTGGCGCGCGCTCGGCCGGATCGAGAAGATCTTCCTCGTTCTGGTGGCCCTGTACGCGTTGCTGTATTTCTCGGGCGTCGCGCCAGGAGCGGCTGCGCTGCTGGCCCTGGCAGCGTTCTTTTTCGGGTTGCTGACCCTCTTCCGCCTGGTCCGCCGGGGCATGCGCATAGCCATCTGGCGTCTGCGGAACCGGCTCGTGGTGGCGTACTTGTTTATCGCCGTCGTGCCGGTCGTGCTTATACTCGCGCTGGTCGCGATCGCGTCGTATGCCATCATCGGGCAGGTGGCCGTCTACCTGGTGGATAACGAGCTTTCGCGGCGCGTCAATTTTCTGGGAGGGCCGGCCGAAAACCTGATCCGCGTCCCGGCCCCTAACCGGGAAGTCCTCGTCACGCGATTCGCGCCTCTCATCCAGTCCCGGTTCCCCGATTTCGCCATCCTGATTCGCGATCGGGCCGAGGTCCGCTTTCCACCCGGCGCGGAGATCGAGCCGCCTCCCCCCCAGTGGAAGCAGGCCAACGGCCTCATCGTAAAGGACAAGCGCCTCTTCGCGTGGGCCCACGCGCAGACCGGTGAAGGGGAGATCACCATCCTGGCGCCCGTGACCCACGAGCTGCTGAGCCAGCTAATCCCCGGACTCGGCGATGTCGATCTGGGCCCTTACACGGTGCAACCGCGGCAACCCACCGTGCCGCCGAAGCAAAACGTGTTCGATCTGGAGGTCCCCTTTGTTTATCCGATGCAGATCCAATCCTGGTCCTCTCCCCAAACGACGTTGAACGGGTACCTATTCGTGGACACGCGCTTTTCCGCGGTGCTGGGCACAGTCTTCGGGCAAAAAATGCAATGGAGCGAGACGGCCCTGACGTTGTTTGTGGCGGTCGGCATTTTGTTTCTCCTGGGGGAGATGGCTTCGCTCGTTGCCGGGGTCCGGCTCAGCCGCACCATCACCGGGGCCGTGCATGAGCTCTATCAAGGCACGCTGCATGTCAAGGAAGGAGACTTCTCGTACCGCATTCCCGTGCGCGGCGACGACCAGCTTGCCGAGCTGAGTTCCTCGTTCAATACCATGACCGACAACCTGCGGCGGCTGATCGTGGTGGCCAAGGAGAACGAACGCCTGCAATCGGAACTGGAGATCGCCCGCGAGGTGCAGGCGCAACTATTCCCCAAAGCCGTGCCGTCCCTACGCGGACTGAAACTGGCGGGCGTGTGTAATCCGGCGCGCATGGTTTCGGGCGATTACTACGACTTTCTTTCGGTCTCCGACCAGGTGGTGGCGTTCGCCTTGGGCGATGTCGCCGGCAAGGGAATTTCGGCGGCGCTGCTCATGGCGGCCATTCAATCCACCATGCGCACGCAGTTGACGGGAGCCAACGGCGCCCGGCCGGCTCACTTCTCTCCCGCGGCGCTGGTCTCCACGCTGAACCAGCAACTCTATGCCAGCACCTCTCCCGAGAAGTACGCCACCTTCTTCTTCGGTCTGTACGACGATACGCAGCACACGCTGACGTACACCAATGCAGGCCACCTGCCGCCTTTTTTGCAGCGGCGCGGGAAACTGCTGCCGCTCCAGCCGACCGGCACCGTGGTGGGCGCCTTCCCGGTGGCGCGCTACGGCGAGGAGACCGTGACGCTCGAGCCTGGGGATATACTGGTGGCCTACACCGACGGCATCACCGAACCGGAGAATGTTTACGGAGAGATGTACGGAGAAGATCGCCTGAAGGAACTGCTGCTGCGGTATGCGGCGGCCGATTCGCCGGAGATTATCGCCCGCACCATGGAAGCCGTGGTCCAGTGGACCGGCTCCTCGGAGTTGCAGGACGATATGACCATGCTGGTGGCGCGGCGCGTATGAAAGTGCTCACCGCGGCCCAAATGCGCCAGGTAGACCGGCGCACCTTCGAATCGGGTATTCCGGGTATCGTCCTGATGGAGAACGCCGGCCACCGCGTGGTGGAATTCCTCGAAAAGCGCTTCGCCCCCCTGTCCGCCCAACGCATCACGGTGCTTTGCGGCAAGGGGAACAACGGCGGCGATGGAATGGTGATTGCGCGCCAGCTCTGGACGCGACTGCGGCCGGCGGCTCTGCACGTGGCTCTACTCGCCGACCCCGATGAGCTGAGGGGCGACGCGGCGGCCAACCTCCGCATGCTCGAGGCGTGCGGCTGCCCCGTGCTGCGCGAAATCCCCGCCGAAGCGCGCTCGGCAACCCTGGTGGTGGATGCGCTCCTGGGGACGGGTGTCTCGGGTCCCGCCACCGGGCGCATGTTGGAAGGCATCCGGGAGATCAATGCGGGTTTTCCGCTGGCCCGGGTGGTGGCAGTCGATATTCCTTCCGGGATGCCCAGCGATTCGGGCGAGCCGGTGGGGGAAATCGCGCGCGCCGATACCACCGTCACCTTCACTGCGCCGAAGGCCGGACAGGTTTTGCCGCCCAACTGCGACCGCGTGGGCGAACTGGTGGTTTGCCCGATCGGCAGCCCGCCGGAGCTGTACGAAAAAGATGACGCCGTATTCCTGTCGTTGATCGAACCTGCGATGTTTTGTGCACTACTCGCGCCGCGGCCGCGCTCGGGCCACAAAGGCACGTTCGGCCATGTGCTGGTGGTGGCGGGTTCTCGCGGGAAGACCGGGGCTGCCGCCATGAGCGGGATGGCCAGTCTGCGCGCAGGCGCGGGCCTCGTGACCGTGGCTTCGGCGCACAGTGCCATACCGATCATTGCGGGCCACGCTGCGGAACTGATGACGGAGCCGCTCGAAGAGAACGAGTCGGGCGGCATCTCGCACAACGTCTGCCTCGAGCGTCTGGCCGAAGGCATGACGGTCATCGCCATGGGGCCGGGGATGGGCCGGCATCCGGATATCGAAGCGCTGGTGACGCGCGCCGCCGCCGCGCTGCCCCAGCCGATGGTGTTCGATGCCGATGCGCTCACGTCCGAAATCCGTGGTGGTGGCAAACTCCGCGTGATGACGCCGCACCCCGGCGAGATGGCGCGTCTGAGCGGCAAGAGTATCGCCGAGGTGCAACGCGATCGCGTCGGGGCCGCCCGAACATTCGCCATGGAGCACGAAGTCGTGCTGGTGCTCAAGGGGCAACGCACGGTGATTGCGTTTCCCGATGGCGCCGTGTGGGTCAACCCCACCGGCACGCCCGCACTGGGCACGGGCGGCACCGGGGATGTGCTCACCGGACTGATCGCCGGCCTGCTGGCGCAGTTCCCGCAGGACTGGCGCCGTGCCATTGCCGCCGCCGTGTATCTCGGCGGCCTGGCCGGCGAGATCGGCGCGCGGGAATTAGGGGAAAAATCCCTGGTCGCCACCGACCTTCTTCGCTATCTCCCGCGCGCCATGGAGGAGTGTGCCGGTTTACCGCACGGCGTCTGAAGAGGAGACCATCGCGCTCGGCGAACGGCTGGCCCGTGCGCTTCCCTCCAAGCAAGTCGTGCTCCTCATCGGGCAGTTGGGATCGGGCAAGACCACGCTGGCGAAAGGCATCGTCAAAGGATTGGGAGCTGCCTCGCCCGATGAAGTCACCAGCCCCACCTTCACCCTCATCCACGAGTACGGCGGTGTATTCCACGTCGATTTGTATCGTTTGGATGAGCTGCGGGAGCTGGCCACACTCGGACTCGAGGACCTCTTCGACCGCGAGGCCATCGTGCTGATCGAATGGGGCGAACGCTTCCCCCAGATTCTCCCGCCCGAACGCACGGAGATTTCGATTCGGGCGGGCCCCGGGGACCAACGGGAGATTGAAGTGCGAACGATTGGGTAGCACAGACCTCCCGGTCTGTCCCGCACCGGCCAGGAGGCCTGTCCTACTTCTTCTTGCCTTGAGGCGCCGGGCGGTCCGCCGTGGAGGGCGGCACCATGTTCTTCAGGCGCATGTAGACCGCGATGCTGCCGTAGACTTCGTTATTGTGCTGCACGTTGAAGGAAAGAGTGCCGAACCTCGTATGGTCTCGTCCGAACATCTTGATCATTTCCAGTCCGCTCGCATCGGTTAACGAGTTGTAGATGGGATCGCAATAATCGAAGGAATCCTTGAGCACCGCGACCAGGTCGGCCTTCGTGGTCTTCGAGCCGCCTTCCCCGCGTTTCTGCTCTCCCTTAGCGGCTCCGCACAGCGCGAGCTGCACATCCGCGATGTGGCCGATGAGCTGGCCGAAGTTTCGCTGCTCACCCTCGGGTTTGAAATTGTAGTCGGCTTCCGGCACGCGGTCGGCCGCTTTGGTGATATCGGCCTTGACGCCGTTGTAGTCCCCCTTCAATTCGGTGCTTAGCGGGTTCTGTGCCTGCAACACGGAAGTCCCTAACAGGACGGCCACAGAAATAGCGGAATACTTCACGGTTTGCTCCTTTGTTCGTATGTTAGTCCCTATTATTCTACTCGACCCGGAACCAATCGAAATCGGCGAACCATATTGCTCACCGGAACCCCCGATACGAACAGGCCGGCCTTGCCTCCGATCCATCTGCCTGGACGCGTGGTGAATGGCTCGCCAAGCGGCGTAAAGACAGTCCCATACAGGCTGGTCGTGGCCACGCTGGTATCCTTAAAGTGTTGTGAAAAGAGTAACCCTGCTACTTTCTCTTCTGCTCTGCGCCGCCTGGGGCCAGCGCCGCGAAATTACTTACGCCGATCTCAGCGAAGGCCAGGTGATCAACGGGTTCCGGGCGGCGGCGGTCTATCTCGACGACGCCGGCCACGCGATGGGCGCGCGTTTCCAGCAGGTGCGCAGCGGCTTCACCCTCGATCTGCTCGGTATCCAGTCCGTGCCGCAGGCCTTCATCTGGGTCACCAGTTACCCCACTTCCAACATGGGCGAGCCTCACACGCAGGAGCATCTGCTTCTGGGCAAGGGCAACAAGGGCCGCGCCTTGGGCAGCCAGGAGCCCATGTCCCTGGTTAACTCCAGCGCGTTCACCATGCAGTGGATGACCTGTTACGACTTCTACACCGCGGCCGGTCCGGATGTCTTCTTCGAACACTTCGAGCGCACCATGGACGCGCTGCTGCACCCCGACTACACCGATGAAGAGGTCCGCCGCGAAGTGCGCAACTTCGGCGTCAGCCGCGCCCCTGACGGTTCCCTGCGGCTGGAAGAAAAGGGCACCGTGTACAACGAGATGACCACCTCGATGGACCAGCCCTCCTACCGCCTGTTCCGTGCGGCGGCGGTGGCCGCCTATGGCCCTGAGCACCCGCTCTCGTTTTCTTCCGGCGGCCTGCCCGCCTCCCTGCGCCTCATCCAGCCCGCCGATATCCGCCGCTTCCACGCCCAGCATTACTTTGGCGGCAACATGGGTCTCATTGCCGCCGTGCCGAAGGATATGCCGCTCGAGATCACGCTGGCCCGCATCGACGCCGCGCTCGATCGTGTCGAGCCCCGCCATCCCGTCCTGCCCATCACCACGGAAGACAAGCTGCCGGCTCCGCAACCGGCTCCCGCCGGCCGTATCGAGTATGTGCACTACCCCCACGCCAACGATCAACAGCCCGGCTCGGTCGTGCTGCTGTGGCCCGCCGATCGCAAGCTCCATAACCGCGACTTGGAGTTGTTGAGCCTCTTTCTGGACAATTTCGGCAGCGATTCCGATACCAACCTCTACCGCCTTTTCATTAACAGCCGCACGCGGGAGGCGGACTTCGGCATCAAAGGGGTGAACTCGTTCGCCGGTACGGACGCGGGCAACGCGGTTTACATCATGTTTCGCGATATGCCCCCCGCCCGCATGAACGACCAGGATTTGAGTGCCTTGCGCGAAAAAGTGCAGGAAGAGCTGGGGCGCATCGCCGCCTGGCCCGATGGCTCGCCGGAATTGGCCGCGTTTAACGAGCGATTGAAAGGCCGCATCCTGGAACGGCGCCGCGATCTCGCTAAGTTCGTGAATTCCCCTCCGGGCTTCGGCTTTCGCAACATCGGGTCGGACTGGGTGATGCACCTGTACCGGCTGAACCAAGATCCGGGATTCCGCAAGTCCGTCACCGAAAAATCGGACCTGGACGAGATCGAAAAACTGATAGCCGGTTCCCGCAACATCTGGCGCGATTCCCTCGCGCAGTGGAAATTCACCGGCGTTACTCCCTGGGTGGAAGCAGCCAAACCCGACCCCACGCTCTCCCGCCAGGAAGAGGAGGAGCGCGCCGCGCGGGTGTCGGCCGAGGTCGCGCGTTTGAAGGAACAGTACGGCGTCGCGACCGATCAGGAAGCGCTCCGCCGGCAGGAATCCGAAGAGGACGCGGCCACCAGGACGATTGAAGCCGCAGCCGCCCAAGTGGCGCCTCCGACGTTGGTGTCCAATCCGCCCTTGACGCTCGACGATCAACTCGAGTTCTACTCGCGCGCTCTGCCGGGCGGCGTGCCGCTGGTGACTTCCACTTTCGAAAGCATGACCAGCGCCACTACCGGCATCGCCCTGCGCTTGGATGGGGTGCCCGAAGATCAGCTGGTTTACGTTTCCATGCTGCCGCAACTGCTGACCCGCTCGGGCGTGATTGAAAACGGCAAGCCGGTTTCCTATCAGGACATGACGGGCCGATTGCGCAACGAGATCCTCAAACTCGACGCGGCCTTTGCCGTCAATCCGGTCACGGACCGTTATGAACTTGTCGTCCGCGGCGCTGGAAACAACGTGGCCGAATCGCAGCGCGCCCTCGAGTGGATGAAGCTGGTGCTCTTCCATCCCGACTGGCGTCCGGAAAACCTTCCGCGTTTGCGCGACCTGGTGGAGCAGACGCTCGGCGCTGTGCACAACACCATGCAAGCCCCCGAGGAACGGTGGGTGGACGATCCCGCGCGCGCCTGGCGGCGTCAGGACAACCCGCTCCTGCTGGCCACCTCTTCGTTCCTGACGCGCGAGCACAACCTGTTCCGCCTGCACTGGATGCTGCGCGGCGGCGGCGCGCCCGACCTCTACGGCTTTTTGGAATCGCTGGGCAAAGTGACGGGCTCGCGCGCGGAACGCAAAGCCGTTCTGTCCTCCATCGAGGAGGGCACGTACGCGGACCTGGCGCCGCTTTCCGCCTCCTCCAAAGCGCTGGCCAACTCTGCGGCCCACGACCTGGACGCGCTCCTCCCCGAAATTCCCGACTCCAGCCTCGCGGCGGACTGGGCCGATCTGTGCGTTCAGATCCAGCGCGATCTGGCAACCGGGCCTCAGAAAACTCTGGCCGCGCTGGACGCGGTGCGCCGCGCGCTGCTTGTTACCGGCGGCACGCGCCTGTTTCTGATCGCCTCCCCCACCGCGCAGGAAACCCTCACCGCCGGCATCCAGGAACTGCCGCGGCTGCTCGCCAACGCGAAAGTCACTAAGGCGGCATACCGATCGAACCGTATCATTGAAGACCGCCTGCTCGCCCGCGATCCGGGCGCCGCTCATCCACTCTTCGTTGGATTGTTGAATGCCAATTCGCAAGGTGGCGTCTTTTTGAACTCCGCTCCAGGCGCCTCTTACACCGATACCAGCAGTGACAAGCTGCTCGACCTTCTGGCTTCGAATTTATACGCCGGCCACGGCGCCCATGGCATGTTCATGAAGACCTGGGGCGCGGGTCTCGCTTACAGCAATGGCATCCGCGTCCGCCCGGCGGAGGGCAGGCTCAACTACTACGCCGAGCGCACCCCCATGCTGCCGCAGACGCTGCAATTCGTTATCGGGGAGCTCAAGAAAGCGCAGCCCGATGCCTCCCTGGTGGACTATGCCATCGCCGAAGCGTTCGACGGGACGCGCTCCGCCATGCCTTATGAAGTGCGCGGCGAAGCCATGGCCAACGATCTGGCCGACGGGCTCACCTCCGCCGTGGTCGGGCGCTTTCATAAGGCCATCCTCGATCTCCGCCAGCGTCCCGATCTGGCTGCCGAGTTAGCCCGCCGCATGCCGAAGGTCTACGAGCGGATCCTCCCAGGCATGGGGATTCCCGCCAAGAACGTGCCCGGCGGCGTCTACTTCGTGATCGGTCCCGAGAAGCAGTTGGATGCCTACGAGCAGTATCTAAAGAAGACCGAAGGCCCTGAGACCAAACTTTTTCGTCTGTACCCTCGAGATTTTTGGCTACAGTAATCGGATTGTCCGCCGATAAGGTTGGTAGGCGCGGAAGAGCGCCTCGCGGCGTGGAGCGGACCGGAAGCCGGAGGGTCCTCCGCCTCCACGCCGCCAGTACATTACCAGACCTTACGGGCGGTTGTGGCGACCAGCGCCAGCTTGCGCCATTGGTCGTCCATCGATAGCAGGTTGCCCGCGGCGACCGAGGCGAACCCGCACTGCGGGCTGAGCGCCAGGTTCTCCAGCGGCACGTACTGGGCCGCTTCATCGATCCTGCGTCCCAACTCGTCCGACGATTCCAACTTCGGCTCCTTGGTCGTGACCAGCCCCAACACCACCGTCTTCCCTCGCGGAACCAACTGTAACGGCTCGAACCCGCCTGAGCGTTCTGTGTCATACTCCAGCAGGAAACGATCCACGTTCAAGGTCTGGAACAGCTTCTCTGCGATGGCGTCATACCCGCCTTCGGTGTACCACCGGCTCCGGCTATTGCCCCGGCACACGTGCAGCGCCGTGGTCACCCGGCCGTCCGCAACGGCTGCCAGCGCCGCATTATCCCCGGCGATGCCAATTTCCAGTTCCCGGCCGGGATCGCGCCCCGCCTGGCGCATCTGCTCGCGCTGCTTCGGGTCGAGATAGTGCGAATAATATGGGGCATCGAACTGGATGTAAGTCGCCCCTTCCGCCACCAGCCACTGGATCTCGTCGCCGATGATCTCCACCAAATCCTGCAACAGGTCCGCGTGTGTGGGATAAAACCGGTCGGTGACGCCGGGCTTATAGCTGGCCACCATGAAATTGGAAGGCGCCGGCAGCGTTACCTTGAACGGCCCCGGGGAGGACTTCCGGAGGAACGGCAGTTCGTGGGCCGTCAGCTTGCGCATCTTCCGCAGCTTTCCGCCCACCGCGTTGGCGGTGCTCGCTTCCGCGCCGCCTCCCGGCCCTTTCCATTCCAACATGACCTTCTCACGCACGAAGCCTTCCACCGCATCGGCCATATCCGTGAGCCAGGAACCGCGCCGCATTTCGCCGTCGGTGAAGACATCCACTCCGGTCTC
>Ga0209698_10001908_pt1 | contig 23934 bp, 18 predicted proteins | sample LitLauG_LLR_2012_FD_187203 | JGI IMG/M metagenome (GOLD analysis project Ga0209698, IMG submission 187203) | Freshwater sediment microbial communities from Pennsylvania, USA - Little Laurel Run_MetaG_LLR_2012 (SPAdes) (version 2) | ecosystem: Environmental > Aquatic > Freshwater > Creek >... | reverse complement strand
GACCCAGGTGGGTGGCTACGACGCCCTGGAACTCGAGATCGGCCTCGGCATCGGCCAGCTCCGGCCATTCGAAGGCGTCCCCCGGGGACGTTCCCCCGACAACGTCGACGGCGGCCTGGAACACCCCGGGCACGGTGGGAACGTCGGGACCCGAGACGCCGGCGGTAAACAGCAGGGTCCGTACCGCGTCCTTGTCGCGTTGGAGGGTGGCCAGCTCGAGCTCCTCGAGCTCTGCTGCGAACACGTGGCTCGGGGCCCGGATCGGGATCAGCCGGTTGATATAGGGATGGCTGGTGCCCAGGATCTGCTCGTCCGGGGTGCAGAGCACTTCGTTGAGCTTCTCGCCCGGACGCATCCCGGTGATCTCGATGGAGATGTCGCGCCCCACCTGACAACCCGACAGGCGGATCATGCGCTCGGCCAGATCGATGATCTTGACGGGGACTCCCATCTCCAGCATGAAGATCTCGCCGCCCTCGGAGAGGACCGACGCCTGCAACACCAGCTGCACGGCCTCCTCGACGCTCATGAAGAAGCGCGTCATCCGGGGGTCGGTCACCGTGACCGGGCCGCCCTGGGCGATCTGGCGGGCGAACGTCGGGATGACGCTGCCGCGGCTGCCGAGCACGTTTCCGAAGCGGACCGTGCAGTAGGCCGCGCCTTCGGGGGCGTGGGCGAGGACCGTCTGCTCGGCCAGGCGCTTGGAGGCTCCCATGACGCTCGAGGGGTGGACCGCTTTGTCGGTCGAGATCTGGACGAAGCGGCAGGTCCCGACGACAGAGGCGGCGTCGACGACGTTGAGCGTGCCGAGGACGTTGGTCTTGGCCGCCTCGATCGGGTGCTGTTCGAGCACCGGCACGTGCTTGTGGGCGGCAGCGTGGAACACGACCTCGGGCCGGTAGCGCTCGAAGATCTCGAAGATGGCGTCGCGATCGAAGATGTCGACGAGTGCCTGCTCCGAGGGAGTGCCGATGGTGGCCGCAGTGTCGTGCAGGTGCGTCTCGTCGTGATCCAGCAGCACGAGTTCGGCCGGCCCGAGGCTGGCCACCTGCCGGCAGATCTCCGATCCGATCGAGCCACCCGCCCCGGTGACCAGCACCCGACGCCCCTCGATGGAGCGCCGCACCGACTCGAGGTCGGTAGGGACCGGGGTACGCCCGAGGAGATCCTCGATCTGGGGCTCACGGGCCTGGCGCAGTGCGGCGAGGTGGTTGGGCTCGTTGAGCATGTCCTTCACCCCGGGAAGGATCTTCATCGACACTCCGGCCTCCTCGGAGGCCCGGAGGGCACGGTCGACGAGCTCGGGGGCGGGAGAGGGAATGGCCAGGAGGACCTGCTGGATCGTGTAACGGCTGGTGGCGTTGGGGATCTCACTGATGTCGCCGACCACAGGTACGCCGAGGAGCGACAGCCCGTGGGCCCGGTGGTCGTCGTCGAACACCGCCACCGGCACCAGTCCGGCACCCGGGCTGCGGAGCATCTCGCGGATGGCCGCGGCACCGGCGTCACGGCTCCCGATCACGGCGACGCGCAGGCCGAGGCGCTTGGAGCCCCGTTGCCAGGCGAACAGCCGCGAGTGGAAGCGGATCAGGCCCATGCCGGCGCCGGCGAACATACAGCCGATCACCACGACAAAGGGGCGGACGAGTGCGATGTGGATGGAACGCCCGACTGGCCAGAAGGCGATGAGGACGCACAGGCTGGCGGTGACGGACAGGAGGAGTTGACGGGCCTCGTCGGCACCGGCGTGTCGCCATATCCTCCCGTACAGACCGAACACCTTGTTCGAGACGATGGTGACCACCACGGCGATGCCGAGGAATCCGCTGAAGTGGAGCCAGTAGCCGCTGGGCGCCCGGTCGTGGAAGTAGGTGATCTCGGCCAGGCTGTAGCCGACGATGACGGACACGGCATCGAGGAGCACGAAGACGGCCGCGGCGCGCACCCGACTGGCGGCTATCGCCACCCGGCGCATGTTGGTGCGCGACAACTCTGAATCGACGGGTTCCCCCGGATACGATCTCATGCTTCCATCCGACGCTGGTGATGCAGGCGCATCCATCCGGCTGTCCCCCTGATCTCATGCCCCTAGGCGAGGCTCCAGCCCATTGGAGGGCGGAGTCCGCGCTGAGTTGTCACCGACGAATAGGGTGTTCCCCTCGGAGTGCCCCCGCACTCTCCGGTCCTGCTGTCTCGCATGAATCTGTGCCCCGTGTCGTCTCTCGAACTTTACCGCGTCGACGAGCGTCCGTCATCTGCGATTTGGGCGATGGGGTTGCGGCGGCGCGGCTAAAGGTGCAATCCTGGGTGGCAATGCGATCCGGCGGGGTCGCGATGCGCACCGGCGCAGCCTCGAGGCGACGTTTTCCGGGGACAATTCCCTGGCAGAATGGATAGAGGCCTGTAGTAGGATCGGCGGACCGTATCTGTGACGAAATTTCGTAGGAAACCTCCAGACGGGACAGGGGCATGATCGAGCCAATCAACTTCTTCGGAGCGCTGCGCCGTGCATGGCGTCTCGTCGCGGTGCTCGTGGTCGTCGGGGCCGTCGTAGCCGTGTTCCTGCCGGTCTCCTCCGCCAAACCCAAGAAGACCTTGTTGCGTTGGGAGGCGGTCGCCGTCGTCGGAGCGGCGCCGTCCTCCGGCATCCTCTCGGGCACGGTGACCACCTCCCAGATCCTCTTCTTCGCCAATTCGCTAGGCACCAAACTGGCGGCAATCTACAAATCCGGACTTGTCCCCAACACCTACACCTCATCCCTCGCCACCGCCTACACCTACTCCGGCGGCATGTTCGGATCGGCCGGCGGCGTGCCCTCGCCGGGCACCGCGTATCCGACTGCGCCGGGACCGAATGTCACCTCCGGCAAACAGCCCTCCGGCGGTTCGGTCATCCTGTACGCCCAGGGGCATACCGCAGCGGAGGCCACCGCACTGGTCAACGACTACTCAGTTGAGCTGGGACTCGCCCTCGAGAACCAGGCGTTGGTCCACGCGGCCGCCACTGCGGCGGCAAAGAATGCGGCGACGACCACCCCGACCTCCGTGCCCACCGCGGCTCCGATCTCGCCGTACAACCCGTCTCCCATCGGCTATCAGATCATCTTCCCCGGGGTCCTGCATCTGACCCACCGCATCAAGACCACGACCACCAGTGCCCTGGACAGCCACAAGGTGCGGTTGGTCGCCGGTGCCCTGGCCGGCCTGCTCCTGGCCCTGATCGTCATCCTGATCCGCGAGGTCCTCGATTCGAGCCTGCGCCGCGCCCAGCGGGCCAAGCTCCACTTCAAATTCCCGGTCATCGCCGAGATCCCCGAGACCTACCCGCCTGACGGGGGCGTGGTGGACGTGGTGGACCGTCCGACGTCGGCGGCGTCGGAGGCCTATCGCAAACTGCGGATGTCAGTGCTGTTCGAGGCACTGGCGGCCGACGCCGCCCCGCCTTCCCAGGCCAACGACGGCTTCGGCGACCTGTTCGCAATGGGCGTCTCACGGGGGGAGCCCTACAAGGTTCCCGATGCCGGGTCCCGCAGTGTCATCCTGGTCACCTCCACCGCGGACGAGCCGTCGCGGGCCAAGGTCGTCGCCAACCTGGCCGCCGCCTACGCCGAAGCATCGCAGCGCGTCATCGTGATCAGTGCGGTCGACCTCGAGGTCGGCACCACCTACCCGGCGCTGGGTGTCCTGTCCGGACCCATCACGCCGACCGACGTCGAGTCCCGGATCACGCCGGCCGGGCCCGAGAACGTGTCCATGCTGTCGATGCGGCACTTCGTGGCCAACAGCGGTCAATTGGTGAACCGAGCCCGCGAGGTGTTCGACGCCGCCCGCCAGGTCGCCGACGTCGTCATCGTCGAGGCCCCGGCGTTCCTGCGCTTCCACCACGGCGAGGCCCTGGTGCACTCGGTGGATGCCGTGGTGATCGTGGCCGAGTACGGCGAGACGAAGGCTCCCGCCGCCAAGGAGATGGGGGAGATCCTCCGGCGACTGGGTGCCCCGGTGCTCGGCGTGGTGTTCACCGGTGTCCAGCTGTCGAAGAGCCAGCGCCGGTCCATCGACGCCACCGGCATCGGGACCGGCTCCGCGCAACCGGTGCCGGACGTTCCCGAGGCGCTCGATGCGTCCGGGGAAGGGTCGGACCCGGTCGACGCCACCTTGTCCGCGACCCCCGAGCTCCACCCGTCCTGAGCACTCCTACCGGGTTCCTGAGCACTCCGACCGGGATGTAGGACCTACGTCATGCACAGCGTCCCCCATTTCTCGTCCAACTACATCGGGGTCGTCATCGTGGCGGTCGTCATCTGGCTGGCGTCGCGCCCGATCATGCGGTGGGTGGTCCAGAAGGAGCAGAATCCGTGGCTGCTGCGGATCCTCACCTGGAGTCTCATCCTCCACCTGCTGGCCGCCCCGGCCCAGATCCTCGTGGTCGAACACGTCTACGGCGGCATCGCCGACTGGATCCGCTACGAGACGCAAGGGGGGATCCTGGCCCACAACTTCCGCAGCTTCAACTTCACGCTGGCCAATGCCAACGTGCGCGGCATCGTCAACGATGGCTCCGTCAGCATCTTCGCGGGCGTGGTGATGGCCATCGTGGGTGTCAACCAGCTGGCCACGTTCCTGGTGTTCTCCTGGTTCTCCTGGCTCGGGACCATCCTGTTCTACCGGGCGTTCACCACCACCTTCCCCGAGGCGAAGCGGGGCCACCGCCGCTACGCCTACCTGGTCTTCTTCCTGCCGTCGACCCTCTTCTGGACGGCCGATATCAGCAAGGAAGCGATGATGACCGTCTCGTTGGGCCTGATCGCCTTCGGTTGCGCGAAGGTGCTGGTACGCGCCCCGGGCGGGTTCCGGCTCGCCACCCTCGGTGTCGCCGCCGGCGCACTGGTGCGACCCAACGAACTGCTCGTGGTCCTGGCCGGTTTCGCCGTCGCCCTGATGATCCGCCCGTCGGGCGGTCGGGGCCGACAGAATCCCGTCACCCGGGTGCTCGGTCTCCTCTTCATGGGGATCCTGCTCGGCACCTCGGTCTACTTGACGCTCCACTACCTCAAACTGGGCGGTAGCGGGGGCACCAACATCGACCTGACCGTCACCAACCAGAACAACCAGGGGTCGGGTGCGGGCTTCGGGAGTTCGGGGCAGACGTACTCATCGAGTCCGCTGCGCTGGCCCATCGACGCGTACACGGTGCTGTTCGACCCGCTACCGATCAACGCCCACGGGTCGGGCGAGTACGCGGCAGCCATCGAGAACGCGGTGATCCTGGGCATCGTCGTCGCGTCGTGGCGCCAGCTGCGGATCCTGCCCCGGGCCGCCTTCGCCCGCGCCTACGTGATGATGTGCCTCGTCTACAGCATCATCTTCGTCTACGCCTTCGCCGCACTCGGCAACCTCGGCCTGATCTACCGGGAGCGGGTGATGCTGCTGCCGTTCCTGATGGTCCTGTTCGCCATCCCGCGCAGTCCCAAGGGCGGGCCGAACATGTACGAGTGGGAGTACCGCCGCAAGGACCGGCCCGCGGCCAGGGCCGCACTGGTCCGACGGCAGCGGATGATCAACCAGCTGCAGCTGTCCAATGCCATGGGCCGACTGGAGCGCCCTCCCTCCGGCCCGGTAGAGGTGGCGGGAGCACGGTCGTTGCCGGATGGCGACGAGCGGGACCGCCTGTCGGGTCCCTCCCCCTAACGGGGCGACACCCCTGCGGCATCGGGCGCCCCGAGCCCGACGGGGAGCAGCGGGGTGAGCACCCGCAACCACAGGGCCGCGACCGACCCGATACTGAACTGCTCCACGCAGCGGGCCCGAGCCGCCCGACCCATGGCGGCCCGCTGGTTCCGGTCCTCCACCAGGCGGGCCAGGACGGAGACCATGCCGTCGAGGTCGTCGACGTCGAGGACATATCCCGTCGTGCCGTCGTCGATGACCGAGCGCACACCGGGCACATCGGTGGCCACGATGGGCAGACCGGACAGCCCTCCCTCGATCAGGACCCCGGGCATGCCCTCGCCCTGTGGCCGGCTGGGGAATACCATCACGTCGGCCCGCCCGAGCAGGTCGGCCACGTCGGACCGGGATCCCAACAGCTCGACACCGGCGGCGCGGGCCGGGCCCTCCACCGCCTGGCGGAGGATGCCGTCGCCGATCAGAATGGCCCGGAACGCCAGGCCGCTGGCCCGCAGCCCGGCCACCGCCTCGACGAAGCGGCCGGGCCGTTTGCCTTCGGTCAGCGCCCCCACGAAGGCGACGACCGGGAGCTCGCCGTCGGCCCGGTCGGCCCGGGGGAAGAACACGTCGGGGTCTCGTCCGTTCGGGGTCATGGTCACCCGGTCGGCGGGAACGCCGAGCAGCCGGGTGCACTCCTCGGCCACCTCGTCGCCCTCGGCCGCCACCACGTCGACCCGTCGCAGCAACCGGCGCCACAGAGCCACCTGGGCACGGTGCCGGGTGGAGGCCCCGTAGGTGCCGATGGCGTAGTAGGCGAGCGGCCGGCGTCGGCCGGCCATGGCCGGGACCAGGTACTTCAGCGGCTCGCCGCCGTGGGCCACCACGCACACCGGGTCGAGTGCGGCCAGGACGGAACGCAGGCGGGGCACGGCCCGAACGTTGTAGCCGACCCCGGGGTCGTCGCCGTCGTGGATGGCCAGGGTGAGATCGGGCACGACCTCGGGTGGCCCCGCGAACAGGGAGAGCACCCGATGGGCCCGGTGCCCCGGTGCGTCGAGCTCGTCGGCCAGTGCGCGCGCCTCGCGTTGGGCGCCCCGGGCGAGCGGCGTCGGGATGACGTGGAGCACGAGCGGCTCCTCGGTCCGCTTCGACTGGACGGTCATGCCGGCCCCCTCTGGTCGCCGGCCTCCCCGGCCCGTCAACGGTAGCAGCCGGCCATTCGGGGTCTCGGCAACGGGTCCCGAGGCCGGGTCGTGAACGCGTTCGGCCCGGCTGGCCGGCCGCAGTACCATCGGGCCGTCCCGGGTGCCCGGGGCCACCGGGCCGGCAGGTGCCGGGACCAGGAGCGCCGAACCGGGGGGCGAGCATGAGGACGGTCCACCGATGAGGACCCTGGTGGTGGCGGGCGACTACCCGTGGCCCGAGAACAACGGCTCGCGCATGCGCTTGGCGACCATCCTCCGGGGACTCAGCCGGTGCGGACCGACCGACCTGTTCGCCATCCTCCCGTCGGCCCGAACCGACATCGACCCGCCCGACGAGGCAATGGGGCTCGAGCGGGTCGGACACATGACCTTCGATGACCGGCCGCCCACCGGGTTCGGGCGCTTGGCCGTCGCCGTGGCCCCACGCACCCCCTTCGAGTTCCCGCGCCGCGATGGCGGGGCCGCGCTGCGGGCGATCACCCGTTTCGCCCGCGGTCACTACGACCTGGTGTGGTATTTCGGCATCCGTCCGCTGGTGTTCTCCGAGGGACTGTTGGCCGTCCCCGGCGTCCTCGACGTCATCGACCTGGAGGATGCCAAGATCGCCGCCCGTTCGGCTCGTCCGACCCCGACACCTACCGGGCTCCCGGCGGGGGCCCGCCGACTGGTGGCACAGGCGTTCTCGGCCGAGGAGACCCGCCGGTGGCGCCGCCTGCAGCGGTCGTCGGCGGAGCGGGTGGCGGCCACCGTCGTGTGCAGCGAGCTCGATGCCGGGCGGGCCAGGGCCGGGGGGATCCCCCGGGTCGAGGTGGTGCCGAACGCCTACCGGGTGATTGCCGACCCGGTCGGCCGGCGAGAGGTCGCGGACCCGCCGACCGTCTTGTTCCAGGGGCTTCTCCACTATCCGCCGAATGCCGAAGCGGCCCGATTCCTGGTCCGTGACGTGGCGCCGATCTTGCGCGACCTGGTCCCCGGTGTCCAGGTGCGGCTGGTGGGAAAGACGATGCCGGCGCTCGACGGGTTGGACGATCCGCCGCGGGTGACGCTGGTCGGCCAGGTCCCCGACATGGCGGCCGAGCTGGCGGTCGCCGATGTGGTGGTGGTGCCCATCCACTTCGGGAGCGGAACCCGCCTCAAGGTGCTGGAGGCGTTCGCCCAACGGATCCCGGTGGCGTCCACGACGCTCGGGGCCGAGGGCCTCGGCGCCGAAGACGGCGTCCACCTCCTGCTGGGCGACACCGCCGACGAACTGGCCGGCGCCTGCGCCCGGCTCCTGCGCGACGAGGACCTGCGCGGGAAGCTGGTCGAGCGGGCTCACGAGCTGTTCCTCGAGCGCTACGCCGATGACCAGGTGGCGGCCACGGTGGGTGACCTGGCCCGCCGGGTCGCTCGGACGGGGGCCTGAGCCCGGATTCCGATCAGCGGGTGCGGCGGGTGGCCCGAGCCGTGGGCAGTCGCCGGTAGGCGTCGAGCGTCGTCTCGATGACCTGGCGGTCGTCGAACTCGGACTCCGCCTTGGCCCGTGACCGGGCCCCCATCGTGCCCCGGCGGGCCGGGTCCCCGGCCAGGTCGGCGACGGCTGCCGTGAGCGCGTCGACGTCGAGGAGTGGCACCAGGAGCCCGTTGACACCGTGGTCGACCACCTGGCGGCACCCCCGGATGTCGGTGGCGACGACCGGGAGCCCGCTGGCCGCCGCCTCCATGGCCGACCGGGGGAACCCCTCGCGGTGGGAGGGGAGGACGAACACGTCGAAGCCGGGGTACAGGAGCTCGACGTCGTCCCGGTGCCCGGTGAAGACGATGTTGCCGAGCCTGGTGGCCTCGGCCACGTCGGCGTCGGTCAGGGCGTCACCCTTGGCCTCGTCGATCGGGCCGACCACCACGAAGACCACCTCCGGACGGACCGCCCGCATCCGGCTTGCGGCAGCGAACAGCTCCTTGAATCCCTTCCCCCACACCAGCCGACCCACCGTTCCGGCCACTACGGCCGAGGGGTCGACCCCGAGTTCCCGGCGTGCCCGGGCGATGTCTTCGATGGTCCGTCGGGGTTGGAACCGCTCCAGGTCGACCCCGTTGCCCAACAGGACCAGGCGGTCGGCAGGTATGCCCAGGCGTCGCAGCGTGGCCACGTCGTCCGGATTCTGGACCAGCTCGACCTGGGAGCACGATGCGGCTACCCGCTCGAGTGCGTAGACCACGGCCCGGCGGAAGGGCGGGTCCTCGGCGGTGGCGTAGAGGCCGTGCACGGTGTTCACGATGCCCGGCACCCCGACGGCCCGGGCGGCCAGACGCCCGAACAGGCCCGGCTTGGGGTTGTGGGTGTGGACGATGTCGGGCCGTAGGGCCCGGAAGACCCGGACCAGCTCGGGAATGGCCAGCAGGTCGTCGCCCGGCGACACCGAACGCGAGGAGTGGGCGAGCGGCACGTGACGGATGCCCCACTCCTCGAGCCGGTCGACGAAGGGCCCGGGTGCCGACACCCCGATGACCTCCATCCCCTGGGCGGCGAAGGCCCGCAGCTGCGGGCCGAGGAGCAGGGCCAGGCTGATGTCGGCCGCCGTCAGGTGGACCAGGCGCCGGCCCGCCAGCTCGCTCACGTGCCGGCCCGGACCCGGCGCCCGGCGCTCACGTCCCGGTAGATGGCCTCGATCCGGCGTGACGCACCGGTCACGTCGAACATGGTGCTGCGCACCTTGGCGCCGCTCCCCAGTCGCGCCCGCAGCGAAGGGTCCTCCACCAGGCGGGCGACGGCCGCGGCCAGTTCGGGGGGCGAGTCGGGACGGACGATGAGCCCGTCGACGCCGTCGGTCAAGACCTGCGGCACGCCGCCCACCGCGGTGGCCACGATCGGGAGCCCCACGCTGGTGGCCTCCATCAACACGACCGGTAGTCCCTCGTGGCGGGACGGGAGGACGAACAGGTCGGCAGCCACCAGCAACCGGAGCACGTCCTCCCGCGGCCCGAGGAAGGTGAAGCGGTCGCCCAGGTCGAGAGTCCGGTGGCGCTCGGCCATGGCCGCCGCCTCCGAGCCCCGGCCCACCGTGACGAACCGGACCGGGAGGCCGCGGTCGACCACCAGGCGTGCCGCGTCGAGCAGGGTGTCGTACCCCTTCTCGGGGCGGAGGTTGGCCACGGTCAGGATCATCAGATCGCTGTCGGGAAGGCCCAGTTCAGCCCGGACCTCGGCCCGGGTGCGGGGGCGTTCGGCCACGGCGGCGTCGGCCGCCGTCAGGTCGACCCCGTGGACGATGACCTGGGCGCGGGCCCGCAACGACCGGGGGAGTGCCTCGCGGGCCGGGTCGGACACGACGATGAGCGACTGGTCGAGCCCGATACCCGCCCGGTTGACCACTCGCACCAGGACGGCCATCTTGTTCCACAGGCTGTGCTCGGTGTACACGATCGCCGGCCGCCGGCCCCGGGGGAGCGAGGCGACCACCAGGCGTCCGAGGGCGGCGGTGTGGGGCAGATGGAAGTGGACGACGTCGTAGTCACCGGCCACCAGGAGTGTGCGCAGGCGCCCGAGCCACCGCATGTCGGCGTTGCCCGTGGCTCCGAGGGGGTGGACCGGGATGCCACCTTCCTCGAGATCGGGTACCAGCGAGCGCTGGGCCTCGAGGACCCAGGCGACCTCGTAGTCGACCTGGGCGTGGTCGCCGCCGATGACCGTGTCGACCAACAGGCGTTCAGCCCCGCCCATCCCGAGACATTTGATGACGAGCAAGACCCGCAATCTGCCTGCGGGGCCGGACGACCGCCCGGGTGCGGTCGCCATGTCCCCTGGTTCCACCCGGGCATGCTACCCGTGGCACGGTCCGACGGGCCCCGTTCCGGCCCCACGAGGCCTTCCGCCCCGGTCGACCCCATGCGGGCCGGCGCAGACCGTCGCGGAGCGAATCCGGTGGCCGTTCAGGGCTCGAGGTGGAGCGCCGCCGACAAGATGGGAGTGAGTTCCCCCGCATCGCGCAACTCGCGGACGAACTCGTGCCCTCCGACGTGGGGAGTGACGAACACGTTCTCCAGAGGAGCGAGGCGTTTGGCGTAGGCCGCGTCGCGGATGTCAGACGTCCCGAAATGCACGGAGACCCTCCCGTGCCCGGCACTCGATTTCAGCAGTCGGACCAGGTCGATGTGTCGCCGGTCGGAGCAGTTGGCTCGCGCCTTCTTGATCTCGTCGGGCCAACGGTTGTCATGGCTGAGACGACGGCGGAACCGGGTCAGGGAGGCCTGCGGGCCGAAGGCCAGCATCTCGTCCGCCCCGGTGAGGACACCGAACATGATGGCGGCGAACGCTCCGGACGACGTACCCACATAGACACGCCTGCCCGGTTCGAGCGCGTCGATCTCGTGCTTGATCGCTTGCGCCGCCGAGGGCACATCGCCGCCGGACTGCCGCAGTCCCTTCTGGTACCAGCATTGCTCGAGGTCACGGACGAAGACCCGGTGCACGCCGAGAGCCTCTGTGTGCCGCATGAATTCGAAAGGTGGCCCCACCAGTCCGTGGCGCAGGCCGCCGAAACACACCAGCACGGGAACGTTCGATCCGTCGATACGGTCGACCGCGATCGACCGCGACTCATCGCTCAACGAGAGCAGGAACTTCGAAGGCTCCGAGGATGGATCGGTCAGATCGGGCATGGGCATTCTCAGTGATTGCAGGTGCGGGCATCGAGGATCGACCGCGAGGTCCAGGAAGAGGAAGTCAACAAGGGCCGGGCGACACCGTCAAGTTCGCTGCGCCCATGCCCCTCAGTGCCTGACGGTTCAGGGGAAGAAGACTCCCAGCCTGACGGAGGCCTCGAGCCGACCGAGCCGGGTGCCCGCCCCCCGGGCCCACTCGATCCGGCGGGACGGCTGGGCGAGCCGTGGCAAGGACAGGAGCAGCCAGACCCAGGACTTGGCGGCGCCCCGCAGGTCGCGCTTCGCTCCGACGCTGCGGTAGCGCTTGTGCAGCTGTGGGCCGCACCGCCCGTAGGCGGAGGCCCGCCGGAACACGCTGGCGAAATCGGAGCGTTCCCGTTTCGACACCACTGCCCCTGGCACCTCGACCATGGTGAAGCCCTGCAGTTGCAGGCGCCAGCACAGGTCGATGTCCTCTCCCGGCATGAAGTGCTCGTCAAAGCCCCCGACCTGCTCGAACGGGCCCCGGCGCACGGCCAGGTTGGCGCCGAGGCCGGCCGGCAGGAAGCCGAGTTGGCGGGTGGCGGCCCGCGTCGGTGGCGACGGAGGGATCAGGTTGAGGCTCCAGAAGTCGAACCATCCGGAGGCCAGGTCGGCCTCATGCAGGGCGTCGACCATGGCCGACAGCCAGCCGGCCAGGACGATGTCGTCGGCGTCACAGAAGGCCAGGTACTCCCCGTGGGACGCGTCGACGCCGGCGTTGCGGGCGGCCGACGATCCGGACCGGCCCGAGGAGTCGACGACCAGGACGTTGGCGTGGCGCTGCCCCCAGTCACGGGCGAACTCCAGACTGCCGTCGGTGGAGCCGTTGTCGGACACCACCAGCTCCCACGGCTCGTCGCAGACCTGGGCATCGAGGGCCCGGAGCTGCTCTTCCAACCAGGGCATGCCGTTGCGCACCGGGACGATGACGCTGATCATGGACCGATCCGGCACGGGCTGATCATGGCCCGAGGGTCGTCGCGCCCGGGGCGACGCCACGCGCTCCGCCCTGCCGTCTGCCCCGTTGTCGACACATGCGGCTCCCCGGCCCGACCGGCCCCGTCACGTGCGCGCACGTGGATGCGGAATCTCCGCACGGGCCGCCCTCCCAAGCAGAGGGCGCTGTTAGCCTAGTCCTGTGACGGCCCGATGAGTTCCCGCCAGCGCTCTGACGCGGCGGTGGACCCCATCGTCGACCGACCGCCCGACTCGGTCACCGCGGTGGTGCTCACCTACCGGCGCCCACGCCTGGCCGGCGACGTCGTGCGTTCGCTGGTCGAGCGCGAGGGCATTCGTCCCTACCGGGTGGTGGTGGTGGTCAACGGCGAGGGCGGGCTCGACGATCCCGACCTCGAGGCCGCCGTGCGCATGGTCTGCCTACCGGTCAACACCGGTCCGGCCGGTGGGTTCCGGGTCGGACTCGAGGTGGCGGCGGCCGATCCCGGGTGCGAGTGGATCTACCTCTGCGAGGACGATATCGGCCTGTTCGACCTGCCCACACCACGCCTGTCCGACCTGGTGGCCCGGATCGGTGCGGCCGCCCCGACCCACCCGGCGGTGGGTGCCGTCGTCGCCTACGGGCGCAGCTTCGTGGGCCGGGGCGCACACACGGTCAACGTGGTGCCCCCGATCGCCGGGTTCGCACCGGTGGACGTGGCCTGCTGGGGGGCCACCCTGGTCTCCCGGCGGGTGGTCGACGCCGGCGTCCTGCCCGATCCCGATCTGTTCTTCGGGGTGGAGGACTTCGATTTCTTCTGCTGCCTCCGCGAGGCGGGCTTCGAGGTCCTGGTGGACGGTGAGGCAGCCCGGGCGGTGGCCGACCAGCAGACCAACGAGGGGCGGGACCAGGCCATCCGGTCCGACCGGCCCAACGACGCGGCCGAGGCCTGGCGGGCCTACTACCACGCCCGGAACTCGATGGAGCTGGGCCGCCGCCACGGCCGGCCGTCGTGGCAGGCCTGGCACCTGGCCTACTCGGCCCGTCACCTCCAGGTCGCCCGGAGCCGGGCCGAGCGCTCGGCCATCCTCCACGGACTGTGGGACGGGGCCCGGGGCCGGCTGGGCCAACACCCTGCCTATGCCCGGGGGGCCGGAGAGTACGAACCGCCTGCCGACCCGGCTACGCCGGGAGCCTGAGCGTGTGCGGGATCGCCGGGCTCCTCGACCCGGGAAGGGAGAAGGGCCCCGACACCCTCGGGCGGGAGAGCGCCGACATGGCGTCCGCCCTGACCCACCGCGGCCCGGATGACGACGGCCTGTGGGTCGACCCGGACGGATGGGTGGCGCTCTCCCACCGCCGGCTGGCGGTGGTCGACCTCAGCGCCCACGGCCATCAGCCCATGGTCTCGACCGACGGCCGGTGGGTGCTCGTCTACAACGGCGAGCTGTACAACGTCGGCGCCCTGAGAAAGCTCCTGTCCGCCGAGGGGGCGGCCTTCACGGGCACCTCGGACACGGAAGTGCTGCTCGCCGCCGTGACCACCTGGGGGGTGACCCGGGCCCTCGAGGCGGCCGAGGGGATGTTCGCGGTCGGCCTGTGGGACCGGCGCGAACGGCGCCTCCATCTCGTGCGTGACCGCTTCGGCGAAAAGCCGCTCTACTACGGCTGGGTCGGCGGGAGCCTGGCCTTCGCCTCCGAGCTGAAGGCCATCGCCGGCCTGCCCGGGTTCCGGCCCCAGCTCGACCGGGGGGCGGTCGCCCTCTACCTCCGCCACAACTGCATCCCCGGCGCGGCCACGGCCTACGTCGGGATCGCCAAGTTGACCCCGGGGGCCCGGATCACCGTTTCCGCCGACGACCGCCCGGGAACCCTGCCCGCCCCGGTCCCGTACTGGTCGGCCCGCGCCACGGTGGAGGAGGCGTTGGCCGATCCCGTGAGGGGCACCACTGAGTCGATGACCGACGAGCTCGAAGCGGTGCTGGGCCGCTCGGTGGCCGACCGGATGGTCGCCGACGTGCCCGTCGGGGCCTTCCTGTCCGGCGGCATCGACTCGAGCATCATCGTCGCCCTCATGCAGCAGGTGTCCCCCCGACCGGTGCGGACGTTCACCATCGGGTTCGACGACCCTGCCTACGACGAGTCGCAGGATGCCGCGGCCGTGGCCGCCCATCTCGGGACCGACCACACCACTCTCGTGGTGACCGAGGCGGATGCCGCGGAGGTGATCCCCGAGCTCCCCGACATCTGGGACGAGCCGTTCGCCGACATCTCCCAGATCCCGGTGCTGCTGGTCAGTCGGCTGGCCCGGAGCCAGGTCACGGTGTCACTGTCCGGTGACGGTGGGGACGAGCTGTTCGCCGGCTACAACCGTCACGCCTACCTCGAGCAACTGTGGGGCCACGCCTCGAGGCTGCCCGGGCCGGTGCGTCGCGCCCTGGGGGCCGGGCTGGTCCACCTGCCGCCGGGCCTGGTCGACGGTGCCGCCCGCCTGCTGCCCGCCTCACGGCAGGTGCGCACGCCGTCCATCAAGGTGGCCAAGCTGGGCAAGGTGCTGGCCGCCTCGGGCCCCGAGGATGCCTACCTCGGGCTGGTCTCCCACTGGGACCACCCCGAGTCGATGGTGCTCGGAGCCGGCGGGAGCGCCTCGCTGTCCGCCCGACCGGAGGACTGGCCCGCGCTGCCTTCCGTCACCGAGCAGATGCTCTGGCTCGACCTGGTGGGCTACCTGCCCGATGACATCCTCACCAAGGTCGACCGGGCGGCCATGGACGTATCCCTCGAGACGCGGGTCCCGTTCCTCGACCGGTCGGTGTTCGAGCTGGCCTGGCGCCTGCCGATGGATGTGAAGCTTCGGGACGGGGTGACCAAGTGGATCCTGCGCCAGGTCCTCTACCGCCACGTTCCCCCTGCTCTGGTGGACCGCCCGAAGATGGGGTTCGGACTGCCCATCGGCGCCTGGCTGCGGGGCCCGCTCCGTCCATGGGCCGAGGAACTGCTGTCCGAGCGGCGTCTGGACGCCCAGGGCGTCGTCGACCCGGTTCCCGTGCGGGCCGCTTGGGACCAGCACCAGTCGGGTCGGCGCGACCTCGCCCACGAGCTGTGGGACGTCATCGCCCTGCAGGCCTGGATCGAGCGCTGGATGCCGGATCTGGGGCGCTGAGATGGGCGACGCGGTCAGGCCGGCGGCCGTGTCCGCACGAAGTCGGCCTCGGACCAGGTGGCGATCGGGAACCGGCTGAGTACCCGGCGCAAGGTGGCCAGCTGGTCGTCGTCGAGGCGCCGCTGCCACGAGTCGGACAGCTCCGCGGCCACCCGCTGGGTGGCGAAGCCCTCGCCCGGGGCGTCGCTCTCGACCAGGAACTGGCGGGTGGCGTCGGTCCACTCGAGATCGAGGTCGGCGAAGAGGGCCCGGAAGGTGGCGACCGGGTCGTTGCACAGCTCCTCATGGGTTCGCACGTGCCACTCGGGGTGGCTGGACAGCGCCTCCTCGAGTGCGGCTATGAGCAGGCCGATCCGCCAGCTCATCTTCTCGATGGGGTCGTCACCGGGTGGAGGCACGTCCCACCGCTCGGTGTAGCGCTGGCGCACCTCGGGACGTGACTCGAGGGTGGCGTTCCGCCCGTCCTTCAATTGGACCTCCATCCAACTGGCCAGCACGCTGGCCGGGTGGCGCAGGAGCACAAGGGGGGTGATGTCGAACTCGGCGGCGATCCACTCCAGCGAGAGCTGGGCGTGTATCGACTTGGCGACCGTGCGCCGCGGGTCGGTGCCGACCACCTTCGGGTACCTCGCCAACGTGGCCGCCATCCAGGTGGCCACATCGAGATGGCCATCGTAGATGCGCTCCCTGGCGCCCGGCCCGACGATCAGTTGGGCCACGCGGGACCGGCGGTCCCTAGGAGCACCGTCGAGGATCCAGGCCCACAGATGGCGGTAGACGTCTGACCGCTGGCCGGGCAGCAGGAGCGGATACCGACCGAGACGGCGCTTGGCGTGGATGGCGGCCGGGCGATGGTCCTCGTTGTCGCCTTCGTTGACGTGGGTGGTGCCGGCCCCGGCACTGAGCGCCCGCATGGTCCACGTCGTGCCTGACCGGGGGAGTCCCACGATCAAGACGGGGGGTTCGTGGTCGGATGTCACCGGGTCGACCCGGCCGGCGGCGCCGGGTGTCGGGCGGAATGTGCCTCGCGCACCCGGGAGACCCGTTCGCATCGGTGGTCCCCTCCATTCACGATCCGGACCCTACCAAACGGCAATTCCCCACTCGCCATCTTCGGCGGTGGGGCCGGTCGGCTCCTTGTCGCATGGCGGGGTGGTGTGACAATCTGACCGGATGCGCCCACCTGCCGTGGCCAGGAGGGCCTTCCTACGCCTCCCCCCCACGGTACGGTCCGCACTGCTGCACGCCCGGGGTGACTACGAACCCTGGGAGGCCGGATTCGACTTCACCCCCCCGGCCCTCGGTCCCGGTGAGGCGGCGGGCCCCCCGGACTTCGTGGGGGTGGGGATGCAGAAGGCCGGCACCAGCTGGTGGTACGAGCTCATCATCGAGCACCCGGGGGTGTTCCACCGGCCGGACATCCCGAAGGAGCGTCACTATCTCAGCCGGTTCTGCGTGGAGCCCTTCGGGGCCGCGGAGGTCCGGCGGTACCACGGTTGGTTCCCGCGCACGGCCGGCACGGTGACCGGCGAGTGGACGCCCGACTACCTCGCCTACCCGTGGGTGGCCCCGATCCTGGCCGAGGCCGCACCCGAGGCCAAACTCCTGGTCCTGGTGCGCGATCCCGTCGAGCGCTTCCGATCGGGACTGAGCTTCCGGCACGGGATGGGGGCCCCGCTCACCTCGGCCACGGTGGCCGACGCCGTTCGCCAGGGCTTCACCACTCGGTGGTTGCGGCACCTCGACGAGTACGTCCCGCCGTCGCGGGTACTCGTCCAGCAGTACGAGCAGTGCCGGGCCGACCCGGCCGGCCAACTGGCCGTCACCTATGCGTTCCTGGGCCTCGACCCCTTCCAGCCGGCCGAGCTCCACCGCGAGGTGAACGTGAGCACCGGTGCCAAGATCGAGGTCGACCCGGCGGCCGCCCGGCGATTGGTCGACCTGTACCGCGACGACGTCGATGCCCTGGCGGCCCGGGTGCCGACGCTCGACCTGGCCCTGTGGCCGAATTTCTCCCATTCAGGACCGGGGCGGTGAGACCGCTGGCCCGGCTGGTCGACGCCGTTCCGGCTTCGCTCTGGCGACACCTGCCCGTCGAGCTGCAGACCGAGGTCCGCCAACGGTTCGGCCTGTGGATACCCGGCGATGTCGGCTACGTGCCCGAGCCACCACTCCCGGCGGCGGGGGAGCTGACCGGTCCGCCCGACTTCGCGGTCCTCGGCGCGGCCGAAACCGGTGCCCGGTGGTGGATGGCGTGCATCGCCGACCACCCCGAGGTGGCCCTCAACCGGACTGTTGTCGAGGCCTCCCAGTTCTTCGCCTCGGGCTGCACCGACGCCTTCGGACCCGGGGAGGTGGCACGGTTCCACGCGCTGTTCCCCCGCCGGCCCGGGCGCATCATCGGCCATTGGGCGCCCGACGGACTGTCGTACCCGTGGGTGGCCCCGCTGCTGGCCGCGGCCGCGCCCCGGTCCCGGCTCCTGGTGCTGGTGCGCGACCCGGTGGAACAGCTGCTGGAGACGGTGGAGCGCACGGCCGACTCCCGGGCACCCCACGTCGGCTCGAATCTGGCCGACGCCGTCGACCGGGGCTTCTACGCGGCCCAGCTGACCCGACTGCTCGAGTGGTATCCGAAGGATCAGGTCCGGGTCGTACAGATCGAGCGGTGCACGGCCGACCCGACCGGACTCCTGGCCCAGACATTCGCATTCCTGGGGATCGACGACACCTACCGGCCCCGGCCGGTCGGCCCGCCGGACGACCTGACAGGCCCGGTGCGGGACCCGCTGGCTCCCGCCACCCGCCAACGCCTGGTGGATCTGTACGCCGCCGACGTGGCTGCATTGGCCGACCTGGTGCCCGACCTCGACCTGTCGCTGTGGTCCGACTACGCGGGGCGGTCGTGACCGGCGGACGCTGACCCGGAGTCCGCCCGGAGCATTCTGGCGGCGCAGGCTCGGGCACTAGGGTGGCGCCGTGTCCAATCAGGGCTGTGGGGATGTCCAGTGCGCACCACCGGGCCGGGCGGTGGGGCGCCTGCGGGGCTCGATAGGTGGTGCCGCCCTCGACGAGTCGGGCCGGTTCGCCCCCGCCCGCCGGGCCTGACGGGAACCTGTGTCCGCATTCGACGATCCCGAGCTCTCGGCCATGGCCGTCGTGCTCACGTACAACGCCCCGGCATCCCTCGAGCGCTGCCTCTTGTCAATCGCCGCCCAGACCACCCCACCCGAGGCGATCCTGGTGGTCGACAATGCGAGCTGCCCTGCCGTCGACCCCGCCGATCTTCCGCCAGGGTGTCCTCCGATCACCCTGGTCCGCTCGGAGCACAACGGCGGGCGGGCCGGAGGCTACGCCTTGGCCCTCGAGCACTTCCTCAAGTCCGACCACGGACACGCCTGGGTCATCCACCACGACATGCGGGCCGACCCGGAATGTCTGGAGCGGTTGTGGGTGGTGGGGGCCAAGGACCCGAGCCGTACGTTCGTGTTCCCGGTCAGTCACCACCTCGACGGGACGTTCGGGGCATGGCCCTCCTGGTGCGGATTCCTCGTGGCCCGCGAGATCATCGAGCAGGTCGGCCTGCCCAGAGCCGAGCTGTTCTGGTGGGCAGACGACACGGAGTACCTCCAGTGGCGCATCCCCCAGGCCGGCTACCCGATGCGGGTGGTGGGCGACGCGGTAATGCACCACGACGCCATCGACCACGGCGAGGACGTGCCGGTGTGGAAGTACTACTACGAGGCCCGCAACATGCTGTACGTGAACCTGTATCTGAAGAAGCGGGTCGGCTACTTCCCCCGTAACCTCACCAAGCTGCTCCGCCGGGCTCTCTTCCGCGAACCGGAGGGGCGATGGATCCGGCTCCGGGCCGTGGGCAAGGGCCTCTACGACGGGGCCCGTGGACGCCTGGGCAGCCAGTTCCCCGTCGAGTCGACGCAGGAGCAGACCTCGGTCTGAGGTGGCGGTACGGCACGACCGAGACGTCCCTTGTCAGCGTGCGGTGATCTGACGGGCGGCCACAGGCACGAGTTCCTCGCTGCGGGCGCGTATCCTCGAATGCGATACTGGCGTCGTGGACACCCCCAAGGCGACAGTGGTCGTGCGGGCTCGTCGGCGCATCCATCGCCGTGCGCTACGCACGTTCACCACTCCCTTCGCCAGCCGCTCTGACGCATCGCTTCTGGTGCATTGCGCACATCACAAGGCCGGAACGGTCTGGATGCAGCAAGTCATGGTGGAGGTCTGCAGGTCGTACGGGCTGCGATTCCGGGTCGCCAACACCCGCACGAGTGCTTCCGAGGCCGACGCCGTCTTCTATCACGACGCCGGAGACTTCCGGCGGGAGGTCGTAGCCGATCGAGCCTTTCGGGGAAGTCACATGATCCGAGATCCCCGTGACTTGGTCGTATCCGGCTATGAGTACCACAAGGTGACTACGGAATTGTGGGCCAACGAGCCGAGGGCCGAGTACGGCGGCTTGAGCTATCGGGAATTTCTCCGGTCTCTGGCCGAACACGAGGGTCTGACGGCCGAAATCCGATGGTTCGCCACCGGCACCGGCGCGCAGATGGCGGCCTGGGACTACGGTCAGCCCGAATTCTTGGAACTCCGCTACGAGGACCTCATTGCCGATGAAGCCGGTGGCTTCGCTGCACTCTTCCGCTGGTGGGGCTTCAGTCAATCGGCCACGATGCGGGGGCTGGAGGTCGCTGAGGGACTGAGCCGGACCAATGGTGGTGCTACCCGCAAACACCAGATCCGAATGTCATCTCCAGGCGAGTGGAGAGAGCGATTCTCGCAAGAGCATGTCGAGGAGTTCAAGAGCGGGACGGGTGACCTGCTCCTACGACTCGGCTACGAGTCTTCGAGCGACTGGTGACCGGGCCCCGCTGACTGCCCAGGTGGCTCAGCCCACGGGGACCGGGTGATGAGGACTCGACCGACCCGTGACGTCGAGCGCGGTGTGGTCTCAGAGGAAGCGGCGGTAGAACTCGGGGTCGTGCACGAGATCGGCAAAGATCTCTTCGCCCAACCGTCGGCTGGCTGCCATCTGCCGGTCCTCCCACACCTTGATGCGGGCCGAGTCGAGCTTCCGGATGAACGGACCGACCACCGGGGCCTGTTCCCCGACCTGCCACCGGCCAGGTTGATGAGTGGAGATGCTTCGTGCCACCGGCTTCCTGAACCCCGCTCCGTGGTGGTAGAGGATGCCTCCGTAGATGGCGAACCACAGGGGGTGGAGGTCGACCCGGTTGGACCGCAGGATGGGTGTCCACGTCTTGTCCGTCCGCTCGAGGGCGGCGAGCAGGTTCCCGCCCGAGTCGCTGACCGACTGACCCCACTCGTTCTGCCAGCAGAAGCCCATCGACCAGTCGCCGCGTAGTGCGTCCCAGTCCTGTGCCTTGACGACGCAGAAGGACGGGTGGGGCTGCTTGTCGCCTCCATTCTCCTCCCGACGGACGGCGATCAACACCGACTCCTCGAGCGCCTTGTGCACGAGGGGCATCGGGTCGGCGATGGGAAAGGCATCGCCATCGAGGAACATGATCAGGTCGTCGGGGTCCGCCTCGGCCACGATCTCGGCGGCCAGGAGGTTGAGCTTGCCGGCGTGGCGTCCCACGGCCGGAATCACGCGGTCGAACTTGGCCACCTGGTCTCCCGGCACCTCCTGGAGGTTGGCCACCACCCGGTAGGGCTCGTGCAGGTGGCGTCGGAGGTAGCCGAGCTGCACATCGATCCACTTCGCCGACTTGTGGTGAACGGTGGCTACGTGGATCACAGGAGCAGCTTCCCGTTGACGCCGTGGCTGCATGGCAGCTCGCCCGGCCGGTTCACGGTTCCCACTGATCCCCCTGCCTCCGACGTGTCTCACGCATCCTACGACTGACCGGGGACAGGGTAGATCACTATGCGGAGGCGTGCACCCGGGGCGATGGGTCCCACCGTCGCCTTCCGTGATGCGACAGGCACGGCGGGAGAGGAATGGGCAGAGGGTTCCGGAGTGCCTGTCCGCTGCGGTATCATTGCCCGACACGGAATCGCAGGGTTCGGACGCTATCCGGGGCCACTATGGGGGGCAGTTTCGCAGATGAACGATTCTCTACCCGATGCGGGTGGGCCGCTGATAGTGACCGACATGTCGCTGTTGCCGAGCGAGCCTCCCGAGGACATCCTCTACCACCACAAGGTGCGCCTGATCGAATCGGCGAGAACGCTCTGGGACCACCGCGAGATCATGTACACGCTGGCCGAGCGCGACTTCCGTGTGCAGTACAAGCAGGCCACACTCGGCGTGCTCTGGGCGGTGCTCAGCCCGGTGGCCACACTGGTGATCTTCGTGATCGTCTTCTCGAAGGTGAAGGCATTTCCCACCCAGGGGATCCCCTACCCCCTCTATGCCTTCGTGGGCATCCTCTGCTGGAGCTTCTTCGCCGCGTCCCTGGGGACGGGCGGGAACGCACTCCTGAACAACAAAGCCTTGATGGCGAAGACACAGTTCCCACGAGAGTGTTTTCCCCTGGAGACCATGCTGGTCAACGCCCTGAACACGGTGCTGTCCTGGATACCGCTGGCCCTTCTGTTCGTCATCTTCGGCAGGGCGCCTCGTCTGACCACACTCTGGGTGCCGCTGTTCATGGTGATCGAGGTGGTCTTCGCCGCCGGGCTCACACTCGCCGTCTCCAGCCTGATCATCCAGATGCGCGACCTGGTGCAGGTCCTGCCCATCATCATCTCACTGGGCATCTTCATGACCCCTGTCATCTGGCCCTTCTCCTATGTCCCTACCCACTACCACGTCGCCGGTGGACATCTCGTCCATGGGCACTGGATCGGCGGCTTCTACGTCAACCTCCAGGCCGTCTACGGGTTCTTCAACCCGTTGGGTCCGGTCATCTCCAACCTCCGTTCCACCATGTTGCTCGGGCTCAGCCCGAGCTGGATCCCGCTGCTGGCTGCCGGAGCGGGCGCCGTGAGCTATCTGGCCTTCGGCTACTGGGTCTTCAAGCGATATGAGGTGAACTTTGCCGACATTGCCTGATGGGTCCATCCGGGTCGATCAGGTCTGGAAGAAGTTCCGGGCCGATCGCACGGCTCCGTTGTTCTACGACCAGATGGCCCGACTGCGTCGGGCGGCCGTAGAACGGGGCAAGCCGACGTACCGGTGGGTATTGAAGGACGTCAACTTCGAGGTCGAGCCGGGCGGCAGCCTGGCCCTGATCGGGATCAACGGCTCCGGCAAGACCACATTGCTCAAGATCCTCAGCCAAGTGACGTACCAGTCGGCTGGGACGTGCACCGTCAAGGGGCGGATCGGCGCACTGCTCAGCGTGACCAGCGGGCTGCATCCCGACCTGACCGGCCGGGAGAACGTCTTCCTCTACGGTGCCGTGCTGGGCATGGGTCGGGAGAGCATCCGCAAGAAGTTCGACGCCATCGTCGACTTCGCCGACCTGACCGACGCCATCGACCGCCAGGTCAAGTTCTTCTCACTGGGCATGCAGATGCGGCTCGGCTTCTCCATCGCAGCATTCCTCGAGCCCGATGTACTGCTGGTCGATGAGGTCCTGGCCGTCGGCGATGCCAATTTCCAGCAGAAGTGCCTGAAGCGGATCGGCGAGATCGTGAGGTCGGGGACGACCCTCCTCTATGTCTCCCACGACCTGGCCTCGGTGGAGGCCTCCTGTGACCGGGCCGTCTGGCTGTCCAACGCCGTGGTACGGGCGCAGGGGCCGACCAAGGAGGTGGTCACCCTCTACCGCACGGCAGTCGAGAAGAACTCGACCATGATCAACAGCACCGAGGGTGTCGTCCAGGTGCTGAAGGCCGAGATCAGGGCCACCGACGGCGGCCAACTCCGATCCGAGTGCGAGGTCGAGGCCCGTCTGACGCTGAACTCTCCGGAGAGCGCTCTCGCCAGCTTTTTCGTCGGGATCTCGCAGGGCACCGCCTTCCCCATGTTCGTCATCGACCATCACGGCGAGATGCCGGCCGGCGAATTCGAGGTCGTCTGCCGGCTGGGATACCTGCCCCTGCCCAAAGGCCACTACTCCTTGTGGACGGCTGTCACCGGGTACCCCAAGGGGAAGCGCGATCCCTACCTGCCGTGGCAGCCGGTGATCTCCTTCGACGCCTTCGGGCCGGACCGGATGGACCCGCCCGAGGGTGTGATGGCCCTGTCGCCCGTCTACGTGGGCGCCAAGTGGGAGATCAACTGAGGTCCGCCGTGCGACCCTCGGGGGGAGACTTCAGCGCTGGCAAGCGCCGCCACTGAGGGCACGGACACCTGCAGCTCGAGGACC
>Ga0209698_10001907_pt1 | contig 23961 bp, 19 predicted proteins | sample LitLauG_LLR_2012_FD_187203 | JGI IMG/M metagenome (GOLD analysis project Ga0209698, IMG submission 187203) | Freshwater sediment microbial communities from Pennsylvania, USA - Little Laurel Run_MetaG_LLR_2012 (SPAdes) (version 2) | ecosystem: Environmental > Aquatic > Freshwater > Creek >... | reverse complement strand
GGCAACCTGCGCGAGGAAGAGATGGAGATGCAGGTCGAGAGCGAGGCCAACCAGTACATCCCCTTCGCGCTCGACGAAGTCAGCCTCGATTTCCAGGTGCTGGGTTCCATTCCCAATGCTCCCGATGACGTCGAGGTCCTCATCGCGGCGTCCCGCAAGGAAAAGGTCGAGGACCGCATGGCCGTCGCGCAGGCGGCCGGTCTCAACCCCGTCGTCGTCGACGTGGAGTCCTTCGCCGCCCGCGCGGCGCTGGGCCGCCTGGTCGAGCAGCTGCCCAATCGCGGCGAGGGCCTCGTCATCGCCGTGTTCTATGTCGGGGCCAATACCACCAGCGTGACGGTGCTCCTTGACGGCGAAGCCATCTACGAGCGCGAACAGCCGTTCGGCGGCCAGCAGCTCACCGCCGACATCGCCCGCGCCTACGGCATCTCCGCCGAGGATGCCGAACAGAAAAAGCGCAATGGCGACCTGCCGGCCAATTACGAGGCCGAGGTTCTCAAGCCTTTCATCGATTCCACCACAACGGAAATCACCCGCGCGCTGCAGTTTTTCTTCACGTCCACCCCGTATACGCGCGTGGACCAGATCATGCTGTCGGGCGGTTCGTCCGTAATCACGGGGCTCCCCGAGGCGCTCATGGATCGCGCCCAGGTGCCCACCTCCGTCATCTCGCCGTTCAAGGGCATGGAGCTGGCGTCCAACCTGCGTGAGCGGCAGCTGCGCCTCGACGCGCCCGCCCTGCTCACGCCCTGCGGCCTGGCGATGCGGAGATTCGACAAATGACCATCCGCGTCAATCTGCTGCCGCACCGCGAGGTGCGCCGCAAGCGCCAGAGAAACGCGTTCTACTTCCTCACCGGCCTGAGCGTGGTTGCCGGCGGCGCGCTGGTCCTGCTGGTCTGGTCGGTCCTCGAGGGCTACATCGGCAACCAGAAGGACCGCAATGAACTTATTACCCGCGAGAACGCCAAGCTCGACATCCAGATCAAGGAAATCGCCTCCCTGCGCCAGGAAATAGATGCCCTGCGCTCCCGGCAGAAGGCCGTGGAAGACCTGCAGTCCGACCGCAACCAGCCGGTCTATCTGCTCGACGAACTCACGCGGCAGACACCTGAGGGCATTTACCTCAAATCCATCAAGCAGGATGACCGCAAGGTCAATGTCGTTGGCTGGGCGGCCTCCAACGAGCGCGTATCCGAGTTCCTGCGCAACCTGCAGAACAACGGCCGTTACGTGGAACGGCCGGAGCTCATCGAGATCAAGATCGCACCGCAGGGTCCGCAGAGCATTCAGCGCCGCCTCTTCGAGTTCTCGCTCAACTTCTCGATGAAGCAGAACCCCGACCGCACGGCTGTTGCGGCCGGCGCCGCCAAGTCAACGAAGCCCGCCGCCGGCACCGGCCCGGACAAGAAGGCCTAGGCCTTTTACGAACCGACCAGGACCAGGCGCATAACTGCAAACATGGCGAACTTCTCCGAAATCCAGGCCAAATTCCGCGGCCTCACCTTTGAAAACGTCGGCAGCTGGCCCATCCTGCCGCGCATGACCCTCTGGGCGGGGGTCGTGGTTGCCTGTGCCGCCATCGGCTACTTTCTCGTGTGGAACGCGCAGATGAGCGAGCTCGACAGCCTGCGCCAGCAGGAAGGCACGCTCAAGGAGCAGTATCGCGCCAAGCTGCAGCAGTCGATCAACCTCGAGGAACTGCGGCGGCAGAAGGAGCAGGTCAACCAGTACGTGCTCACGCTGGAGAAGCAGCTGCCCAGCAAGGCCGAGATGGATGCGCTGCTGTCCGACATCAACCAGGCGGGCATCGGCCGCGGGCTGCAGTTTGAGCTGTTCCGGCCCGGCCAGGTCAACCTGCGCGAGTACTACGCCGAGCTTCCCATCAGCGTCAAGGTTTCCGGCCGCTACCATGACCTGGGCGCGTTCGCCAGCGACATCGCCAACCTGCCGCGCATCGTCACGCTCAACAACCTCAATATCCAGTCCAGCAAGGACCTGACGCTGTCGCTGGATGCAACCGCCAAGACATTCCGGTACTTCGACGAGGACGAAATGGCCTCGCAGCGCCGCGCGCGCGATGCGGCAAGGGCGGCGAAGAAATGATGCATCTGCGCGCCAAAACCGTCTCCCTGGGCAACCTGGCCGGTGCGGCCGCGGCATGCGCCTTGACGCTGGCCCTGGGCGGCTGCGGGTTCTCCGATGAAAGCGAAATCCAGCAATGGATGGCCGATCAGCGCCAGGCGATGAAGCCCACCGCGCAGAAGGTCGACGAACCCAAGGAGTTCGCTCCCTATGCCTATGAGCCCCACGGCCAGGCCGACCCCTTCGATCCGCAGAAAATCCTGATGGTGGTGGCCCGGCAGCGCGAGGAGCGCGGCAGCGCCAGCGCGATCAAGCCGGACCTGGAACGGCGCCGTGAGGTCCTGGAAGGCTTCCCGCTGGACCAGATCCGCATGGTCGGCATGATGCGCCAGGGCGGCAATAACGTTGCGCTGCTCGAGACCAACGGCGCCACGCATATGGTGCGCGTCGGCAATTACGCGGGGCAGAATTTCGGCCTTGTCACACGCATTTCGGAAACGGAAGTCGTGCTGAAGGAAATCTACCAGGACGCCGCCGGTGAATGGGTCGAACGACCCCAAAAGCTCGAGTTGCAAGAGACCCAGGCTGCCTCCGGGCAAGGGAGCAAGCGATGATTTTTTCCAGCAAGCATTCGTTCCGCGCGGCACTGGCGGCAGTGACCACCACCGTTGCCGTGCTCGCCGCCGGCGTTGCGGTGGCGCAGGTCGCCGCCGATGCCCCCGGCGGCAATAGCATCGAGCGCATCGATGCCTCGCAGTCGGGTTCGGGCGTCTACCTCACCATCCAGCTCAAGGATGCCCCCGCCGCGCTTCCCAACAGCTTCTCCGTTACCAATCCGGCGCGCGTCGCGCTCGACCTGCCCTCCACGGCCAACAACCTGGGCCGCAATTCGATCGAAATCAACCAGGGCGACCTGCGCTCCGTCAATGTGGTTCAGGCCCAGGGCCGGGCCCGCATCGTCCTCAACCTGCGCCGTCCGCTGGCCTATACGCTGAGCGTCAAGGGAAGCAGCGTGGTCGTGGCCCTGGGCATCACGCCCGATGCCCCGACCTTCCCTGCGGCAAGCGCCGCTCCGTCGGCCGCACCCGAAGCTGCCGCTGCGGTGCCGGCAGCCGCGCCGGCGCCAGCGGCTCCCGCGCAGGCCCAGCGCGTGGCGCAGACGCCCGAACCGCGATCCATCCGCGCCGTTGACTTCCGCCGCGGCGCCGATGGCGAGGGACGCATCGTCGTCGACCTGAGCGACCCCAATACCAGTGTCGACGTGCACCAGAAGGGCCAGACGGTCGTGGTGGATTTCACCGCCACCACGCTGCCCGAAAGCCTGCGCAAGCGCCTGGATGTAACCGACTTTGGCACGCCGGTCGCGCAGATCACCGGGTCGCAGGTCGGTCCCAATGCCCACCTGCTGATCGAGCCGCGCGGTCAGTGGGAGCAAAACGCGTATCAGAGCGACAGCCGCCTCGTCGTCGAGGTCAAGCCGGTCAAGGAAGATCCCACGCGGCTGTTCCAGGGTTCGCGCAAGGGCTACCAGGGCGAGCGACTGTCGCTCAATTTCCAGAACGTAGACGTGCGCTCGCTCCTGCAGGTGATAGCGGATTTCACCAACCTGAACATCATCACCAGCGACTCCGTCCAGGGCTCCATCACCCTGCGCCTCAAGGACGTTCCCTGGGACCAGGCGCTGGACATCATCCTCCAGAGCAAGGGCCTGGATATGCGCAAGAACGGCAACGTGATCCTCGTTGCGCCGCGCGACGAACTGGCCACCAAGGAAAAACTCGACCTCGAAGCCAAGGGCCAGATCGCCGAGCTCGAGCCTCTGCACACCGAGAATTTTGTCATCAACTACCAGAAAGCCGACGAAATCAAGAAGCTCATCGTCGGCGACACCAAGCAGACCCTGCTGTCCAAGCGCGGCAGCGTGGTGGTGGATGTGCGGACCAACCAGATCTTCGCTACCGACACCAGCCAGAAGCTCGAGGATTTCCGCCGGCTCCTGACGCGCATCGACATCCCCGTTCCCCAGGTGATGATCGAGGCGCGCATTGTCGAAGCCGACGAGAATTTCAGCTCCGATATCGGTTCGCGGCTGGGCCTGGTCCATGTGGGCTCCAACCAGTGGCTGAGCAGCGGCACGGGCGCCACGTATGGTGGCACCGCCACCGGCACGGGGCCAACCTCCCTCACCGTCAACGGCGTGGGCATCACCAACCCGAATTTCGTCAATCTGCCGGCCGGCGGCTTCAACGGCTTCAACGCCGGCACCCTGGGAATCACCCTGTTCGACAAGTCCGTCACCAACCTGCTCAACCTGGAAGTCTCCGCGCTGGAACTCGATGGCCGTGGCAAGGTCATCTCCAGTCCGCGGGTCATCACCGCTGACAAGATCAAGGCCTCGATCGAGCAGGGCACGGAGATTCCCTACCAGACCGTCTCCGCCGGCGGCGGCATCGGCCAGATCCAGTTCCGAAAAGCGGTGTTGCGGCTTGAAGTCACCCCGCAGATCACGCCCGAGGGCTCGATCTTCCTCGACGTCAAGGTGAACAAGGACACGCCCAACTCCAGCGTCGGCGGAGCGAACTCGCCGCCGGCCATCGATACCAAGAACGTCGTGACCCAGGTGCTGGTCGAAAACGGCGGAACGGTGGTGCTGGGCGGCATTTTCCAGCAGACCGAAAGCGTCACCACGACGCGCATCCCGGTGCTGGGCGAGATCCCCTTCCTTGGCGCCCTGTTCCGCGATCAGATCAAGATCAACCACAAGACCGAGCTCATCATCTTCATAACGCCGCGCGTCGTTTCCGAGCGCGTCAATCAGGCTGCCCGCTAATACCGGCCCGTCCGGCGCCGGCGTGATCGGCGAGCCAGCCGAAGCGGCGTCCCCGGCCGGGGGCGGGCAGGCCGACTTGCCCACCCGGCTCGACCGCGGCTCCCCCGTGTTCCTGGTGGGCATGATGGGTGCCGGCAAGACCACGGTCGGCCGGCTGCTGGCACAGGGACTGCAGTACGCCTTTCTCGACGCCGACGCCGAGCTGGAACGGCGCGCCGGCGTGCGCATCGCCACGATGTTCGAACTCGAAGGCGAGTCGGGCTTCCGCGACCGGGAGCAATTGCTGCTCGAGGAGCTGACCACGCGGCCGGGCATCGTCCTGGCCACCGGCGGCGGCGCGGTGCTGCGCCCGCAAAACCGCGCATGCCTGCGAACCCGCGGCCTCGTGATATTCCTCGACGTGGCCGCCGCCGAGATCGCGCGGCGCACCCAGAATGACGTGAACCGGCCGCTGCTCAACGGTCCCGACCGCCGCGCCCGGATCGATTCCCTGCTCGAGGAGCGCCTGCCGCTGTACCGGGCAACGTCGCACCTGCGGTTCCGTTCCCCGGCGCGCAACCCCCGGCGCCTCGCCAGCATCATCCTGGCGCACCCGGCCATGGCGCCCCTCCTGCCCGCCGGTAGTGCAGACGATCCGCCGGGCACGTAAAATGCCTGCATGCGGAAAATTGCCGTCAACCTTGCCGGACGCTCCTACGACATCCTGATCGGCCCCGGCCTGATAGGGCGCGTAGGCGAGCACGTGGCGCCGCTGGCGCCCACGTCCATCCATATCGTCTGCACCGATGTCGTTGCGCCGCTCTACTCGGCAGCGGTAGAGCGTTCCTGCCGTGCCGTGGCGCCCACGCACCTGTGCACCATTGCCGACGGCGAGGGCATCAAGGACCTCTCGACGGTTTCCATCATCATCGATGCTCTGGTGCGGGGTCGCGCCGACCGCCGCAGCGTACTGGTGGCGCTCGGTGGCGGCGTGGTCGGCGACATCGCCGGCTTCGCGGCCGCCATCTACATGCGTGGCATCCGGTTCGTCCAGGTTCCCACCACACTGCTGGCCCAGGTGGACTCATCGGTGGGCGGCAAGACCGGCGTCAACCATCCGCAGGGCAAGAACCTCGTCGGGGCGTTTCACCAGCCCAGCGCGGTGGTTTCCGACACCGAGGTTCTGCGCACCCTGCCGGAGCGCGAGGTGCGTGCCGGCCTTGCCGAGGTGCTCAAGCACGGCCTGCTGGCCGACCGCGCCTACTTCGAGGCCTGCGTCGCGGCGCTTCCGCGCCTGCTGGCCCTCGATGCCGGGGCCCTCGCCGAAGCCGTCGCCGGATCCTGCGAGATCAAGTCCGAGGTCGTCGGGCGCGACGAGCGCGAAAACGGCGAGCGCGCCCTGCTCAACCTGGGCCACACCTTCGGCCACGCCATCGAGTCGCTTACGGGCTATACGCGCTGGCTGCATGGCGAGGCCGTGGGCTGCGGCTTGTGCCTGGCCGCCGATCTTTCCGCGCGCTTGAGCATGATAGGACCCGACGCGCACGAGGCCATTGTCGCGGCCGTGGCGCAGGCCGGGCTGCCGACGCGCATCGCCGGGCTGTCGCGCAAGGCCGCCTTCGACTTCATGCGCTCCGACAAGAAAGCCTTTGCCGGGCGCATCGATTTTGTCCTGCTCGAGCGCATCGGCCAGGCCGTCAGGCGCCAGGTGGACGACGCCGCCGTGGAGGCCACGCTGAGCGACGGCGGCTTCGTTTGACGCCCGACCGCGAATCCGGCCTGGCCGGCTATGCCGCCCGATCGTCGCAGTCCCGCGGCCGCGCCCTGCACGAAGACCCGCCGCATTCGCGCACCCAGTTCCAGCGCGACCGCGACCGCATCATCCATTCCACCGCATTTCGCCGCCTGGAATACAAGACCCAGGTGTTCGTCAACCACGAAGGCGACCTGTTCCGCACGCGCCTCACGCACTCCCTGGAGGTCGCCCAGATCGCCCGTTCGGTGGCCCGGACGCTGCTCGTCAACGAGGATCTCGTCGAGGCCGTGTCGCTCGCCCACGACCTGGGCCACACGCCTTTCGGGCACGCCGGCCAGGATGTCCTCAACGAGTGCATGCAGCCGTACGGCGGCTTCGAACACAATCTGCAGTCGCTGCGGGTGGTCGATCTGCTCGAGGAGCGCTATGGCAGCTTCGACGGGCTTAACCTGTGCTTTGAAACCCGGGAAGGCATACTCAAGCACTGTTCCGCGGAAAATGCCCGGCGCCTCGGACCCGTCGGCGAGCGTTTCCTGTTGCGCCGACAGGCCAGCCTGGAGGCGCAGATCGCCAACGTCGCCGACGAGATCGCCTACAACAACCACGACATCGACGACGGCCTGCGGTCCGGTCTCATCGATGCGGCGCAGCTCGAGCAGGTGCCGCTGTATGCGCGCCACCGCGCGATAGTCGTCCGCCAGATGCCGCAAATCGGCGCACGCCGCGCCATCCACGAAACCGTGCGGCGCATCATCGACACGCTGGTGTCCGACCTGGTCGCCGAATCCCAGCGGCGTATTGCCGCTGCTGCGCCGGCCGACATCGAAGACGTCCGCGGCGCCCCGCCCCTGGTCGCGTTCTCGGCGCCCATCCGCGCCGAAGCCGACGTGCTCAAGACCTTTCTCCACCGCAACCTGTACCGGCACCCGGAAGTGCTGCGGATGACTACCAAGGCCGGGCGCATCGTCCGCGAGCTCTTTGCCGCCTTCAAGGACGAGCCCCGGCTGCTGCCCGCCGAGCACTGTGCCCGAGTCGAAGGCGAGGGGCCGCGGGCCATAGCCGACTACATCGCCGGCATGACGGACCGCTTTGCCATCCGTGAGCACCGCCGGCTGTTCGCAGTGGGGGAGTTCTGATAGCGCTCCGGCAGGGCCCGGCGCGGGCGTACCGCCGCGCGGCATTGAGGTCTGGCTGAGCGCCGTGGCGCGCCTCACCCGACTGGCGGTCGCCGGCTGCGTGCATCACGTGGTCCAGCGCGGCATCGAGCGGCGACCGGTCTTTCGCGATGCGGCCGATTTCCTGCGCATGCAATCGGACCTGGCCGAACTGTGCCGCGCCAGCGGCATCGCCGTACATGCCTACGTTCTCATGCCCGACCACTTTCACCTGCTGGTGACCCCGGCGCGGGCCGAGAGCCTGAGCCGCACGATGCAGGCCCTCGGGCGCCGTTATGTGCGCTGGTTCAACCACCGGCACGGACGATCCGGAGCCCTGTGGGAAGGCCGCTTCCGCAGCACGGTGATCGAGCCCGAGCGCTACCTGCTCGATTGCATGCGCTACGTCGAGCTCAATCCGCTGCGTGCCGCTTTTGTCGCCGATGCCACCGCCTACCCCTGGTCCAGTCTCGCGCACCACCTCGGGCTGGGCGTCGATCCGCTGGTGAGCGACCATCCGCAATTCTGGTCCCTGGGCAATACGCCCTTCGAGCGCCAGGCCGCCTATGCGCGCCTGTGCGCGGTACCGCTGGAGGCGGCCGTGCTCGCCGGCATCCGCGACAATACCCACCGGGGCTGGCCGCTGGGAACCGATTCCTTCATCGAGGCGCTGTCGCGCCGTACCGAGCGCCGCCTGGTGCGCAAGCCCGTCGGCCGGCCGCGCCGCCCGGTTGCGCCGCCGGCTGCGTGACGCGGGCGCGCGGCCCGGCGGCAGCAGCGCGGCGTTTGCCGTACGCTCGGCGCTGCGCCGGATGCACGGCCCGCCTTGAAGCACTGATCGTGAGCACTCTTTCCTGGAATCCCCGCACCGTGCTGGAATTGCTGCGCCAGCGCGCGGCAGGCCTGCGGCTGGGGCCCGACGACCTGCTGCGGGACGCGGTATACCGCAGGCTTTGGCTCTCGATACTCATCAGCACGCTGGGCGGACAGATCACCATGCTGGCCATCCCGCTGACAGCGGCAGCGCTGCTCGAAGCAAGCCCGACGCAGATGGGCTGGCTGGCCGCGATGGAGATCGTGCCGTTTGCGCTGTTCTCGCTGCCCGCAGGGGTTTGGCTGGACCGGGTGCGCAAGCTGCCGGTCTATGTCGTTGGCGAACTTTTCCTGGCCCTGGTGGTGGGCAGCGTCCCGCTGGCATGGTGGCAGGGCTGGTTGTCGATGCCATGGCTCTACGTGGTGGCCTTCCTCAGCGGCTTCATCTACACCACTGCCGGCAGCGCGGCGCAGATCGTGCTGACGCAGATCGTGCCGCGCGAGCGCCTGGTGGAAGCGCACGCCAAAAACTCCCTTGCATCCTCGGCCGCCGAAGTGGCCGGGCCCGGCGCTGCCGGCGCCCTGATCAAGCTCACGGGCGCGCCACTGGCACTGCTGGCCGATGTCGCGCTGCTGGCCGGTTCCGCGGCCATCCTCAAGGGCATACGGGTCGACGAGGGGCCGCGCCATCACCGGACCCGCTTCTGGGATGCCATGCGGCTGGGCATGGGCTTCGTCGCCAGCCAGCGCCTGCTCGTGACCATGGCCGTGACCGTGGGCATATTCGAGATCTGCTACCAGAGCGCGATCGTCGTGCAGATACTGGTGGCAACCCGGCTGCTGGGCCTGACGGAGAACCAGGTCGGCCTGTCGTACGTGGCGCTGGGTGTCGGCACCATCAGCGCCAGTTCGATGGGCCATGCCGTTGCCCGGCGCATCGGCCCCGGGCCGACGCTCGTGCTGGGTATCGCGATCTGTTCGCTGGGCTGGTTGCTGCTGGCGCTGGCGCCTGCGGGGACGCTGGGCATAGCGGCTTTTGCCCTCATGCTGGCGATGTTCGGGGTGGGCGCCGTTTTCGTGTTCATCAATTTCCTTGCCCTGCGACAGGCGGTGACGCCCTCGCCGCTACTGGGCCGCATGACCAGCACCATGCGCTGGCTGATCATGGTGCCGGGCATACCGGGCGCCCTCATCGGCGGCTGGCTGGGGGAACATCTGGGACTCAAGGCGGCGCTGGCATTCGCCGGCGGCCTCGGCCTGTTGCTGGCGATGGTCGCCATCCGCCTGCCGGTGCTGCGCGACATGCGCAGCCTGCCGCCCCAGGCGCCGGAAGCGCGTCCGCTCGCGGCCGCGGCCGCTGCGCCCGCCGATGCGCAGGCCATCGCCGGCAGGCCCCGCCGTTGACGCGTGGAGCGCCGTGGCGCTGCTCGGTAGCCAACCCCCGTTACACCAAGTACGCTTGCGACTTTGCAGAAATCGCAGGCGCGCATCTTCGTGAATCCGACACCTGCCGCACCGACCGTCGCCGACCCCGCGCGCCCCGGTGACAATCCGGAGGCATTCATCGGCGCGTCGACATCGATGCGCGAATTCACCTTCCGGGCCGTTATCACCGGCGTCATCCTGGGCACGGTGTTCGGCGCATCCTCCCTCTACCTGGTGCTCAAGGTCGGCCTGACGGTCAGCGCGTCCATACCGGTGGCCGTCATATCGCTGGCCCTGTTCCGCATGTGGGCGAAGGCTGGCGGACGCGACGCGACGATCCTCGAGAACAACATCACGCAGACGGCCGGCTCGGCCGGAGAGTCCATCGCCTTTGGCCTGGGCGTCACCATGCCGGCCATCCTCATCCTGGGTTTCGACATGGAGCTGACGCGGGTCATGCTGGTGGCGGTCCTGGGCGGCCTGCTGGGCATCCTGATGATGATCCCGCTGCGCCGCGCCCTCATCGTCAGCATGCACGGCGTGCTCAAGTATCCCGAGGGCACCGCCTGCGCGGCCGTTCTCAAGGCCGGCGCCAGCGCGCAGGACCGCGCCGCGGCATCGCCGGCCGCGCAGGCCGAGATGCGCTCCGCGGCGGCGGCCGGCATGGGCGAATCGCCCGGCGCCCGGGTCATATTCGGCGGTTTTGCGCTGGGGCTGTCCTACAAGGTGCTCAATGTCGCCCTCAAGGGCTGGAAGGAAGTGCCCGAATGGATCTTCGGCGCCCCCCTGAAGAACGGCTCGGTGAGCATCGAGATCTCGCCCGAGCTGTTGGGCGTGGGTTACATCATCGGGCCCCGTATCGCTTCCATCATGTGCGCCGGCGGTGTCCTGAGCTACCTTGTGCTGATACCGCTCATCAGCTTTTTCGGCAGCCCCGCTGCCACGGCGCTGGCGCCCGGGCGGGTGCCGATCGCGACCATGGGGCCGGACGTCATCCGCAGTGCCTACATCCTCTACATCGGCGCGGGCGCCGTGGCCGCCGGCGGCATCATCAGCCTGATACAGGCGCTGCCCACGATCTGGCAGGGCCTGCGCGCGGGGCTGCGCGACGTCGGGTCGGCGGCCGGTGGCGGAACGGGCGCCGCGGTGTCGCGCCACGATTCGGACCTGCCGATGAAATTCGTCGGCATCGGCGCCATCGTCCTGGTAACGGCCATCGTCCTGGCGCCGTCCCTGAACATCAACGTGCTGGGCGCGCTGCTCATCCTCGCCTTCGGCTTTCTCTTCGTCACCGTGTCCTCGCGCCTCACCGGCGAGATCGGTTCTTCGTCGAACCCGATTTCCGGGATGACGGTGGCCACGCTGCTTTTCACCTGCCTCATCTTCCTGCTGGTCGGCTGGCGTGGCGGGCCCTACTATGTGACGGCGCTTTCGGTCGGTGGCATCGTCTGCATTGCCGCCTCCAATGGCGGCACCACGTCGCAAGACCTCAAGGCCGGCTACCTGCTCGGCGCCACGCCCCGCCATCAGCAGCTGGCCATACTGGCCGGGGCCTTTTTATCCGCAATCCTGCTGGGCCCCATCCTGCTCAAGCTCAACGACGCGGCCACCGTCTATGTGCCTGTGGCCGAGGTGGCACCGGCCGGCCTGCGGACCGATCCCGCCCTGCTCGACAAGCGGGAGACCCTGCAGGGTCCCCAGGCCCGCGACGATTCCGGCCAGTATCTCGTGTGGCAGAAGACCGACGACTCCGGAGGTCCTGCCGGACGGTATCTCGTCGCCGCCGATGGCACCGCAGTCTGGCTGGTGGACCCGGGCATCAATGGCACGCATGGCACCCGCCCCGACGGCAGCAAGGTGCGCAAGTTCAATGCCCCCAAGGCCACCCTCATGTCCTACATCATCAAGGGCATCCTTGACCAGAAGCTGCCCTGGGCGCTGGTGATGCTGGGCGTGATGATCGCCCTCATGCTCGAAATGACATTCGTGCCGGCGCTCGCCTTTGCCGTGGGCGTCTACCTGCCGCTATCCTCGTCGTCTCCGCTGTTCGTCGGTGGCCTCCTTCGCGCCCTGGTCGACCGGCGCCTGCGCAGGCGCATGGCGCACGCGCAGCTGAGCGAAGCGCGGCTGGCCGAGGAAAGCGACAAGAGCCCCGGCGTGCTGCTGGCTTCGGGTTATATCGCCGGCGGCGCCATCGCCGGCATCCTGATCGCCTTCCTGGCAGGTGCGCTCGACCGTACCGACGCCGCGCTGGCCGACTGGTCGACCGCGCATAACCCGTTTTTTGCCGGGAGCCTGGCCGACTTTCTATCCTTCATTCCGTACGCCGGGCTGTGCGCGCTGCTGTATTACGTGGGCCGCGGCAGGCCGCAGCTTGCCGGCCGTTCGGCGGGAAGCACCTGAGCGCCCGCCCGCGCGCCTCAGGCGATGAGGACTTCCGCCGCGGCAGCCGGCGCCAGTACTTCTCCGCAGTCGACTGCGTCAAAGCCGTGACGCCGGAAGGTGTCCTGCACCTCGTCCAGCGACTGGGCGGAGCAGGCAGCCAGCAGTCCCCCACTGGTCTGGGGGTCGGTGAGCAGCATGCGGTCCGTGTCGGAGAATCCCGCGGGCAGCCGTACGTGTTCGCCGTAACCGGCCCAGTTGCGTGCCGACGCGCCCGTGAAGAAACCGGCGCCGGCAAGCGCCTGTACACCGGGCAGCAGGGGGACGCGCGGCCAGTCGATGCGGACGCCGCAGCCGGAGCCGCGCGCGATTTCCAGCACGTGACCGGCGAGCCCGAATCCGGTCACATCCGTGAGCGCATGCACGCCGGGGAGCTGCGCGAGATCGGGTCCGGGCGTATTGAGGCGCGTCGTCGCGTCGATCATGGCGGCATAGCCGGTGGCATCCAGCGCGCCTTTCTTGAGGGCCGCCGAGTACACGCCTACGCCAAGGGGTTTGCCCAGCACCAGCCGGTCGCCCGGCCGGGCGCCACTGTTGCGCAGAATGCGGTCCGGGTGGACCAGTCCCAGGGCCACGAGGCCATAGATGGGTTCGACGGAATCGATCGTATGGCCGCCGGCCACCGGGATGCCGGCCGCGCGGCAGACCGCGGCGCCGCCGTCGAGTATTGCCCGTATGGTGGCCACGGACAACACGCCGATCGGCATGCCCACCAATGCCAGCGCAAATAGCGGACGCCCGCCCATGGCATAGACATCGGAAATGGCATTGGTGGCCGCTATGCGGCCAAAATCGTATGGGTCGTCGACAATGGGCATGAAAAAGTCCGTGGTCGCGACGATCGCCTGCTCGGCGTTCAACTGGTACACCGCCGCATCATCGGCAGTCTCGATGCCCACCAGCAATTGCGCGGGCACGGGCAGGGCGCTGGCGCCCTTGAGAATCTCCGACAGCAGGCCCGGCGCTATCTTGCAGCCGCAGCCGCCGCCGTGCGCAAGGCTGGTGAGGCGCGGTTCCGAGGCGCCCGCGATGCCTGCGCGGGCTACCGGTTCTACGTTTGGATCCAGGCGATTCATCGTGGCGATTTCCTTGGTTTGCGGATGTTCGGGGGCTGCGGCGCCAGCATTTCGCGGACCAGCCTGACCAGCGCGCGCCGTTCCCGCAGCGGATCGAACAGGTCGGCGCGCCGGGCGCATTGCCGCCGCAGGTGATCCAGCCATGTTGGCTCGTCACGGCACCGTTCGAGCGCCTGTGCCAGTGCGCCCGCATCGCCGAGGGGAAAATAGCCATCATAGTCGGCCCCCAGCATTCCCCGGTTGCCGGCTATATCCGAGGCGATTACGGGCGTGCCACACAGGACGGCTTCGAGAACGGCGTGCGCACCGCCCTCCACCCGGCTGGGGTGCACGAGAACATGCGCCCGCTGCATCCAGCGCAGTGTCTGGGCATGCGGGCGCGCGCCCAGCCAGGTGTAGCCGGCGCATCGCTCGGCCGTACGGCGAGCCGCCTGCGCAAGGCGGGCGTCGAGCCCGGCGCCGATGTGGTGGATGCGGATATCGGGGCGCGTGCGCAACTGCCGCGCTGCTGCCTGGAGCGCCTGGGGCTGTTTTTCGTCGCGCAGGTGGCCGACTGCGAGCACCCGCAAGCGCACAGTGGTCTTGGCGGATGTCTGCCGCCGGTCGCCGGATTGATAGATCACCCGGCCTTTGCCGCGGACCGCGGGCGGCAGCGCCAGCAGCCCCTGGTCCTGCAGCACGATCAGGGCGTCCGCAAGCGCGAGCGAGCGGCGCGCCGACGCATCCGCGGCGATATCGCCATAGAGGTCCGTTCCGGTCAGCACCACGACCAGCGGCGCTCGGCATCCTGCGCCAAGGGATGCGCGATGCCGGCTCCAATCCGCGATCGACGCGGCGGAGCGGCGCGCATGCAGGGCAATCAGCAGGTTGAGCGGTTCGCCCTGCCAGGAGGACAGGACCCGCACATCGAATTGCGGTGCCAGTTGCCGCGCCCAGCGATCGGCCGTGCGGCCGTTGCCGTTATTGGCACCCGGCGGTGCCGGGCTGACGATGCCTATCGTTGGGTGGTGCATCGGCCGGTTTATACCGCACCAGCGCGCCCGCGGCGCCACCCCGTGTGCTCTCGGCGATAATCGGACGGCGCCGCAGCCACGCCGGGCTGCTGCAGGCAAAGCGAGGAACCCATGAGCATCGAGCAACGATCGTCCAGCGGATCGGCGCGGGCGGATGCGCCTGCTGCCGCGGCGATCGATGACCCCATCGCCATTCGCATGGCCGACCCCGCCTTGCTCGGCCGGGCCCTGTGCGCCAGCCGCGCACGCACGCTGCAATTGTTCGCGTCGTATGAGCGGGTCCTTGGCGCTGCGAGTTTGACCGTTCCCTACTCGGGTGAGGTCAACCCTCCGCTATGGGAACTGGGCCATGTCGCCTGGTTCCAGGAATACTGGGTCTGCCGCAATCGCCAGCTGTGGCGCGGCATCGATGCGGACTGCGAGGCGCCGCGTTCGCCGTCGGTGCGCCCCGACGCCGACCGGCACTACGACTCCAGCCGCGTGGAACATGCGGCCCGCTGGCAACTGCCCCTGGCCGACGGCGCCGCAACGCGCGACTACCTTGCCCGGACGCTGGATCAATCGTTGCGAATCGTCGGCGAATTGCCGCCCCCATCGGACCCGCTGCGCGCCCCCGCGTATTTTGCGTGGCTGGCGCTGGTGCACGAGGATATGCACGGCGAGGCGGCCGTCTACATGGCCAACGGCCTTTGCATCGCCCTGGATGCCGCCCGGCCACGCGCCCTCGGTGCGGCCGGCGAGCGCTTGCACTTGGGTGGCGATGGCCTTGAAGTTCCCGCGGGCTTGCGTTTAATGGGATCGGCGCAAGGCGCCTGTGCCTTCGACAACGAGATGCCGGCGCAAAGCGTCGGGCTCGATGCCTACGGGATCGATGCCGTGCCGGTGAGCAATGCCGCCTTCGCCGAATTCATCGCGGCCGGCGGTTACGATCAGCCGCGCTACTGGACGGCAGCCGGATGGCAGTGGCGCCAGAGATCGAGTCCCGGCTGGCCGCGCTACTGGCGGCGCTCTGCACAGCACTGGGAGCAGCGCTGGTTCGGCGCCTGGGAGACGATCGTGGCGGACGCGCCGGTTTCGAACGTCAGTGCCCATGAGGCCGATGCCTGGTGCCGTTGGGCGAACCGGCGACTTCCCCGCGAGTGGGAGTGGGAGTGCGCCGCGCTGGCGCTCGGCCCGCGGGACAGCTCGCGCGGTCGCCACGCATTCGCCTGGGGTGAGGTGTGGGAATGGACGGCCGATGCATTCGAACCGTATCCGGGATTTATCGCGCACCCCTACCGCGACTATTCGCAACCCTGGTTCGGCAGCCGCCGCTGCCTGCGCGGCGCGTCCTTCGCCACCCAGCCGCGCATGCGCCACCCCCGCTACCGCAATTTCTTTCCAGCGGAGCGCAACGATATTTTTGCCGGATTCCGCAGTTGTCCTCCGCGCGCCTGAGGCCTGCAAACCCCGGCTAGCGTGTCGCCCAGAAGACCGCGAACTGATCGCGCGGATCGGTCCAGTGCCGGTGACCGCTAAAGCCGCTTTCCTGCAACAGCCGGGCAAAGTCGGCGATGGTCCACTTGTACGAATTCTCGGTATGGATGCGCGAACCCCTTACGAACCTGCGCCCGCCGCCCGGCCAGCTGACCGTAAGGTCGCGCAGCGCCTCAAGATGCATTTCAATCCGGTTCTGGTCCGGCGCAAACCACGCCCGATGCTGCCAGTCTTCCAGGCGGAAGTCGGCGCCAATCCGGCGGTTGACATGCAGCAGCACGTTGCGGTTGAACGCGGCCGTTACTCCCAGCGCATCGTTGTAGGCAGATTCGAGAATCTGGCGGTCCTTGACCAGATCGACGCCGACCAGCAGGCCTCCCCCGGCGCACGCTGCGCATACCTCGCTCAGGAAGCGCAGGGCGGCGGGCGGCGGGAAATTGCCGATGCTCGAGCCCGGATACAGGAAAACCGGCACGCCTTGCAGGGGCGGCAGCAATAATCGCCGGGAGAAATCGCAGCCAACTCCGAGCATCGCCATGTGCGGATGGAGGCGTTGCAGGCGTTCAAGCGCCGGAACGAGGAAATCCAGCGCGATGTCGACGGCCACGTATTGCCCCACCGGCAAGGCTCCGAACCACGCGCCGGCCTTGGCGCAACTGCCGGCCCCCAGATCCACCAGGGTCGCCTCCGCCCCTGCCGCTGCAAGGTCGCCGCGGATCGCCGCGGCGATTGCGCCGCCATGCCGTTCGATCAGTTCCGACTCCGCGCGCGTGAGGTAATACTCCGGCAGCCGGGTGATCGCATCGAACAGGCTGGCGCCCAGCGGATCGTAGAAATATTTCGGTTCGATGAACGGGGACGCGTGCGCCAGGCCGGCGCGCAGTTGGGCAAGCGCGTCCATGGCATCATTGCCGCGCAGATCCACGATGGTGGGCCCTGTCGGGGCGGAGGGTGTTTCGGTCATGGTGGGCAGTCTGATCTGGGGGCCCGACTATACGTCGGGCATGGAGGGATAGGACGACCGCGTCAGGGGTATTGGCGGCGCGAACGCGGTCGAAATGACCGGCTCCGGGGCAATGGCGCCGCGCCCGGCATTGCTGCCCGTGGGAACCGGATACGTACAAGGCGAAGGTGTGGACATGAACACGTGCATTGATCGGCTGCGGAATCTTGCCGCGACGGTATTGCTTGCCGGCCTGCTGCCGGCCGCGCTGGTTTGCGCCGTGGCGCCGGCCGGCGCGCAGGCGCCCGCGGTGCTGCGCGTGACGGCGATCCCCGACGAATCCCCGACCGAGCTGGCGCGCAAGTTCGCGCCTCTGGGGCGCTACCTTGAGCAGCGCCTGGGCGTCAAGGTCGAATGGACCCCGGTAACGGACTACGCCGCCGCGGTCGAGGCCCTGGTCAACGACAAGGTTGACCTTGCATGGCTGGGCGGGTTCACGTTCGTGCAGGCCAATTTGCGCTCCAAGGGCCGCGTGATACCCCTGGTGCAGCGCGCGGAGGACGAAAAATTCCGCTCCGTCTTCATCACCTCTGCCGGCAGCGGCATTGCAAAACTCCAGGACTTGAAGGGACGCACCTTCAGCTTCGGCTCACAGTCGAGCACCTCGGGGCACCTCATGCCGCGCAATGCGCTGCTCGACGCCTTCATCGACCCCGACCGGGATTTGCTCCGCGTGAGCTATTCGGGCGCGCACGACGCGACCATCGCCGCCGTTGCCGGCGGCAAGGTCGATGCCGGTGCCCTCAACATCTCGGTCTGGGAGCGTTTCGTCGCAGAGGGCAAGGTCGATACCGCGCAGGTGCACGTCTTTTTCACCACCGAACCCTTCAACGACTACAACTGGACCGTGCGTAGCGGCCTGCCGGAGCCGCTTCGGGCACGGCTGCGTCAGGCCTTTCTCGATCTCAATGGCGATACCCCCGAGGGCAAGGAGATACTGGCCCTGCAACGCGCGACCCGCTTCGTGCCGACCCGGCCGGAGAACTACCGCCGCATCGAGGAGGCGGCGCGCAGCGCCGGCCTCCTGTAGCGCGTGACCGGGCCCACGCAAGCCGTCGCCCCGGCCGCGGGCCTTTCGCTGGACCTTCGCGCCATCGCGCTGTCGCGCGGCGAGCGGGGCGGGCGGCGCAACATCCTCCAATCGGTGGACCTGATCGTTGCTCCCGGCGAGCAGATTGCCATCGTCGGCGCCTCCGGCGCGGGCAAGACCAGCCTGCTGCAGATCGCCGCCGGCGCCCTGCGAGCGGACAGCGGCACGCTGCGCCTGGGCGGCGAGTCCTTCTGGCAACTCCCGCCGCGGGGCCGGCAACGCGTGCGGCGTGCGCTCTTCCTTGCGCCCCAGGTTCCGCCATTGCCGCCGCGACAGCGCGTGGTGACGGCGGTGCTGGCGGCGCGCCTTCCCAGCCTGGGGTTCTGGCGCGGCCTGTCATCTCTCTTGTTCCCGGCGGACCTGGGTGCCGTCCGGGCGGCGCTGGAGCCGTTCGGACTGGCCAGCCGCATTTTCGATCGGGTGGACCGGCTCTCCGGCGGCGAGCGGCAGCGGGTTGGGCTTGCCCGCGCCCTGGTCGCACCGGCCCGCATCTGGCTGCTCGATGAGCCCCTGGCCGCGCTGGACCCGGTTCATGGCGAGCAGGTGCTTGCCCTGCTGTGCTCCGAGGCCCGGCGCCGCGGCGTGACCCTGCTCGTGTCGCTGCACCAGGCCGAACTGGCCCAGCGGCATTTTTCCCGCCTTGTAGGCCTGCGTGCGGGGCGCCTTGCCTTCGATCAGGGCCCGGATTCGATCGGCGCGGCGCAGTGGACCGCGCTCTACGACGTTCCGCCGCACAACGGCTTGGCTGCAAGCAACGGCGCGGCGTGATTCCGGCCGCTCAACCCGAAAAACCGGCAACTGGCCCGTCGCTGGCCGCTGCCGCAATTGCGCCGCACGATCCGGCGGCTCGCATGCGCTGGATTTGGCTCGTATTGGGGATGGCATTGCTCTGGCCGCTGCTGTCGGTAACCGAATTTGCCCCCTGGAAAATGCTCGAGCCGCGCAGCCTGCATGCCAGTGCACGCTTCCTGGCCGGCTTCGTGCCGCCTGCGACGGACTCCGGTTTTCTCGTGCAAGTCGCCCTGGGTGCGTGGCAGACGATAGCCATTGCGACGAGCGGAACGGTGCTGGCCTTGTTTCTGGCGGTACCGCTGGCCTTGTGTGCCAGCGCGAGTCTTTCCATTTCCAGCCTGACCGGACGCATGGCGCCGCTGCCGTTTGCCGTGCGCCAGGGCCTGCGCGGCGCGATGGTTGCCCTGCGCACGGTGCCGGAACTGGTATGGGCGCTGCTGCTGGTGCGCGTCGTCGGCCTGGGTCCTACCGCCGGCGTGCTGGCCATCGGACTCACCTACGGCGGCATGCTGGGCAAGGTATATGCCGAAATACTCGAGAGCGCCGACAGCCATGCCGCCCGGACCCTGCTGGCCAATGGCAGCGGCCGGCTGCAGGCCTTCACCCACGGCCTGCTTCCCGAAGCCGCGGCGGAACTCACCTCGTACACGGTCTATCGATGGGAATGTGCGATCCGATCGTCCGTGGTCCTGGGTTTCGTCGGCGCCGGCGGCCTGGGACAGGAAATGGACAACGCGGTCAAGATGCTTGCGGGCGGCGAGGTGATGACGATGCTGATCGTCTTCGTCGCGCTGGTTGCCGGCGCCGATGGCTTGAGCGCGTGGCTGCGGCGGGTCATGCAATGAACTTTGCGCGCTGGCCCCTCGTGCTTACCGGCATCGCCCTTGCCGTTCTCGTCGCCGCCAGCTTCTTGACGCTCGACCTGCACCTCACCACGCTGCTCGCGCCGGCCTCGCTGGCCGCCATGGGCCGATACGCCGCGGAATTCCTCGCGCCCGACCTGTCGCCCGCTTTTGTCGGCCGGCTGGCGCGCGCCGCCCTCGAGACCCTGGCGATGTCGGTGCTGGGCACCGTGATCGCCGCGGTGCTGGCCGCAGCCTTGTGCCTGCCGGCGGCACGCTTTGCCGGCCGCCCGCCTGCCCGCTGGCGCGTGCCGGCGCGCCTGCTGTTCAATGTCCTGCGCGCCATTCCGGAACTGGTGTGGGCGTCGCTGCTGCTGGTCGCCGCCGGCCTTGGACCGATGTCGGGAACCCTGGCGCTTGCCTTGCATACGGCCGGCGTCTTCGGCCGCCTGTTTGCCGAGGCATTCGAAAACGCCCCACAGGGACCGGCGCAGGCCTTGCGGGTGCAGGGTAACCGCGAGTCCCTGGTGCTGCTTTACGCGACGCTTCCGCAACTGGGACCGCAACTGCTCTCGTACGTTCTTTACCGCTGGGAGAACAATATTCGCGCCGCGGCGATACTCGGCGTGGTCGGTGCCGGCGGCCTGGGACAGATGCTGGCATTCCACCTCGGCTTGTTCCAGAACGGGCGCGCCGCCAGTGTCATCGGCGCCATGGTGCTGCTGGTCTACGGCGTCGACCTGGCCAGCTATGCGATACGGCGCACCATGGTGCGGCAGCACTGAAACAGCCGGCCCGCCCATGCGCCGGCCGCGCGGCTGCGTGTCAACCCGGCACGCTGCCGCGCAGACGGCGCTCGATGCCGGCGAAGAGCAGTTCGGCCAGCAAGGCAAGCGCGGCCGCTGGCAGCGCGCCCGCCAGCAGCATGCGGCTATCGTTCAAGGCCAAGCCGATGGAAATCCTTTCGCCATAGCCGCCGGCTCCCACGAACGCGCCTATCGTTGCCGTTCCGACGCTGATGACGGCCGCCGTTCGGATGCCGGCAACGATCACCGGCGCCGCCAGCGGCAGCTCTATCAGTCCCAGGCAGGCAAGGGGCCGTGCACCCAGATCGGTGGCCGACTCCACCAGAGCGCGCGGCACGGCGCGCAGGCTCACCGCAGTGTTGCGAACGATCGGCAGCAGTGCGAAAAGGAACAACGCCACCAGGGTCGGCGCTGTTCCGATGGCGCCCAGCGCGGGAATGAGTGCCGCGAGCAGCGCCAGCGCCGGTATGGTCTGCAGCGCGCTCACGGCACCGAGTATCACCGGCCCGGCAAAAGGGCGACGGGCGGCAACCACGCCCAGCGGCACGCCCAGGATGGTCGCCAGGGCCACGGACAGCGCGACCAGCGTGAGGTGCTGCCGTGTCAGTGGCCAGAAATCGGCGCCAAACAGGCGTTCGGCGAAATCAATGGCGGGTGGCGCGCTTTGTGATGCCGCAAGAAAGCCCTGGGCAATTTGTGCGGCGGAGCGGTGTTCTTCATCGGCCTGGGCGTTCAGCGCAATCATTTGCGCGGCGCTGATGCGGCCGGCCAATGCCTGCAGGGCGCGCCACGCGGCCGGGAAGCGCTGCTCCACGGAGCGGCGGTAAAGCACCACGGCATCGTAGTGTGGAAAGTATCCGCGGTCGTCGTCGAGTACGGCGAGGCCGTAGCGCCGGATCTTTGCATCGGTGGTGTAGATATCGATGAAGTCGACCTGCCCTTGTGCCAGCGCTTCGAATGCCAGTCCATGGTCCAGGCCCTCGGCACGCTGCGGCAGTGCATAGCGCCCGGCCAGGCCGGGCCAGCCGTCGGCCCGGCCCAGGAACTCGTGCGAAAGTCCGGCCCGCAATTGCGGATGGGCCGCGAGCGCGCTGATCCTGTCGATTCCCAGCGCCTGCGCCTGCGCGGAACGCATGCCGATGCCGTACCGGTTTTCGAAGCCAAAGGGAATCGCGACCCCCAGGCCCTGTGCCGCCAGCTCGGCGTTGACCTGCGCGAGCGATGCCCCCGCAGTGCCATGATGAAGGATTTCAAGCTCGATGGTCCCGAGGTATTCCGGATAAAGGTCGATGGCGCCGCTGCGCAGCGCCGCAACCAGGATGGCCGTATTGCCCATGCCGGGGGTGTGGTCCGCCGCGACATAGGGTGCCGCGGCCTGGGTGAGGATTTCACCCAGGATGGTCGATTCCGTAAAACGCTTCGACCCGACATGCAGCGTTTCGGCCGCCGCGGCGGTCTGCCCCAGCAGTACACCGATGCTCAGCGCCACGATCCGGCAGGTATCCGCCAGCCGGTACCGGCCTGGTGCCGGTACGGTCGCCGCAATGCCGCGGCGCGCCGCCACCCGGATTTGCATTCTGGTCTCCTGTCCCCGTGCAAAGGCCGATGATGCACCCGCAGGCACGTGTTCCCGTGACCCGGCCCCAATGTGTGCTGACGCACAGTGCGCGCGGCCCCATCGGTAGTACAAACAAACCGGCATTCCCGATCGTCGGCCTGTGCAGGCGCGCGAATGCGAGCGCCGGGCGTCCTGCACGGCAGACGCCCAACCTGTGGACCCCAGCCAATTGCGCAACATACGCTCCATCCCTGCGGCCGTTGCGGCGTCATCGGCGGCCGCCGAAACACCGATCCGCATCCCCGGCGCAATGGCCTCCGAACGCGGCATTTGCGATGCCGCCCTGCTGGCCGCGCTGGTCCAAAGCGAAGCACGCCTGCGATTCATCCTCGATGCGGCGCAGATCGGCGACTGGGAGCTGGAGCTTGCCACCGGCGCCGTGCGCCGGTCCCTGCAGCACGATCGCTGCTTTGGCTACGATGAAATCGAGCCCCACTGGTCCTTCGATACCTCCCTGGAGCATGTCCACCCGGATGACCGGGACGCGGTCCGGCAGTGCTTCGATCGCGCCTTGCGCGACGGGCAGGACTGGCGCACGGAATGCCGCGTCGCCTGGCCCGACGGCAGCCTGCACTGGATACGCATATGCGGCAGCGTCAGGTGCGACGGCGGCCTTGCCGCCACGGTCCTGGGCATCGTCATGGACATCACGCAGCAAAAGCGGATCGACGAGCTGCACCGCGTTTCGTCGGCGTATGCGCGCTCGCTCATCGAGGCCTCGCTCGACCCGCTCGTGACCATCAGCGCGCAGGGCAAGATCACCGATGTGAACCAGGCCTCGGTCGAGGCCACCGGCGTGCAGCGCGAAGACCTGATCGGCCGCGATTTCTCCGAGCACTTCACCTCGCCAGAGCAGGCGCGGGCCGGCTATCGCCAGGCGTTTTCCGAGGGCTTCGTGCGCGACTTTCCGCTGGCCATCCGCCACGCATCGGGGCGTACCACCGATGTTCTCTACAACGCCGCTGTATACCGCGATGATGCGGGCGCCGTCCGCGGCGTCGTCGCGGCCGCTCGCGACGTCACGGAGCGCAAGCGCCTGGACCAGGTGCTGATGAACAGCACCCGCGAACTGCAAAAGGCGAAGCGGGCCGCCGAGCGGGCCAACCTGGCCAAGTCCGATTTCCTCTCCAGCATGAGCCACGAGCTGCGCTCGCCGCTCAACGCGATACTCGGATTCGCCCAGTTGATGGATTCCGGATCTCCGGCGCCGACGGAATCGCAAAAGGAGAGCATAGGGCAGATACTGCGCGCGGGCTGGTACCTGCTCGAACTGATCAACGAAGTGCTGGACCTGGCGCAGATCGAATCGGGCAGGACCTCGCTGTCGATCGAGCAGGTCTGCCTGGCGGAAGTCATAAGCGACTGCCAGTCGATGATTGAACCCCAGGCTGCCAAGGCGGGTATCGCCATAGCCTTCGCCGCCATCGATCCGGCCTGGCACGTCCGCGCCGATCGCATGCGCGTGAAGCAGATATTCATCAACCTGCTGTCCAACGCCATCAAGTACAACCGCGTGGGTGGTGCCGTCGAGGTGACGTGCGCCGCCGCCGGACCCGGTCGCGTGCGCATCGGCTTCAAGGACTCCGGCATGGGGCTGGAAGGGGGCGAGCTGGCGCAGCTGTTCCAGCCATTTAACCGGCTTGGGCGCGAGGGCGGCGCGCAGGAGGGTACGGGCATAGGCTTGGTCGTGAGCAAGCGGCTGGTGGAATTGATGGGCGGACGCATCGGCGCGCAAAGCATTGTCGGCGTCGGCAGCCTGTTT
>Ga0209698_10001906_pt1 | contig 23971 bp, 20 predicted proteins | sample LitLauG_LLR_2012_FD_187203 | JGI IMG/M metagenome (GOLD analysis project Ga0209698, IMG submission 187203) | Freshwater sediment microbial communities from Pennsylvania, USA - Little Laurel Run_MetaG_LLR_2012 (SPAdes) (version 2) | ecosystem: Environmental > Aquatic > Freshwater > Creek >... | reverse complement strand
GCACGAGGGCGGGCGGGGGGCGCGATCACAATTCTGAATCCAGCGCCGGTGCGGCCTCTGCCAGCGTCTGTATTGCAGACGGTGGAGGTGCTTACGCCGAATGAGAGTGAGGCCAAGGCGCTGACCGGGAGAAGTCCGGATGCAGCGGTCGAACCGGAAGTGGTCGCGAAGGAGTTGATTCAAAGCGGCGTGAAGCAGGTGGTGATGACGCTGGGTGAAAAGGGAGCCATGATCGTAACGGCGGCATCGGTCAGGCGTGTACCGGCGCTCGCGATGACGGCAGTGGACACGACGGGTGCAGGAGACGCGTTTAATGCGGGGCTGGCGACGGCGCTGGCTTCGGGCGCGAGTCTGGAAGATGCGGTACAGCTCGCGGTCGTGACGGGAGGATTGGCGGTGACCAAAGAAGGTGTGATTCCATCGTTGCCCTCGCGGGAAGAAGTGATTCGGCTCTGTCGCGAGCGGGGGATAGGAATCCCAGCGGGGTTCAGGGGATGACTGACGGCAAGGCTCAAAAGAACTCTGCGGCTTCCGGGGGCGAACCTTCCCAGCTCGCTGCGCGGATTCAGTCGACGCTCGTCTCGAATTGTGTAACTCAGGCGCAGTGGGAGAATCATATCGCTGAATGCTTACATTACCGGTTTCAGGCCGCCATGATTCCTGCCGCGTGGGTAAAGAAGACGGCGGAGAAGCTGCACGGAACGGGGATCAAGGTAGCGTCGTTTATCGATCTTCCCCTGGGAACGATGACGAGCTCGGGAAAGGCATACGAGGCGGGCAGGCTGGTCGCAGAGGGGGCGGAGGAGATAGACCTGATGCCCAATATCGGGTTTCTGATTTCCGGCATGGAGAAGGAGTATTTCGCAGATATTCGCGGCGTGGTTGAGGCTGCCGGGGAGCGGCCGGTAAAAGTTATGCTTGAGTTGCCGCTGTTGAATGCGCAGCAGAAGGAACGCGCCGTGACACTCAGTGTCGAGGCGGGAGTGGCGTATTTGAAGAATGCGAGCAGCGGAGCAGTAGGAGTGGCAAAAGTGGAGGAGATTCGTTTCCTGCGGGAGCGGGCGCCGGCAAACGTTCGCGTGAAAGCCTCGGGGGGAATCAAGACAGCTCGACATGTCAAGGAACTGCTGGAAGCGGGAGCAGATCTGGTGGGAACGAGTGCGGCGGTGCAGATAGTGAAAGAGCAGTCTGGTGGCAGCGGACAGGAACCCGATAAGAGTTCGCTCCCGTACTGAAGACTGATAGTATCGCCGCTAAATAGGACGGCTGGGATCACGGCATAGAGATACATAAGGAGGCCGTACGGTGAAATCAGCTGGGCTCTTGCTGGGCTTTGATGTGCGCGATGGCTTCGGTTGGTCTTCGTCAAGATGAGGCGGCGGTACGCACGAAGATTATCGCTCTAGAAAAAGCGTGGAATCAGGCTTACAAGATGGGAGATACGCACGCCCTCAACGATATCCTGGATAACGAGATCGTACTGATCAACGATGACGGCAGTGTACAGAGCAAGCGTGACTTCCTGGCGAGCGTGAAGGCTACGAGTTCGCAAGAGCAGCAGGTGGCGCCGGAATCGATGACGGTGCATGGTGTTTGGGGATACGGCGGTAGCAACGGGAGTTTTTCGGGCCAAGGGAGTGGAGGGCGGGAAGCCGTACACCAGACGGGAACGCTTTGTCGATACCTGGATTTTGAGAAACGGAAAGTGGGTATGCGTCGCTACGAATGCGACACCGGTCACTCACTGACTTTGAAGGCGCATGATATCCCCACAGGCGAAGTTGGGCAGCACACAATGAGGGGTGGTTATCACTGGAGATCGGTGGCGATTGCGTTAGCGTTATTGTTGCCCGCTTCACCGCGGAACAACGCTTGGGCTCAACAGTCTCCTGACGAGAAATCTACAACTCATGACTCTCCCGCCACACACCTGGGCAAAGGCTATGAGGCGCTGAAACTGGAGCGGTACGAGGAGGCGGCCAGCGAATTTCGCGCGGCCCTCGCGCTCGATCCAAAAATGGTGGAGAGAGCCCAATTCCCGCTGGCGGTTGCGCTCTTCGAGTTGCACAAGGATGATGAGGCGCGGCGTGAATTTGAGGCAGTGCGCACAGTAATAGGCAACCATCCTAACGTTCTTTACTACCTGGGAAGGCTGGATCTCAATGATGGGAATCTGCCGGGCGCTATCCAGCACTTGAATCAGGCTGCGGTGAAGCCACCCTTTCCCGACACGGCTTACTATCTTGGCTACGCCTACTTCAAGCAGGACAATCTGCCAGCGGCGGAAAAGTGGCTGAAGGAGGCGGTGCGCTTCGATCCGCAGGACTCTCGCGCGCAGTATCAGTTGGCGCAGGTGTTCCGAAAAGAAGGAAAAGAAGATGACGCGAAGAAGGCGTTCGCGCTGTCGGAGGAGTTGCGGCAGCATAGTACAAGAGAGAGCCAACTGAGGATGGAATGCGGTCAGAAGCTGGACCAGGGTTTGCGCGAGGACGCGGAGGCAGTCTGCGAACAGCTTTACGATCCCGACAACGCCGAGAAGCTGACGGCATTGGGAACAATCTACGGGCAACACGGTGATCTGGAAGCGGCCTTGAGGCCGTTGCAGAGAGCGGCGGAGCTGGAACCGCAGTCGCCGCAGATGCAGTACAACCTGGCGCTGGTCTATTTTCAGATGGGCAGGTTCGAGGAGGCTCGTGAGCCTCTGTCGACTGCGCTGAAACGGTGGCCGGACTTGTTTCAGCTCAACTCCCTGTACGGTGCGGTGCTGGTGAAGCTGGGAGAGGACAGCGGAGCGTATCAGGCTCTGCGTCATGCGTATGAGTTGAACTCACAGGACAAGGGGACCGGAGACCTGCTCTACCTGACCACGCTGGGACTTGGGCGCAAGGCTCAGGAGGCCAAGCGATATTCCGACGGGCTGAGATATTTTGGAGAGGCGGCAAAGGTGCGTCCGCAAGAACCGGCGCCGCATCGATATGCCGCGGAAATCTATAAGGCGATGGGGCAGGCGGGAGAGGCGACATCGGAACAACAACAAGCAGAGCAGTTGATGAAGAACCTTGGCGACCTGAAGTAGCCGGGTAACCTGCAGGAATTGGCTTGGAGAGCCGATATATCCAGAGAACCCAGATTGGCAGTATTCGTGTGCCTAAATGAGCGCGTTCGGTGAGGGGAAAGACAGTCGTATGACGCAAGAAGAGATTCGACTCGCGGAGTCGGGGGCGCGTAAGAAACACTGGAAGCGCTGGGGACCGTACGTGAGCGAGCGCGCCTGGGGCACGGTGCGCGAGGACTACAGCGCGAACGGGACAGCCTGGGAGTACTTTCCCCACGATCACGCCCGTTCGCGCGCCTATCGCTGGAATGAGGACGGGCTGGCTGGTATCAGCGACCGGAGGCAGACCACGTGCTTCGCGCTGGCGCTGTGGAACGAGCGCGATCCGATCCTCAAGGAGCGCCTCTTTGGTCTGACGGGGAACGAAGGTAACCACGGCGAGGATGTGAAGGAGTGCTACTTCTACCTCGACTCGACGCCCACACACTCGTACATGAAGTATCTGTACAAGTATCCGCAGTCAGAGTTCCCCTATGCCAAGCTGGCGGAAGAAAACCGAAGGCGAGACAAGACCAAGCCTGAATTTGAATTGCTCAATACCGGCGTATTCGAGGGAGACCGCTACTTCGATGTGTTTGTGGAATACGCGAAGGCCGATATCGAAGACCTCCTGGTCAAGATCACGGTCGTGAACCGCAGGCCGACGACTGCCAATCTGCGGTTGTTGCCAACCATATGGTTCCGCAACACCTGGTCATGGGGGCACAGCCTGCACCGGCCCGAACTTCACCAAAGTCAAGACATGCCGGGGCCGGCAATTGAACTGAACAGTCGTTTGGGGAGGCAGTGGCTGCACTGCGAAGGATCTCCGGAGCTTCTGTTCACCGAGAACGAAACGAATGCCGAGCGACTATTTGGAATCGGAAGCCGCACGAAGTATGTGAAGGACGGTATTAATGAATACATCGTGGATGGCGATGCGGGCGCGGTGAATCCGGCTCGGACGGGAACGAAGGCGGCGGCGCACTACAGAATGGCAGTTGGCGCAGGGGAAACCGCTGTAGTGCGGTTACGTCTGTCGCGGTCCGAGTTTCGAGACTCTGGCCCGTTTGATTCCTTCAGCGCGACCTTTTCACAGCGTCAACGCGAAGCGGACGAATTCTACGCGACGGTCATTCCACAGGATCTCTCCGCCGACGCCCAGAATGTGATGCGACAGGGTTTTGCAGGAATGCTGTGGTCGAAGCAGTTCTACCACTACGTGGTCAAGGACTGGCTGGAGGGCGATCCGGGCAATCCTCCGCCATCCGAGGAGCGCAAGAAGGGCCGGAATTACGAGTGGACCCATTTGTACAACGCCGACGTCATCTCGATGCCGGACAAGTGGGAGTACCCGTGGTATGCCGCATGGGACCTGGCATTTCACTGCATTCCGCTCGCGCTCGTGGACGCGGACTTTGCCAAGGAACAGCTCCTGCTCATGCTTCGCGAGTGGTACATGCATCCTAACGGGCAGCTCCCGGCCTATGAGTGGGCATTGGGGGATGTGAATCCGCCAGTGCATGCGTGGGCGGCATGGCGCGTCTACAAGATTGACAAGAAACGGCGTGGCAAAGGCGATCATGCCTTCCTGCAGCGCGTCTTCCACAAGCTGCTGCTGAATTTCACCTGGTGGGTAAACCGCAAAGACGCCGAGGGCATGAACATCTTTCAGGGCGGATTTCTTGGTCTGGACAACATCGGGGTCTTCGACCGCAGCAAGCCCTTGCCGACCGGCGGCTACATTGAGCAATCCGATGGCACAAGCTGGATGGCCATGTACACGCTGAATCTGCTGGCCATCGCCCTGGAACTGGCGAGTGAAGAGCCCAGTTACGAAGATGTCGCCAGCAAGTTCTGGGAGCACTTCATTTACATCGCGCACGCCATGAGCCACCGCGGCCACGACGGCATGGGGTTGTGGAATGAGGAAGACGGGTTCTTCTACGACGTGCTGAGGTTTCCGGATGGCACACACCTGCCCATGAAGATCCGGTCTATGGTGGGCCTGATCCCGCTATTTGCTGTCGAAACGCTGGAGCCCGATGTGCTCGACAAGCTGCCGGACTTCAAGCGGAGGCTTACATGGTTTATCGAGAACCGGCCTGATCTGACGGGAGGAGTGGCTTGCATGGACGAGCCAGGTCGAGGCGAGCGGCGGCTGCTCTCGATCGCAAACGCAGATCAGTTGCGCCGAATTCTGAAGTTCATGCTGGATGAGACTGAGTTTCTTTCGTCGCATGGAATTCGCGCACTTTCGCAACATCACCGCGACAATCCGTATTGCCTGTCGGTGGATGGCGTGAATCACTGCGTCTCCTATGAGCCGGGAGAGTCAGAGAGCGGATTGTTTGGCGGGAATTCGAATTGGCGGGGACCGATATGGTTCCCGGTCAACTACCTATTGGTAGAGTCGCTGCAGAAATTCCATCATTATCTGGGCGACGATTTTAAGGTGGAGTTTCCGACGGGATCGGGAAAGATGATGACGTTGTGGGATGTGGCAGGCGAATTGTCACGTCGCCTCACGAGCCTTTTTGTCCGCGATGAAAAGGGGCGGCGGCCCGTGTTCGGGAAGAGCGAGAAATTTCAGGCAGACCCGCACTGGCGCGATCTTGTCCTTTTTTACGAATACTTCCACGGGGACTCGGGAGCGGGTTTGGGAGCGAGCCACCAGACCGGCTGGACGGGTCTGGTTACCAAGCTGATGCAGCAGAGCGGAGAGTCCCGCAAGAAAAGAAAGACCACCCAGGCAACCGGCGTGGCTGCAAACTAGTCACGATCCTGTGGCGTGGCGGCCACGATCCCTGGCCTGTTCCTTTCTACTTTCCCAAAGCCGTTGACTTTGATTTCCGCCTCTGGGATGATTCGCAGCCGAAAGGCTAGCCAAGGAGGCACCATGCCACATTACCTGCATCAGGTCGCATACTCACAGGACGGTTGGGCAGCGCTACTGGCACAACCCCAGGACCGAATTGAGGCAGTAAGGCCAGCAATTGAGAAGTTGGGAGGCAAGATCGAAAATGCATGGTTTGCATTTGGGGACTACGACATTGTGGTAATCACCGAAATGCCGGACAACGTCAGCGCAGCGGCCATCGCGATTGCGTTTGCGGGTGGGGGCGCCTGCAAGAGTGTCCTGACCACACCGTTGATCTCGCGCGAGGAAGCCATCCAGGCCCTCCAGAAAGCTAACGAATGCGGCTACCGTCCGGTCAGGACGATGACCCGGGCAGCATAAGAAAAGAAGGTCAAGAATGAGAGGCGGCCAGCCAGGCCGCCTTTTTTTTGATCGACCGGAGTTAGAAAGAACGTGGCAGCCTGTGGTTCGAGAGAGTGTCTGGTGGGCCCGCAAGGATTTGAACCTTGGACCAATGGATTATGAGTCCACTGCTCTAACCGCTGAGCTACGGGCCCTTCAATGGGTTACGGACTGCGGTGACTTCAGTGTAGCGGTAATTGTAGCGGGTGCGAGTCTTTTTGGCTCGTTCTCTACGAAGGGCGAGCCGGATTCGGTCTTCACCCATTCCTTGTGGAGGTCGCCAGAATAAGTCTGTCCGAAACGCCTTGCAGGTTCTTAGCGATCGCGTTCGGGACTTTCTACTCTATCGAGAGCAGCCTCGGTAGTGGTACTGTCGTGCGCCCAAGCCTGACATCTGGCTGACCTTAACGACCGACTAAGGGGAAATGCATGGCACGCCGAGTCCTCTTTTTCATACTTCTCCTGAACTCATGGATTGCACAAGCTCAAGTGGTTACCTCGTTCGAGGGAATTGACGACTCGCAGGTTGCCAATCCGCAACTGGACATCGATCCTAACGGAGCGGTTGGAACCAAGCAGTACATGGAGTGGACAAACGTCTACTATCAGGCATACGACAAGAACACTTTTGCCCCGGTGTGGAGCAATCCACGGGTTGGGACAACGCCATGGCTGATTAACGGCCAGACGAACTGCCTCACGATAAAGGGCGACGGTGTGGTCAATTTTGATCGCCTGGCGTCACGGTGGGTCATTGCTGCACATACGTCGCCGGCCAGCAACCAGTACTACTATTGCATCGCCGTTTCTAATACGGACGATCTAACGTCTCCCTCGCTTGCCTGGTACACGTATGCATTTCCCTTAAACCCGGTCCTGGGCGCCAACTCCAAGGGACAAACTTATTTCCCCGACTGGCCAAAGATCGGGACCTGGGCCGACGCTTACTACGCGTCTTTTGATGTGCAGGACATTGCGCAGAACTACCTGACGATCGGCGTCCTGGTGTGTGCGTTCGATCGAACGAACATGCTGGGTGGACACAAAGCCAATCCGATGCAATGCTTCAGTTTTCCCAATCCGCTACCGAAGAGTGGCACGGACTTTTATGCCCATAGTCTTATCCCGGCGGATGTTGAAGGTACGAACCCGCCGCCCGCGGGTCGGGATGAGTTCCTGGTGAGCATCCAGAATCCTAATCACAACGGAAAAACGTACACATCCAACAAACTTAACTTGTGGGACTTTCACCTGGACTGGAACAATCCCACCAATTCAACATTCACAAGAATTCCGTTCACAGTGCCGACCTTCACGCCCGCATGCTACCTGGTCAGGGCAATATTCGACACGTATTGCATTCCAGAACCGGCCAGCAACCCCAAGACCAAGATGCATTATCACATCGACTCGGTCGGCGACCGGCTCATGCCGCGCCTGGCGTACCGCAATTTTGGCACCTACGAGTCGTTTCTTTTTGGCCATACGGTTCAGGTCGGCAAAACCGTTGCCAGTCAGACGGGGATCCGGTGGTATGAACTCCGTGGCAGTGGAACTCCAACGCTCTATCAAACGTCCACGTTGTCTCCAGACACCAGCACCTTCCGTTTCATGCCGAGCATAGCCCAGGATAAGAACGGCAACGCCGCGGCTGGCTATGGCGTGGCCAATGGGTCTACCCATCCGGGAATCAAAGCGGCCTGGTGGAATCTGAACACGAATTTCCAGCCGACTGAACTGGCGGTACAAACTGGGGCAGGAGACGAGGAAGACACGGAGGAGTGGGGCGATTACACCAGCATGACGGTGGATCCCGTCGACGATTGCACGTTCTGGTACGTTAACGAATATCTACCCGCGAATGAGATTGGGCCTCCGCCAAATCGCAACACCCGGATCGCCAACTTCAAGGTTCCTCCTTGCGACGTTTCACCCATCAATTTCGTTCAAGTAGCCGCCGCGACGCCCCCGACGCCTCAAACCAGCGTAATGGTGACCTACCCGCAGCCGCAGGTTCAGGGCGACCTGAATATTGTCGTGGTGGGCTGGAACGATACGGTCGCCACCGTGCAATCGGTGACTGACAGTCTTGGCAATAGCTATACTTTGGCCCTCGCGCCGACTGCGGGCACTGCTCTTACTCAGTCGATCTACTACGCTCCCATCGTACTCTCCGGGAGCAACACCGTTACGGTGACGTTCAGTCAGGCCGCGACTTTACCCGACGTCCGGGTGCTTGAATATAGTGGCCTCAGCGCCACAGGCCCATTGGACGTAACCGCCGGAACAAGTGGAAGCGGCACTCTTGCAAGTAGCGGATCGGCGACCACTAATTTTGCGTCCGAGCTGATCTTCGGCGCGGATACCTCATCGGTGGCAACCCAGGGACCGGGTCAGGGCTTCACCTCGCGCATTGTCACCAGCGACGGCAACCTGGCGGAAGATGAAATCGTGAGTGTTACGGGCAGCTATGCCGCCACGGCGCCGTTGACCACCAGCGGTCCATGGGTCATGCAGATGGTCACGTTCAAGGCAGCCGGACAATAGAATTCGACACTTTGAGGAAACTGCGGTGTGGTTTACCTGAGCAGGCGAATGCCGAACGCGCGGCAGAGGGTTGTTCCTACGAGCAGGGCCATTCCCAGGCGGATCAGGACAACGGCCCGATTTTCTCTCCAATAGTCGGTGGCCAGCTTCCACAGCGATGGACGCAAGGGAGAGAAAGTACTACCAGTACTGGACACGTACGCTCCTTGGCGGCCAGAAGCTGACGATGTGGCGGAAGACAGGAACCCTTGTTTGGCTGGCGTTGCAAAAGAGGCTACCACGGCCCGAAGTCAGGCGCAAAAATAAGTTGGGCAGGGTAGCTAGAAGCTAAACTTTAGAAGAGTGGCGTTGATCTAGGCTGCGAAGATGGAGTTGCTCTTGCACACTTTGTAGCCGCGAGCCGTGAGCCGCACGACTCCCCTCATCTGTTCTTCCACGTAGCCTTCATTCCGCAGCTCGGCCAGAGCCACGCGCATGAATGAGGAATCGACGGTTTCCTTCGGCAAGGTCACGAAATGGCAGGGATTCAGCTCGTAGTTACTAGCAAGCAGAAGAAGCAGTTCCTTGTTGATGGCTTTTGTGTGCATCAAAGTATTCTCGCTACCCGTCTATTGTCGGATGAGTGGTGCGAGTACGCCATGGCCCACCCGTGCCAAAGCCAGGGCACATCAGTAACTCCTCAAATTCCTGCCCGTTTAGGAGATCGACCCTAGACTTTGGTGCTTTTGGAGCACCCATTTGCCGACCAGACGCGCCGGGAGGTGCAAGCTGTTCCCGGGGACGGGTAAAAGATGGCCAGTGCTCAAGCGCTTCAGCGACCAACGATTGAGCACTAGCTTGTTTCTCATGAACCCAGCAGTCCGGGCCATGGGTGGCAACGAAGAGGTTAATCCGGCGGCAATTCGGCCAAGAATATACTGGCCGCACCATTCGCCTTCAAGTTGAACTTCCCGAAAGTCGCCGTACCTTGATACGAGCCGGTCACGAAAACTCTGCCGGCAGGATCGACCGCCAGAGCAGGGCTAAGCTCGGGATTATCGGTAATCCACACTCCGGCGTTCCCCGCAATTCTTCTCCAAAGAAATTTACCGCCGGAATACTTCATGACGAAGACATTTTGCGCGTGAACCGGATCTTGAAGGATTCCGGACACGTACAGATGGCCACTGCGGTCGTAGGCAACTCCAGAGGCTGCCTCCTGCTGGCTATTGCCCCTGCGGATCGCTTTCCGCAAAACCCCGGCAGGGTTGTACGTGATGATGAAAATGTCCATGTTGTATGGATCGGTGAAATCCCCACCGCCCAGGTTCGCGGTCTTCCCAGGAGGTTGCGAGGTGACGAGCGTATACGCCTCGCTTGGGGTTCCATAGTTGATGTTCCCAAGTGCGCCTACGACCGTGACATCACCGGCAGGGCTTATAGCCACGTTGCTGCCCCTTGCGACATATCCGCCCAAGTGGTTGACCCATTTAACATCCCCTTTACCGTCGTACTTGACGAGAAAGGCGTCATCGGGATAATCACCGGTGGTATGAGCAGGACTAAAACCGACTATGGTGATGTTGTGGCCGTCGTTGCTGTAGAAAGTGGTTGTGTCTTCAAGCCAGCCGGTGACGTAGGCGTTGTCTTTGTTGTCCACTGCGACTCCGTACGGGAGGCTGTTGGGGGTGGCAGCGTCGGTTTCGCCCCACTGGAAGTTGCCGCTGGTGTCGTATTTCGCCAGGACCATATGCCAGTCACCGACGCCCGGCACTGTATTACTGTTTCCATTCGCCGAGGAAAACGTAACGTCCCCCTGGCTCGCCGCAGATATGTAGACCGTTCCGGCGACACGGTTCACCGCCAGCCCTGAGGCACCGTTTACTCCTCCTGAAGCGATGCCTGTCTGTACCCAGACGAGGTCTCCGGAGCTTAGGTATTTGGCGAGGAAGATAGTAGATCCGTTACCCGTGACGGTCTTGGTCTTACCGTCGACAGAGCCGAATGTGGCACTATTGGTGAACCCACCCGCAACATAGACATTCCCGGCCTTATCAAAATCAACGCCGACTCCCTCGTCGTCGCTCGCTCCGCCGGCTTGCACTATCCACAGCAGTTTCCCGTAACGTCCGTACTTGGCGAGGAACATATCCAAGCCGCCTGCAGATACCAGCGTCGTACCGCCGAATCGTATGGTTGAGCTGAAGCGTCCAGTCACATATTGGCTGCCGTCCGGTGTGACCTTGATGGAGTAGGCCGTATCGTCGCACTGGCTTGGATTGCAGGAATCTCCACTTCCCTCGGAGGTGATGGCACGTAGCCATGACGGGGGCCCGGCATAGGCGGTGGTCGCGGTGAGACAGACGAGCGCCAGTGCCAATTTCGAGATGATGCTACGCACATGGTTGGGCGTGAATTCCATGAGAGTGAACCTCCACAATGAATTTGTTGGACCCTGGGCCGGTCACAAACGGCACGACGCCGTCTGCGTATTGATTCGATCAAAGTCCCTTTGTGAATGGCCGAGGAGGAGGTGAACGGAGGGGAGTCGAGCCGAGGAGGAGGAAAAAACTCGGATCGCAACACACAACCAATACTCCTCCGCCGGTCGCCTGTCAAGAACGAGAGCCACGCGCACGGAAAAGGACTCGCCGTTTCCGGCGGCAACAACACACAAGGGCGGGGATGTCACCGCCCTCGAGTATGTTCTGGGTCACAGCTGCACGTGAGACGCGTCACCGCCCGAGTGCCATGTGGCAACTACCATCACTGTGTAATCGTCTGGTCGCGCCCAAGATAGAAGGACCGCTCGGGCTCACTCTAGCCTGCTCGGGAGGCAGCCCGTGAACTTGCGAGAAGAAGATACCCTTCAGGTTGGCTTCCTGCACAGCCTTAGCCCAAGTTCACAGCAGAAGTTGCTGTCCTACGCTGAGATTCTCCATTACGACCGGGATGAAGTGATTTTCAGGCAGAACGATCCGAGCCTCTACCTTTGCCTGGTAAAGAGCGGATGCGTGGCGATCGAGGTCTATGTGCCGACTCGCGGCTTGCGGAGAATTCTGACGCTGGGGCCGGGCGAGGTGTTCAGCTGGTCGGCGCTGATTGAACCGCGGCACGAAACAGCGAGCGCCCGTGCGATGGAGCCCACCGAGGTGTTTGGCATAAAAGGCGGGATGCTGATCGACCGGTGTCTGGTGGACTGCCCGTTCGGATACGAAATCTACAAGGCTTTGGCTGGCGTGATTAGCACGCGGCTGAAGGCCACACAACTGCAAATGCTGGATGTGTTCGCCGCCGACTAGGAAAGGGGACTATGTCTGCCGCTGGAATTCCGCGAGTCGCCGCCAGCGTGGTCCTGCCCAAGTCCGCATTTCAAAAGGTGCTGGACAACCTGCGGAGTGCCGGGTTCGCGCTGATTGGACCGACGGTCCGCGATGGTGCAGTGACTCTGGAAGAGATTCAGGGGATGCAAGACCTTCCCCGCGGCTTTCGTGACGAGCAGCAGCCTGGCCGCTACAAGGTGGGAAAGTCAGCGGATAGCCAGTGGTTTTCCTTCAATGTAAGCGCGCAATCCTGGAAGCAGTTTCTGCACGCGCCTTCGATCACGCTGTATTCCGTAAATAAGGAGTCGGGCCAGTGGGTGCTGCAGCGGCCAGAGAAGATCGGCCCCCGGTTCGCTTTTATCGGAGTGCGGCCTTGCGACCTGAGTGCGATCTTCGTTCAGGACCGCGTTTTTCTCGGCGATGACTACCGTGATCCGCACTATGCCCGGCGCCGCGAACACGCATTCCTTCTGGTGGTGAACTGCACCACGGCAAGCTCCTCCTGCTTCTGCACGTCAACCAAGACGGGCCCCAAAGCTGTGAGCGGGTTTGATCTGGCTCTGACGGAACTGACGGACAGCTTTCTGCTGGAGGTCGGCTCGGAAGCAGGGTCGGAGATGCTGTGCGACAGCGGCTGGCAAGCGGCAACGGCGTTTGACCTGGGGCGGGCAACGCAGGTCATGCAACACACGGAGCGGCAGATTCGGCGGGAGATGCGAACCGATGATCTGCCCCAACTGCTCTACCGCAATCTGGAACATCCGCGGTGGGAAGCAGTGGCGCGGCGTTGTCTCTCGTGCGCCAACTGCACGATGGTGTGTCCAACCTGCTTCTGCACGACCGTTGAGGAATCGAGCGACCTGCGCGCAACCGCAGCGGAACGCACGCGGGTGTGGGACTCCTGCTTCGTGCTGGACTTTTCGCACGTGCACGGCGGGAATCTGCGGCCTACGGTGCGGTCGCGCTACCGGCAATGGCTTACCCACAAATTGGCTTCGTGGATGGACCAGTTCGGGATGCTGGGATGTGTGGGCTGCGGGCGCTGCATAACCTGGTGCCCGGTGGGGATCGACATCACCGAGGAACTGAAGGCGATTCGCGCCACAGGTGCGAAATGAGCGACGCGATCATGACGGCGCCTGAGATTGTCACACATGCGGATCCGATGTTGCCGAATGCGGCGGTGGTTCGGTCGATCAAGCCGGAGGCATACGGGATATCGACATTCTTCCTGGAATTTCAAGATCCGACGGTGGCTGCGGCCTATCACTTTTTGCCTGGCCAATTCAACATGCTGTATCTCCCGGGCTTCGGAGAAGTCGCGATTTCGATGAGTTCCGATCCCAGCCAGTCCCAGACCCTCGGCCACACGATCCGATACGCAGGGAGCGTGACTCGAGCGATGGGGCGACTGAAGGTGAACGACATCATTGGCGTGCGGGGCCCGTATGGCAGTGCGTGGCCGATGGAGAAAGCTCTCGGCAAGGACCTGCTGATCGTTACCGGCGGTATCGGGTTGGCGCCACTTCGCCCCCTGATTCTTACCGTGCTGCGCAACCGTAAAGACTATGGACGCGTGACCCTGATGTATGGCGGACGAACCCCTCCGGACCTGCTTTACACCGCTGAATTCGAGGAGTGGCAACGTGGCGGCGTCGAAGTCCACGTTACGGTGGATCGAGCCGACGAGAACTGGCGCGGACAGGTTGGTGTCGTCCCTATGCTGTTCTATCGCATCCGCATCGATCATCCACGCACGCTGGTGCTGACCTGTGGGCCGGAGATTATGATGCGCTTTGTGATCTACGAAGCTCTGGCGCGCCGGGTGCCAAAGGAATCGATCTTCATCTCGATGGAAAGAAATATGAAGTGCGCGGTGGGCTTTTGCGGCCACTGCCAGTTCGGGCCTACATTCATGTGCCGCCAGGGACCGGTGCTCAACTACTCGGCGATCGAGCCATTTTTCGGGAAGGAGGACTTCTGATGCCCGCGGGTAGCAAGCCCCGGCTGGCTGTGTTCAAGTTCGCCTCGTGCGACGGGTGCCAGCTCTCGCTGCTCGATCTCGAGGATGAACTGCTTGCACTGACCGCGGAAGTCGAAATTGTTCATTTCCTCGAAGCCCGAACGCACACTGAACCAGGGCCGTACGACGTCGCACTCGTGGAAGGTTCGATCACGACCGAGCACGATATCGATCGGATCCGCCAGGTGCGGCGAGATTCGAAGTATCTGGTAACGATTGGCGCCTGCGCGACAGTGGGCGGTATTCAGGCACTGCGGAATTGGAAGGATATTGGGGAGTTTGTACGAGCTGTGTATGCAACACCGGCGTACATCGACACGCTCGCGAAGTCGACACCGATCTCATCGCACGTGGCCGTTGACTTCGAGCTGAACGGTTGCCCGGTCAACCGGTACCAGCTGCTGGAGGTGCTCACAGCGCTGCTTCTGGGCCGAGAGCCGCATTTGCCGGCGCACTCGGTGTGCGTGGAGTGCAAGCGGAGAGGAGCGACCTGCGTCCTGGTGGCGCACGGAACTCCGTGCCTGGGCCCGCTGACGCACGCGGGTTGCGGGGCAATCTGTCCGGCTTACAACCGCGGCTGCTACGGATGCTTCGGGCCCATGGAGACGCCCAATCCCGAGTCACTTGGGTCTTACATGCTGAGCACAGGAATGCCGCGCGATGCGTTGGTTCGCCTGCTGCGCGGCTTCACGGGATATGCGGAGGTCTTCCGTTCCGCGAGCGAGAAACTGGGAGGCACCGGGCAATGACGCAGGACATTACTCGGACGCTGCGACTGGAGAATCTCTCGCGAGTCGAGGGCGAAGGAGGAATCTCGCTGTGCCTGGAGGGCGGGCAGGTCAAAGATGTCCAGCTCAACATCTTCGAGCCACCGCGTTTTTTTGAAGCGTTCCTTCAGGGCCGCCACATCCAGGAAGTGCCCGACATCGTTGCCCGAATCTGCGGGATCTGTCCAGTCGCTTACCAGATGAGTTCAGTTCACGCACTGGAGAATGGACTGGGCGTGGTAGCTGATCCGGCGGTCCGTGCGTTGCGCCGTCTTCTTTATTGCGCGGAATGGATCGAGAGCCACGCGCTGCACATTTACCTGCTGCACGCTCCGGACTTTCTCGGCTATGAAAGCGCGGTATCGATGGCCGAGAAGTATGGCGCTGAACTGAAGCGCGGGCTGCGGCTGAAGAAGATCGGCAACCACCTTCTGGAGTTGCTTGGAGGACGGGCAATTCACCCCGTGTCGGTTTGCGTGGGCGGGTTCTACAAAGTTCCGCAACGAGAAGAGCTGCTCAAGTTACGATCCGACCTGGATTGGGCGATCAAGGCGTCTTTGGAGACCGTGACCTGGGTCGGCGGTTTTCGTTTTCCTGACCTTACCCCCGATTATGAGTTCGTTTGCCTCTCGCATCCGGACGAGTACGCGATGAATGAAGGGCACGTGGCTTCGTCGCGAGGGCTTAATCTGCCTCCCTCGCAGTTCGAGCATGCGTTTCTGGAGGAGCATGTGCAGCGGTCCACGGCTCTGCACTCGGTCCGAGCCCAGGCAGGAACAAGCTACTTCGTGGGACCACTGGCACGTCTCAACCTGAATCACGACAAACTCTTGCCGCAAGCGAAGCAGGCATGGATGGCGGCTGGGATGACGCCGCCGGTGCGCAATCCGTTCCTCGGCGCCCTGGCGCGGGCGGTTGAACTCGTGCACGCATGCGAAGAGGCTCTGGCCATCATCGAGTCCTATCAAGAACCGCAGCGCAGTCGGGTGGACTTCTCTATTCGAAAGGGCGAAGGGTGCGCGGCAACGGAAGCACCACGGGGAATCCTGTTCCATCGCTATCGCTTCAGCGAGCAGGGACTAATCGAGTTCGCCAAGATTGTGCCGCCAACGTCGCAAAACCTGCGGCGCATGGAGGACGACTTGCGTCTGCTGGTGCCATCACTCATGCAGCGGCCTGACGAGGAGATCATCCGCGCCTGTGAGCACCTAGTGCGGAACTACGACCCGTGCATTTCCTGCTCGACTCATTTCACGAAGGTGAGAATTCGACGGAACTAACAATGGAGATCGAGCAAAACAGAGCGCTGGGCGAACCCATAGACAACCTGGGACGGGTGCTGGTGGTTGGACTTGGAAGCGGACTAGCCGGCGACGATGCCGTGGGTTTGCAGTTGATATCGCAATTGCGCCAACAGGGGCTGGTTGCCTGCCACTTCCTTGAGCTTCCACAAATGGATGTGCTTGAGATTCTTGACGAGGCCGACACCATCGTCTTTGTGGACGCGCTCGTCTCGGGCGCCGCACCAGGGACCGTTCAATTGCTCGCCTTATCGGCTGCACAGATGGAGTCAAGAAATGAAGCGGCTTTCTCGCTCCATGGATGGGGCTTGAAGGAAATTCTCGAACTACGCGGGGCCTTGGACTTGCAATCGCCTCGAATGTTTCTTTTGGGTATTGAAATAGAGAGCGCCGCGCCGGGCACGGAGTTGTCAGCGGCGGTCCAAATGGCAGTTAAGAAGGTAGTCCAACATTTCCCACAGCTGCTGGATCAGCTTCAGGAGGGCACCGAGCGTCGACTCTGGGAGCCAGATACAGCATCGACGGAAAGATAGGAGACATTTATGTCGCTCACCAGACTTAAGGATTTTCTGGATAGTTATTCGGTCAAGTATGTGTTGATCAGTCACTCTGTTGCATATACCGCACAAGGAGTGGCGGCTCTGGCGCACGTCCGCGGCCGGGAGTTAGCGAAAACCGTAATCGTCAAGCTGGACGGAGAATTCGCCATGGCAGTGGTGCCGGCTGCTGTCCATGTAGATCTGGCTCTGCTGAAGAGAATCACGGGAGCGAAGACGGCCGAGTTGGCGTCGGAACTGGAATTCAAAACCAGATTCCCCGATTGCGAGACGGGCGCGATGCCGCCCTTCGGCAATCTTTACGGCATGAAGGTATTCGTCGACGAGACGCTTTCCGAGGACAAGGAAATTGCTTTCAACGCAGGATCCCATCGCGAGCTGATGCGGATGGCATGGGCGGATTTCGAGAGACTGGTCAAGCCGACCGTGCAGCAGATCGTCAATGAGAGAGCGTGGTCGACTGTTTGAAGTAGATCTCGCCGCGGACGATCTTGCAGATGAAGCGATCGTGACGGGCTTTTGGCAGTGCTGTGGTTGGGGAGCGGGGATTTGTCGTTTCAATGATCGGTAACTGCAGGCCACAGACGCAGACATACAAAGAGGAGGAATTATGGCCGTAACCAAGCAGCAAGCACTTGAATATCATTCTGGCTCGCGCCCGGGAAAAATTGAGGTTACGCCCACGAAACCTTGCCGCACCCAGCGCGACTTGAGCCTGGCGTATACGCCGGGCGTTGCGGAACCCTGCCTGGAGATTCAGAAGAACCCGCACGATGCCTACAAATACACGGCGCGGGGAAACCTGGTTGCTGTGGTAAGCAACGGCACCGCGGTCCTCGGCCTGGGCGATATTGGTGCCCTTGCGGGCAAGCCGGTCATGGAGGGCAAGTGCGTCCTATTTAAGAGGTTCGCGGACGTCGACGTGTTCGATATCGAAGTCAACACCCACGATCCGGAGGAAGTGATCAAGTTCTGCCAGTTGCTGGAGCCGACGTTCGGAGGCATCAATCTGGAGGACATCAAAGCGCCGGAGTGCTTCCACATCGAAGAAACCCTGAAGAAGACGATGAAGATCCCGGTCTTCCACGACGATCAGCACGGCACCGCGATCATTACGGGTGCGGCCCTTCTCAACGCGCTGGAAGTGGCAGGCAAGGACATCTGCAAGGTGCGGGTGGTGTTCAACGGCGCGGGCGCTTCCGGGATTTCGTGTGCAGAGCACTACGTGCGGCTCGGTGTGAAGCGCGAGAACATTACTATGTGCGACACCACGGGAGTGATCTACCAGGGGCGCACAAAGGGGATGAACCCGTACAAAGAGCGGTTCGCGCACCCGAGCGAGATGCGGACCCTGGCCGACGCGATGAGAGGTGCGGACGTGTTCGTCGGGCTTTCGGGGAAGGGTGTGGTGACGCAGGCGATGGTAGTGTCGATGGGGCCGCGTCCGATCGTCTTTGCGATGGCGAATCCGGATCCGGAGATCACTTATGAAGACGCCCGGGCGTGCCGCGACGACGTGATCATGGCGACTGGACGTTCTGACTATCCCAACCAGGTAAACAATGTTCTGGGCTTCCCGTTCATTTTCCGTGGTGCTCTGGATGTCCGGGCAACCGCGATTAATGAAGAGATGAAGCTGGCGGCGACGCGCGCGCTGGCGGCGCTGGCGAAGGAGGATGTTCCGGATTCGGTGTGCCGGGCCTACGGCGTTGAGCGACTGAAGTTCGGCCCTGACTATCTGATTCCGAAGCCGTTCGATCCCCGTGTTCTGGTTTGGGAAGCAGCAGCCGTGGCCAGAGCCGCTATGGAGAGCGGAGTGGCGCAGGAACCGGTTGACCTGGCGAATTATCGTGAACAGCTGGAGCGCCGATTGGGCAAGAGCCATGAGATCGCACGCATGATGGTTCACAAGGCACAAGCAAAACCGAAGCAGGTAGTGTTTCCCGAGGGAGAGAATCAGAAAATTTTGCGGGCGTGCCACACGCTGGTGGAGGAAAAGATTGCGGTGCCGATCCTGCTTGGGCGGGCGGCGACGATTCGGTCTGAGGCCATCGAACTGGGTCTGGAGCTGAAAGATGTCAAGATCGTGGACCCTGCGGAGTCCCCATTGCGCGAGCGATATGTCCAGGAACTCTTCCGCCTGCGGCAGCGACGCGGGGTAACACTCACCGAGGCATCCAGTCTCATCAACGATCACAATGTATTTGGTTCGATGATGGTGCACATGGGGGATGCTGACGCGCTGGTTTCAGGTGTCAGCCAGCATTTCCCTGATGTGATCCGCCCAGCCCTACAGATTCTGCGGGTGCGGGAAGGCCTGCACAAGGTATCCGGGTGTTACGCGATGATCACGCGCAAGGGAGAAGTTTATTTTCTCGCCGACACCAGCGTGAACATCGATCCCACTGCAGAAGATCTGGTGGAGATTGCTTTGTGTACGGCAGATGTGGCAAGGCGCTTTGAGGTAGAGCCGCGCGTGGCCATGCTGTCATTCTCCAGCTTCGGCAGCAGTAACCATCCGGTCTGCGACAAGGTGCGCAAGGCAGTCGAATTGCTGCACAAGGCTGATCCCGATCTGATGGTCGATGGAGAGATCATGGCGGACGTGGCATTGTCTCCAGAAATTCTGCAGGAGACTTACCCGTTCAGCACGCTCAAAGGTGGAGCCAACGTGTTGATCTTCCCCGATCTGAATTCGGCCAACATCGCTTATAAGCTGCTGTCGAAGATTGGCGGCGCCGAGACGCTCGGTCCAATCCTCATGGGCATGAGCCGGCCCGTTCACTTACTGGCGCGGGGAGCGGAGGTAGAGGAGATCGTCAACGCGGCTGCCATCGCTGTAGTGGACGCCCAGGAAACCGAGTTGGCGGCCCATGCGGCGGAAGCCTTAGCCTCGCCAGCGGTTGCGGACTAGCAGGATTTCCGGGGGGAGTGGGGAGAGGTTGAGTCGCGCCTCTCCCCTTTTTATTTGGGAAACACGGGTTAGAGAGCATTCGGGAAGACTGGCCAGCCGGCCTAAGAAACAATGCTGAGTTTTCCTGTGAAGGGTTACAATCAGGCGCGCAATTTTGGCGCAGATGTGTCTCGATTCCGATCAATATGGCCGGTCCTCAGAAAGAGATTCCTTCCCGGCAGCGCAGCCTGTTGATGAAGGCAGCCCGCAAGGCGATGAAGAACGCTTATGCTCCTTTTTCCCATTTCAAAGTGGGAGCGGCGATATTGAGCAACCGTGGGAAGATTTTCACCGGCTGTAACGTGGAGAACAGCTCGTACGGGATGACGAACTGTGCCGAGCGGACGGCTATCTTTTCCGCCGTGGCGCAGTCAGGGCCGAAGCTGGTGATTCGCGCGGTGGCAGTCGCCACTGAACAAGATGTTCCCTGCTCTCCCTGCGGTGCGTGTCGCCAGGTGATCTACGAATTTGGCCCCGAGGCGATGATTTTCTTCAAGAGTGCGAAGGGCTGGACGGAAGCGCCGATCAGCGATCTTCTGCCGGAAGGATTTCGCCTCAGTGAATAAGCCGCAAGCTGCACCTCATCACATTCGCGCGATTGATGTGATCCGGCGAAAGCGGGATGGCCATGAGCTTTCGCAGGCGGAGATCGAACACCTGGTTCTCAGTTACACGCGCGGCGAGACGGCCGATTATCAGGTTTCAGCCTGGCTGATGGCAACTGTCCTGCGGGGCATGACGCGCGCCGAGACCGCAGCACTTACGCACGCGATGCTGCACTCCGGAGAAGTGCTGGATCTTTCCTCGCATCCCGCGAAGAAGGTGGACAAGCACTCGACGGGGGGCGTCGGCGACAAGACTTCTCTGGTGCTGGCGCCGCTGGTTGCCGCCGGCGGGCTTGCGGTTCCGATGATCAGCGGGCGAGGGCTGGGACACACTGGCGGAACTCTGGACAAGCTGGAATCGATTCCCGGGTTCAATGTGAATCTTTCGGTGGAGAGGTTTCGCGAGGTGCTGCAGGCGTGCGGTTGCGCGATGATCGGGCAGACGGCGGAGATTGCTCCGGCAGACCGAAAACTGTATGCGCTGCGGGATGTGACGGGTACGGTCGAAAGTCCGAGTCTGATCTGCGCCTCGATCATGAGCAAGAAGCTGGCCGAGGGCATCGATGCGCTGGTGCTGGATGTGAAGACGGGTTCAGGCGCTTTCATGAAGAAAGAAGAAGATGCGGTTCACCTGGCCGAACTGATGGTGGAGACTGGTGAGCGCATGGGCAAGCGCGTGGTTGCCTTGATCACCGATATGGACCAGCCACTCGGACTTAAGGTGGGAAACACGCTGGAAGTGGAGGAAATCCTCGACGTTCTGCGCGGAGAGGGCCCGGAAGATTTGCGAGAGCTTTGCCTGGAACTGGCTGGATGGATGTTCTATGCGGGGGAAAGCGCTTCGAGCGTTGGAGAAGGGAAAAAGGTGGCGGAGGAGATCATTCGGTCGGGGAAAGCGCTCGACAGATTCCGCCAAATGGTGGCACTGCACGGCGGGGACGTCAAAGCGATCGACGACCCCACGCGGCTGCCACACGCGAAGCACACACTGGCAGTAAAGAGTGCGCAGAGCGGATTTGTAACGGCAATCCAGTGTGAAGCTGTGGGTACGGCGTGCGTGGTCCTGGGCGGAGGCCGCGAGAAGAAAGAAGACGCCGTCGATCCCGCAGTCGGGATTGTGCTGCATAAAAAGGTTGGGGATCGCGTGGAACGCGGTGAGTCCTTGTGCACCATCCACTTCAATTCTGAGTCGAAGGCCGCGCGGGCGAAGGAACTTATAGAGGAGAGTTACCAGATCGGTGAAGCGCCGCCGACACACAGGCGGCCATTGGTTCATCGGGTGATAGAAAAATCCGGAGGGAAGAGCTAAATGGGGCGATTCACCGGCATTCTCGGTTTGCTCACGATGTTAGCGTTGGGATACGTATTCTCCACCGATCGGCGGGCCATTCGCAAAAAGACGGTGGCCTGGGGGCTTGGGCTGCAGCTGACCTTTGCCGTATTCGTGTTGCGGGCCGAGATTGGCCGCCTGATGTTTCAGAAGGCGGGAGACGGAGTGAACCGGCTGCTCAGTTACGCTTTCTCCGGGTCCCAATTTCTGTTCGGAGAGCTGGGGAAACCGGGTTCGAAGCTCGGCTTTTACTTCGCCTTTCAGGTTCTGCCCACCATCATCTTTATTGCGGCGTTGTTCGCGATCCTCTACCACATTGGCGTAATGCAGTTCGTGGTGAAACAGGCGGCGCGGGTGATGACTCGCTTCATGGGCGCTAGTGGAGCCGAGTCGCTGAACGTGGCGGCCAGCATCTTTATGGGCCAGACCGAGGCGCCACTGACGATTCGGCCGTTCCTTCCGGATCTGACGAAGTCCGAACTGATGACCGTGATGACCAGCGGGATGGCACACGTTTCGGGCGGCATGATGGCCGCGTATATCGCATTCGGAGCGGAGCCGAAGCATCTGTTGAGCGCAGTGATCATGACCGCGCCGGGAACGATCCTGATGTCGAAGATGCTGGTACCGGAGACGGAATTTCCCAAGACTGCCGGGCGCGTGGTGATGAGCGAAGAGGAAGTGGCGACGGAGAAGAGCGAGAACTTGCTGGGAGCGATCGCGCGCGGCACGACCGACGGTTTGAACTTGTCGTTGAATGTGGCTGCGATGCTGATCGCTTTTCTGTCTTTGATCGCGCTAGCGAACGGAATCATGGGCGGCATTCACAATGGACTGGCAAACCATGGCCTTATGTGGTTTCCGACCAGCCTGGAACGAGTACTGGGAGCGCTTTTTGCGCCGGTGGCGTGGGTGATCGGAATACCATGGCACGACTGTATGACCGTGGGAAATCTGCTGGGAACACGGATGGTCCTGAATGAGCTGGTTGCGTACTCAGCACTGGGTGCGCAACGGGCAACCATGGATCCGCGCTCCTTCACGATTGCAACGTTCGCGCTATGCGGATTTGCCAATTTGAGTTCGATCGGAATTCAGATCGGCGGGATCGGGGCGCTCGCTCCTAACAAGAAGAGTGAACTGGCACGGTTCGGGTTGCGGGCAATGCTGGCGGGAACCATGGCAAACCTGATGTCGGCATCGATCGCGGGAATACTTCTGTAGCTCTTCCGCCGCCATCTCCCCGGCACCGGCTGGCCGTTTCGAGCGACGCGCGGCATTCGAGTCAATCTTCATGTGAGTTGGTTCAATATTGGTAAAGATTTGTAAAGGTTTTTGATAACTCGGCGCTCTGAAAGAGGTTTCTGTGACAATGGGGTTGTACTTTTCAGGGCGTGCGAGCTCACAATCAGTGTCTGACAAGCCGACCTTCGAGATAAGCCGCAACCGAGACTCGAGGTTGCACGTCCAATAAGTACAGGCGTTATGAAGATACTCATGAGATGCCTTGCTGGTGGTTATTCTAATGTTAATCATTCCCCATTTGTGTCTGGCGGGAGCAATTCTTTGACGGCATATGGAAGAGTTTTTTCCGAGCAACGGCGGCGACCGATAGTCCTGAGGATGGCGGCGCAGTTTGCGGGCGTGCTGATGTTCTGCGCGATGCTGGTGAGCTGCAGCAACAGCGATCCGAAACCGACGACGGCGCGAGCCGCTGCCGCTCAAGTGGTTCCGGTTGGCGTAGCGACGGCGAAAAAGCAAGACATGCCTGTGTACCTCTCGGGCCTGGGATCGGTTACGGCTTACAACACGGTGAGCTTGAAGAGCCGGGTAGACGGCCAACTGGTGCAAGTGAATTTCAAAGAAGGCCAGAACGTCAAGCAAGGCGAATTGCTGGCGTTGATTGATCCGCGACCATACGAGGTAGCTTTGAGTCAGGCGCAAGCCCAGCTGTTTCGCGATCAGGCCTCATTGCGCGACGCCAAGCTGAATTACCAGCGTTTCAAGGATTTGTTGCAGCAGTCGGGGGCGATGTCGCAACAGCAGGTGGACACGCAACTGGCAACTGCAGACCAGATCGAGGGCGCGGTGCGCGCGGACCAGGCGGCGGTCGACAACGCCAAGCTGAACCTCGTTTACTGCCACATCACGGCGCCCATCAGCGGAAGGATCGGGCTCAGGCTGGTCGATCCCGGGAACATGGTGCATGCGACCGACACGAATCCGATGC
>Ga0209698_10001905_pt1 | contig 23973 bp, 14 predicted proteins | sample LitLauG_LLR_2012_FD_187203 | JGI IMG/M metagenome (GOLD analysis project Ga0209698, IMG submission 187203) | Freshwater sediment microbial communities from Pennsylvania, USA - Little Laurel Run_MetaG_LLR_2012 (SPAdes) (version 2) | ecosystem: Environmental > Aquatic > Freshwater > Creek >... | reverse complement strand
GTGCGTGGCCGAGGGTGGTGCGCTGCCGTTCCTCGCATTGGCGCTGATGCGTGCGCCAGACGTCGAAAGCCTGCTGGACGAGACGCGCTCCGCGCTCGGCGCCCGTCCCTGGGGAGTTGGCATTCTCGGATTTGTCCCCGAGGACTTGCGCGCCGAGCAAATCGCTGTGGTGCGCGCGGCCAGACCGTCAGCAGCGTTAATTGCCGGAGGTCGTCCGGATCAGGCGTTGTCGCTCGAACGAGCTGGCATTCCCACCTACCTGCATGTCCCGTCGCCGGGCTTGCTAAAACTGTTCATCGAGACGGGAGCCCGGCGGTTCGTCTTCGAAGGGCGCGAATGTGGTGGCCACGTGGGACCGCGTGGCAGTTTCGCGTTGTGGGACGCCGCAGTGGAGACTCTGCTCGCCGACATGCCGGCATCCGACATGCCGGCATGCCACGTGTTATTCGCCGGGGGGATCCACGATTCGCGTTCGGCTTCGATGGTTGCCACCCTGGCGGCGCCGCTGGCCGAGAGGGGCGCAAAGATCGGAGTGCTGCTGGGCACCGCGTATCTGTTCACTCGCGAGGCGGTCACGACCGGTGCGATTGTCGAGGGCTTCCAGCGGGAAGCGTTGGAGTGCGGCCAAACCGTTCTCTTGAACTCGGGCCCCGGACATGCCACGCGCTGCGCCATTACGCCGTATGTGGAACTGTTCCAGAGTGAACGCCGGCGCCTCCGGGGCGAAGATAAATCAAGTGACGACGTTCGTGCGGCACTCGAAACCCTGAATTTGGGACGCCTTCGCATCGCCGCAAAGGGCGTCAGACGTTCAGGCCAGGACGAAGACGGGATAGTGCCAGCGCTCGTTCCCGTAAAAGACGCCGAGCAGCACGCTGAGGGCATGTATATGATTGGCCAGCTCGCTGCCCTTCAACACTCGACGCGCAGCATCGAGGAACTGCACCACGACATTTCGCACACCAGCAGCGAGAGGCTCGATCACGTTGGGACCGGTAGCCCCGTGAGCGCTGCGGAACCCCGCAAGCCACGACCGTTCGACGTTGCCATCATCGGGATGTCGTGCCTGTTGCCGAAGGCGCCCGACGTCCGCACGTATTGGAACAACATTCTTAACAAGGTCGATGCAGTCACCGAGGTGCCACCGGACCGGTGGGACTGGCGGAAGTACTACGATCCCGATCCGGCGGCGGCTGACAAAGTGAATTCGAAATGGGGAGGGTTCCTGGACCCGATCCAGTTCGACCCGTCGTCCTACGGGATGCCACCAAATTCACTCGCATCGATCGAACCGCTGCAGCTTCTCACCCTGGCTGCGGTGCGCGCCGCTATTGCGGATGCAGGGTACCTGGATCGCGAACTGCCGCGCGAACGGACGGCGGTGATCCTCGGTGTCAGCGGCGGGATCGCCGATCTTGGCCAGCAGTACGCGGTACGGTCCGCTTTACCGACATTGTTCGACTCAGTGCCGGATCGATTGCTGACGGAGCTTGCCGGCTGGTCGGAAGATTCCTTCCCCGGCATCCTCCCGAATGTTGCCGCCGGCCGGGTTGCCAACCGATTCGATTTGGGCGGCGTTAACTTCACCATCGATGCGGCTTGCGCATCGTCCCTCGCTGCAGTGTATCTCGCGTGTCGCGAACTGGAAGCTGACACGAGCGACATCGTCATCGTCGGCGGCGCTGACACGATCCAGAATCCGTTCGCCTATCTCTGTTTCGGCAAGACGCACGCGTTGTCTCCGCGGGGCCGGTGCGCGACGTTCGACGAAAGCGCCGACGGAATTGCCATTAGCGAAGGGGTAGCGATCCTGCTCTTGAAGCGGTTAGCCGACGCTGAGCGCGACGGCGATCGCATTTACGCAGTGATCAAGGGAGTGGCTGGCTCTAGCGACGGTCGCGACCGGGGGCTGACCGCGCCTCGGCCCGAAGGCCAGGCTCTGGCGCTCGATCGCGCTTACGCCAAAGCCGGCGTCTCACCGGCGAGCGTCGGCCTGGTCGAAGCTCACGGAACGGGCACCGTGGTCGGCGATCGGGCCGAACTCGAGACGCTGAACCGCGTCTTCGACGCCGCCGGAGCCGTCGCTCAGAGCTGCGCGATAGGGTCAGTCAAATCCATGATTGGTCACACCAAGTCCACCGCAGGCGTGGCTGGACTGATCAAGGTGGCCTTGGCATTACATCACAAGGTGCTGCCGCCGACGATCCACGTCTCTACTCCGAACCCCGGTGCACACCGGTCGGGGAGCGCACTGTACGTCAACAGTGAGGTGCGTCCCTGGGTGCAGGCCGACAGCGTTCTCGCGCGGCGGGCAGGTGTGAGCGCGTTCGGCTTCGGAGGAACCAACTTCCACGCGGTTCTCGAGGAATACACCGGCGAGTATCTAAAGTCGGATCGATCGACAGGGTCGAGCTCATGGCCGAGCGAACTGCTGGTCTGGTCCGGGGAATCGCGGGCCGAGATTCTGGCCGAGCTCGCGCAACTGGCCGGCACTCTCGCACGAGGCGCTCGCCCACAATTATGCGATCTGGCCTATAGTGCCTGGCAGGCTGCTCAGAAGCGCTCAGGGTTAACGCTGGCGATGGCCGTCAGTTCGCTCGACGATCTGCGTGACAAGGTGGAGTGGAGCGCCAACGCGCTGAAGGAGGGCGTCTCCCCGGCGGCGTTCTCCGCGAAGAAAGTCTCCTTTACCGACAATCCCTTTGCGCATGGCGGCCGCACAGCGTTCCTCTTTCCCGGGCAGGGTTCGCAATATCCAGGGATGCTGAACGAGTTGGCAATCTATTTTAGCGAAGTGCGCGAGCGGTTCGAGCGTGCGAGCCGCGTGCTGGCGGGACGGCTTCCGCGCGCGCTCGCAAGCTACGTGTTTCCGCCACCTCGTTTCCGCGCGGAGGATCGTCAAGCTGACCTGGACGCCCTTACGGCGACCGCTGTCGCGCAGTCGGCGCTCGGCGCAGCCGGCTTCGCGCTGTACCGGCTGCTCGGCGCCTTCTCTGTACATGCGGACATGGTTGCGGGCCACAGCTACGGCGAGTACGTAGCGTTGTGCGCAGCGGGCGCATTCAACGAAGAGACGTTATATGCGCTGTCGGAGGCGCGCGGGTGTTGCATCGCGGAGAGCTCCGCCGGAGAACCCGGCTCGATGGCTGGCGTCGCCGCCGATCACAGCCGCACGGCGGCCGTTGTCGACGGGATCGACGGGGTATGGATCGCGAACATCAACGCTCCCTCGCAGACAGTCATCTCCGGCAAATGCCACGCCGTTGAGGCTGCGATCAAGCGACTCGAGCAGGCTGGTATTGGTTCGCGCCGGCTCCCGGTAGCGTGTGCGTTCCACTCACCGCTGATGTCGGCCGCTCGCGCGCAACTCGCCCTCATCATTCAGAATGCCGCACTGACGGCGCCTCGCATGCCGACGTTCTCGAACGTGTCCGCGGAACCATACCCGAACGATACGGCTGGAGCTGCCGAACTGCTGACCGAACAGCTCGTCCGTCCTGTCCGGTTCGCCGAACAGATTCAGGCCATGTACAACGCTGGGGCGCGGGTGTTCATTGAGGTCGGGCCTGGCCAGGTGCTTTCGGGGCTGGTTGATCAAATTCTTGGAGCGGCTCCGCATATCACTATTCCGATGGACGTGCGAGATCGATCGGGGTTGTTTCAACTCCAACATGCGCTCGGACAACTAGCCGCGCAAGGCGTGACGGTCAATTTGGATCCGCTGTTCGCAGGACGCGCTGTGCGGCTCATCGACTTGGACTCGCTCCCCACAACCGATCGGGAGCCAATTTCGCCGACCACGTGGATCGTCACTGGCGGGCGTGCTACTCCGCAGAGATCGACGACCCCTGTTTCTATGCCACCAGTCGCCGAGCTGCTAACCACGCCCCCTCAGCCTACCGCTGGGCCTCACCCCCTTCGCGCGCGGCCCACACCCGCAATCCCCGGCCCGAACCCCGTCGCCGCGCCATCTACTGAGCGTGTCGATGACGCGGCGCAGGCGGTGCTGCGATTCCAAGAACTCATGACCAGCTTTCTCGAGACTCAGAAGCAGGTCATGCTTGCGTACCTGACGGGCAGTTCTCCTGAGAGGGCCCTCGACCTCGGCATTGCTGGGCCGCCGGAGGCGAGCAACCAAAGCGAAACGGCGATGGTCGAAGCCGCGATGACGCAGATCGAGCTACCCCAGGAGGCGACGAAAGATGGTCCGGCGAACGATGCCGATCTCACGAAGCAACTGGTCGCGATCGTGAGCGAACGCACCGGGTACCCGGCCGAGTTGCTTGGCCTTGATCTGAACGTCGAAGCCGATCTTGGCATTGACTCCATCAAGCGGGTCGAGATCGTTGGAGAGTTCGGCCGGCGCGTTCTGCGCAGTCATGGCGTTGAATTGCACGACGTCATGGCACAGTTGACCTCTGCGAAAACGCTCCGGACGATCGCGGACACTGCGCGATCCTTGATCGGCGGCATCGCAGTGCCTTTGGTCGCCGTGCCCGAAAAATCTACACGCGAACCTGAGGCCAAGCCTACCCCGGCCCAGCACGATGACGTTCCCCGGTTTCTTCTCGAAATACAGGATGCGCCGCTGCCGAAGCGTAGCAATCCGGTCGGCCCCGACGATCTAGTCGTGATTACGGACGACGGTCGAGGGGTTGCTGAGCGGGTCGCAGCTTCGCTTCGCGCGATTGGAGCGCAGGTCGCGCTGCTCGGACGAATCGGCGGCGATGATCCTGAGGACGGCAACGCCGAAGATCTGACCGATCCCCGTAGCGTGACGGAGCGTCTCGATGCGATCAGAGCCCAGTTTTTGCGGCCGATCTCCGGAATCCTGCACCTGCTGCCGCTGCGGCATGCAGCGCACCCCACTGCAATCGACGCGCAGCAGGATGCTGAGCACGCATTACGGACCCTTCTCCACCTTACCCGAGGCGCCGCATCCGATCTGAAGGGCGCCAGCAAGGGAGGCCGGGGATGGGTCATCGCCGCAACCGCCATGGGCGGCGCGTTCGGCGCTCAGTCCAACGCCAACGAGTGGATGTTCGGCCATGGAGCGATCGCCGGGTTCATCAAAACGCTGGCTGTCGAATGGCCGCAGGTTCGCTGCAAGGTGGTGGATCTGGAAGTCGATCATCCGTCGATGGTCGCGGAGCGGTTCGTCGGCGAGATCGAGTGCGGTGCAGATTTCGCAGAGGTGGGGTACCGCGGATCGCAGCGCATCACCGTCCGGCCTGTGCGCAGCCTTCTCGAGGAGGCCGAGCGGGCCGAGTCCACCATCGACCCTCAGGACGTTTTGCTCGTTACCGGCGGCGCTCGAGGCATCACCGCGGCGATCGCAATCGATATCGCCCGTCGGTGTCGGCCGACACTGGTCGTCGTCGGCCGGACGCCAGCGGGGCCCGACGAAGAGCCGGCGCACATCGCTGGGGCACGGTCTGAGCCCGAGGTGAAGGCGGCGTTGATAGCCGATGCCCGCCGCAGCGGACAGCCGGTCTCGGCCGCCGCCATCGAGAGGGCGTACACCGCACTCGTCCGCCAACGCGAGGTTCGGGACAATCTCGAAGAGATGCGACGACTCGGCGCCCGGGTCGATTACCGTCAGGCCGACGTGGTTGACGACCGAGCGTTCGGCGCGGTCATCGAAGAGATTTACCGGACCTACGGTCGCCTCGACGGCGTGATTCACGGCGCAGGGGTGATTGAGGACACGCTGCTCGAACAGAAGACTCCCGAGTCGTTCGCGCGCGTGTTCGACACCAAAGTGCGATCAGCACTCACCGTGGTCCGCCATGTCCGGCCAGAGTCGCTGCGATTCTTCGCGCTGTTCTCGTCCGTGGCGGGCTGCTTCGGCAACCGCGGACAGATCGACTACGCGGCGGCGAACGAGAGCATCAACAAGCTGGCTTTGTACCTGGACCGTCGGTGGCCCGGCCGAATCGTCTCGCTGAACTGGGGACCCTGGGCGACGCTCGGCATGGCCTCAGGCGTCGTCCGGCAGGAACTCATCGATCGGGGAATGACGCCGATCGAGATGGCGGCCGGGTGTCTCGCCTTCCATCGTGAGCTTCGGTGCGGACGAAAGGGCCAGGTTGAAGTCGTGCTGGGCCATGGTCGTTGGGCCCAAGTTGTCGTACCAGTTTCCGGCGAAGTTCGGGCGATCCGCTCGAATCCCCGTCAGGGCATGGAAATGACAACTGGGTCGGTCCGTGCAAGTTAGCAGGACGTCCTGACTTGCTATTTCATGGCGATCACAAGGGCCAGCCCGGGAAGCAGTTCCTCCCAGTGAAAATGCGAGAAGCCAGCTTCGCGAATTAGTATTTCGAACTCGTCCTCGGTGTGAAACGCGATCCATCCCGGATCGGCCCACTTTGCCAGCCAGCTTGAAATGAGTTTGAACCATGCCGGCCCGGCGTCGACGATGAATGCGTAGCCTCCTGGTCGGAGGATGCGATAAAGTTCCCGCGTGGCGGCCGGCGGGTCGGGATAATGGTGAAACGCGAGCGAGCAGAACGTCGCATCGAACATGCCGCTGAAGTCGGCTGGCAGGTGTGAGACGTCGGCCTGGAAAAAGGCCATGTTCCCGATCCCCGCACTGCGCGCGCGCCTGAACGTCGTCTCGACCATCACCGCGGCGAGATCGGCGGCCACCACCTCACCGTCGGGCACCAGCGTGGCCAGCAGCGTCGATTCCGTACCTGCACCGCAGCTCGTGTCGATCATGCGCGTTGACGGGTGAAGGTACGGCCGCATCACTGCGATAGCTTCCTTGATTACCGGAGCCGAGAACGGCTCGACATAGGTTTCGTACTCGGCTGCGACCTCATCGAATTCGTCCACGAGCTCGTAGCCCGGCGGACGCTCCTCGAGCAGCACCGGAAAAGGGCACTGGCGGCTGTAATGGACGCCAAGCCCAGCCGATTCGGGCTTGGGCGGTCGATCACCAACGTGCCGTGGCCGGTACAAGCCGGCTTGCTTCAGCGGAAGACTCGGGTATAGGACAGTCGCCGCGTAGTACCAGAGGCTGCCGACGAGCATGGTGCCTGCCGCTAAGCGTTCCTTCTCCGGCGGAATGCCGAATCCTTCGAGCGCCATCGAAACGAGCCCTCCGTCGTCGTTCTATTTTACGCACGATGCCAGCAGGTACCGCTCGGGACCGAGGTGTCGCAACCAGAGCATGACCTGGTAAAACCGGCGGAGAGTGATCTCTCCACCTCGAAGCTTGCGCCGGATGTAGTGGGTCAGGTCCGCGGAGAACGCGGCCCAGCACTGGCTGGTCGCGTCGATGACGTCGACCGCCGAGAAGCCATTCGCCAGACAGCGCGCTCGATACTCCTCGGCACCCGTCACGTAGTTCGCGCTCGGCTGCATCTGCGAACCTGGCGGGAGCACCGCGTCGGCGAGCACCAACCGGCCCTCGGGCTTCAGCACGCGAACCGCCTCGCGCAGGAATGTGTCTCTGGTGCGAAAGTGAAACGCAGCTTCGACGCAGATCATGTGGTCGAAGGTGTTGGCGGCAAATCCCAAAGCCGTTGCGTCCATCAACACGAAACGACATCCCGGCGCTCGTTCGACGGCGCGCTGAATCTGGCGCGAGGAGAAGTTGATTGCAGTGATGTGCTCGGGCGCGAAGTGGGTCGCCAGGTGAGCGGTGGTCGCGCCGTTGCCGCAGGCCACGTCGAGGATCGTGCCACGCGCCTCGCCGCTCATCGCCAGCAGCCGCTCCATCAGGTTCTCGCACGCCTGGCGCGGACTCTCTGTACCGGTGACGCGGTAGCCGAAGTTCCAGAAGCCGCTCTGCTCAAAATAGTCGGTCAGAAATTCGGACTCAACGCGCTCGTCGTAGAACTCGCGGATGTCAAACTCCTCTGTGGAACTAGCTGCGGGCGCAGGACCCGGTGCGTGCTCCTGCGAGGGCGGCGGCGCTTTCGCTGCGGATGTCCGATCGGTCGCAGCCTCGTCATGCGAAAGCACAGTTGTGACGACTTCTTTGAGCCCCTCGCGCAACGGCACCTGCGGCGTGTACTTCAACAGCTGTGCGGCCCGGCTGATGTCATATCTGGGGAATTGATAGCTTTCGAACCGCGGTCGAGGAGACGCCGATTCCGCGTCCGGCCACTCGGCGGAGGCGGCCGCCCAAATCATCATCTTGATCTCTTGCTCGGTCGTGACCTCTGCTCCCGCGATGTTGAATTCGAGGTTTTTGGCCCCCGGCATTCTGCCGGCGAGCACGACCGCCTGCGCCACATCATCGACGTGGACCATCTGCCATTTCCCTGGCGAACTCTCGGGCGACACCCATCGGGCGGTTGAGAGAGTTTTGCGAACGAGCCGCTCGGCAAACGGCGCACGCGGTCCGTACACAACCGACGGCCGCAAGATGACATACTCCAGGCCGCCCTGCGTCGAGTAGCTGCGAATCATGTGCTCGATCGCGATCTTCGGCGCCATGTAGTACCGCACGAACGGGACATTGCCGTAGTCGCCCTGAATGACGTCCGCGTTTTCGGTAATAGGAAACTGTCGAATCGTGACAGGAGGGCCGTACACGGCCACCGAGCTAGTGAACACGAACCGACGAACGCCGTGAGCGCAGCTCGCGGCGAGGAGACGACTCGCGGCATTGAGGTTCCCCTCCATCGCCTGAAAGTCGCCGAGATCGCCCGTCCCCGGATTGGGTTCCGGGTCAGCGCCCCGGTTCTTATTCCACTGCCAGGCGAGATGGAAGACTACGTCGACGCCGTCGGTGGCGCGCGCTACTAGATCGTCGTCGGCAAAATCGCCGGCCATCACCTCGACGCCTGAGTACTGCGACAGCTCGAACGCGACGTCAGCGCGGGCGAGAGTTGCAGGCCTTACCAGTATGCGGACACGCTCCTCCTCCGCAACCAACCGCGCCAGGACACGCGATCCGATAAATCCAGTTGCGCCGGTCAAGAGAACAGTCAACTCAGAACACCTCCACTTCAGCCAGCGGCGAACCCTGGGGATCTCGCGCGACGCTCGCGATCTCCGGTGTCGGTGTCATGGCCGCCAGAACTTCGGCCAGTCCCGCTTCGAGCTTGACCTGCGGCGCGAACCCGAGCCGCATCTGGGCCCGCGTCAGGTCGTAACGATAGGCGTAGCGCGCTGTGCGCTCAAGTTCCGGAGAAGGCAGATGCTGCCAAGGTCCCTGGCGCAGAGCGCGCGACAAGGCCATGAGCATATCCCGGCCCGAGAACAGCTCGGGGCCGGCGACATTGCAGAGCTCGTTCCGCAATCCCGTCGCCGTGCCACCGATTACCACCGCTCGCGCCAGGTCGCGGCGATGGACCCACTGGTTGCAGGCGAATCGGCCCGCGCGCGTGAGCGCGCTCCATGGGTTGGCCGCAAGCGCCCGCACGGTGCGTTCGACCCATGGTGCGCCCGGCCCATAGACGGCCGTAGACCGGAGGACGATTGCCTCAATCCCGTGCTCCTGATGCGCGCGTCGAATCAGATTCTCAGCCTCGATCTTGCTGAGCGCATAACTCCTCAAGTTGTCATCGCCAGTCGTGCGCAGCGGATGCGTCTCGTGGATCGGCCACATGAAGGGCCATGGCGCCGCGTTGTAGACGGCCACCGAACTCGTGAACACGAGGCGCCGGACCGCACTGCTGGCACAGGCGCGCAACAACCGATCGGTACCTTCGACGTTCACGATCGTGAGATCTCTCGGATCGGCGATCGCACGGAGTGCGCTCAGGTGGATCGCAGCGAGGTGGTAGACGACCTGCGCGTCGTGTGTCGCCTCGACCAGCAGGTCGAAATCGCTCAGGCTGCCGCTGACAACCTCTACACGGTCCCGATGAGGCAGGCTCTCCACCGTGTCGGGCAGCGCCAACACCCGCACCTCGTCCCCACGATCTAGCAACTGCTCGAGAACCTGCGAACCGACAAACCCGGTCGCCCCCGTCAGCAGGACGCGCACGATTCCTCCTCTCCGCCGTTGGCTGCCGCTGAATCGTCGCGGCTCGCCAGCCACACCTCGGCTCCCCCGTCGGGGTTTTCCACGTACGTCCAGCCGCGCGCGAGGTGCGCCGGCACTTCCGGAGCGAAGGGGTTGGCTGTCCCGACGAATAATCCCTGGCGCGACGACACGAGCGTGCGTACGCCGTAGTTGTACGGGTTGTTGAGGCCGCTCAATGTCACCGGACTCCACGCATTGCCGTCGCGGCTTCTCCACAGATCGAATCCACCCTGTTGCCTGACGATCGCTTCCACGCCATGTTCATCGACGTGCTTCTGCAGCCACGGCAACATCCGGCGGCGCTGAGCGAATAAAAGGAACACACTCCAGTCGAACGTGCCGACATAAAGCCACCCGTCGTGCACCACCATGCGCCAAATGTATCCATTGAAGAAATTATCAAACCCTGATCCCAAACCGCTCACCGGCAACTTGCGGCCATGGGGCGTGTCTCGGGCCGTGCCCGTCACCAGGTCCCACGTGTCGTCGGGATAAATCCGAATCAGCTCACTCGCCGCCGGCCCGATCCGATACGTGCGGTCATAGCCGCCGTTCTGCAGCCCACTTCCGACGTACAACGCTCCGTTGAACTCGCACATGCTCATGGCCATCTCATTGAGGCTTCCCCGATACGCACCCCTCTCGAGCACCTTCGTCCAGCGGCACGGCGCCGCACCCGTCGCCGGCGTTTTCCAGATCTGGTATCCGAGCGAGTGATTGAAGGTCCCGGCGTAGAGATGATGGTCGAACACCTCCAGTTCGAAGATCCCGTCATTGGTGGGATCGCCGAAGCCCGGAACGCAGGTCTGAGTCCACTCGCCGCGCGCCGGATCGCCCGACCGCAAGATCGCGGGCGCGCGCGTGACATTCCAAGTGGTTCCTTCTCCGGCCGGCGCGACAAACAAGTGATCGTCGAAGGCCACGAGCGATCGGAACGTTGCCACGTTGGCGTTGCCGAGCCCCGGCTCGCCCACGGGATGAAACCCCAAGCCGTCTTCCGAGCGCAGGATCCGCGCCCCGGTGCCCCGCGAGACCGACGACAAGCAGCTCACGTAGAGCGCCGGCGCGGGATCGGAGTGGCCGCGAAATACCGCCATCCCGCGGTAGCCGAGGTCGCGCGGAACCGGTCGACCGTTACTTCCCGCGATCTCCGGCGACGTGTGGACCGGTTCCCACCTCGGCGCATGCCGAGACCAGCGCCAGATCTGCGCGCGCAGGTCGAGTTGCTCCACGCTGGGAGGCACTTTGACCGGCCAGGGATCCATCGCGGCCGCATCCACTGGCGGAAACAGTTTGAGCAGGGCCAGGATGTGGCGCGACGTCCCCACATAGATCTCGTCGCGGAACTCGGCCATCGAGTGCGCGTACGAATTCTGCGGATCGCCGAATCCGTTGGCCGCGATCCGTCTGAAATCGCTTGCTCTCAGCCCCTCGGAATGCCCCATTTCGCTCATCGGAAAATGTAAGTGCCGGTCGCTACCGTATTGACGATGATGCCCGTCTCCTGATCATCGGCGCCTTCCTGCCGGAACAATGCCGGTTGGCCGAAGGTCCCGAATCCAGGAATCGGCGCGCCGTCGCGGGTGACGCCGAGCGGACGTTCCCACAGAGGGCGAATCTTCTCGCGCCGGTTGACCGGGACGGCAAAGGCTCCCAGGAATCCATAACTGAGGACCGACGGCTCGACGCTGATTCGAAAGTTGGTGTACGCGACAACCTCGTTCTGGTCGGCGTCAAAGGCAAGCCCGAACGGGCTGCCAACTTTTACCGACGTTGTCCGGGAATCCGACGCACTGGCGACCAGTTCGCAGGGATCGACTGGGGCAGGGACGGGAACCTCACCACTCAGGCTTGCGACGTTGCGAAACAGATAGATGTTGCGCAGCGTGGCCAAGAGCAGTGTGCCACTGTCCGCGTGAAGGGCCGGCGCCGCATAGACGTCGTCTCCGCGCTCGACGTGCAGGACAGTCTGCCAGCGCATGCTGAGGATGCCTTTCCGATCTTCCACCGCGCTGAGGGTGGGCTCGAGTCCCGCTGTGGTCAGAGTGTGAGCATGAGCAAAAAACAACGGCGCTGCGCCGGGCTTCACCAGCGCCGGCGGCGAACCGGTTCCCTTGAAGACACCCAGTAGTATCCGGTCGGGCAAGGCGTCGCTCGGACCGCTGGGCCGCAGGAGCGGTTTAATCTCACGCTCGGCCCCACGCACGCTCGGCTGGCTCAGTTCAACCCGTACGAGATGCACCGGGCAGAAAAGAGGATGGAGTGGGGGATACGAGACGTTGGGTTTGAAGTCGGCAAGTACATAGAGGTTGTCGCCCACAACCACCGGGGATTTCGTAGTGAAGAACACCCCGCGGTGTTCCCGGCCGTCCACGAACACTGATGTGTCCATCCTGTAACTCGAGATCACGCTTCCGTCCAGCGGATCGAGCTTCACCACCCATCCGTTGGTGGTGACGCACACCAATTCGCCGCGATTGGTGAAGCTGAACGAGGTTGGCATTCCGACGCCTATCGACGCGTCTGCATTGACCTCATTCGTCAACCGCTTCCAGAGACGACGGCCATCGCTCGCGTAAGCAACGAACTCAAGCGGGTTCGCGGCAAAGACACAGTGCTGCGGTGGGCTGTCGTCGACGATCACTTTGGCCAGCAGGATGCCCGATGGCCAGCGCTGAAACAGGCCCGGTAGGTCCTCGGGCGGACTCGTCCACACGACCGATCCGGTCTTGTAGTCGAAGGCAACGAGCGCCGGATGCACCGGGGAGTCGTAGGTGCAGACTGCCGCGTGTTGGCCGGTGAACGCACCAAGATGCACGAACGCTCGGGGCGAGACCACCGGGTCTATGATCTTCTGCGACGTCTCGACCGAACGCAGCGGCGGCAGATCGTGGAGCGAGTCGTCATTCCGGTTGCAGTGGGCCATCGGACAGCCAAACCCGTCCAATTCGAGGCGCGCGACTTTTCCACTCACGACGGCACGCTCCCGATGAATTCCCTCACATGGTGAAGAAACACGTCCGGCCTCACAATCGGGTGCAGATGGCCGGCGCCGGGAACCATCACGGTCCGGCAGCCCGGAAGGGATTCTTGCAGACCACGCAGCGTCTGCAGGCACCCCGAATGCTCGCCGAACATTGCGAGCGTAGGGCAATGGAGCGTCCCCAGCCGGTCCGCGGTCAACCCAGCCACCGCGCACATTTCCTCGGCAGCCGAGGTTGTGCGTACGAGCTGAAACCAGCGCTTGGCGACGCGGGAATCGCTGTTCCACTGGCTCAGCAACGAGCTCTCGATCAACGCGTCGAACCCGCCGACGGCGGTCTGGCTTTGCAGCCGCAGCCATTCTTTGTACGCATCTTGGGCTACCTTCGGAATGGCTTCGGGAGTGTCGTCAAGGCGCGCGATGTTCACTGCTGCATCGCGCCAGGATGCTGAATCCCACGCGAGCGGGTTTGGTTGAAGGCTTGGCAGCCACACATCAGCTAGGGTCAACGACAGAACACGATCTGGATGCAATAGCGCGTACTGGAGCGCCACGGACCCGCCGAAGCTGTGCGCGACCAGGTGCGCGCGGTTGATTCCAAGCTGTTCGAGTAATCCGCCGAGATCGCCGGCCATGTCTGCCGAGGTGTATCCGGATGCAGTCACATCGCTGTACCCATGTCCCCGGAGGTCGTAGGCGGTCACACGACCGCGGCCGGCCAGACCGGGCATGACGCTCAGGTACCAGAATGCGAGGCTGGCAAAAAGGCCGTGAATCATCACGATATCGCCGCCTTCGCCCATCTGCTGGCAGTGGATCTCCACCCCGTTGACCTGAATTTTCGACACGCGCGCCTCCTCTTACTCGAGATATCCGAGCGCTCTCAACCTGCTCAGTACTTCCTGGTCGCCCTCGGTCCCGAGCGACGGCGTCGGTCCGAGCGACGCCGGAAACGATGGCACGACGCCTTCTTCGTAACGGACGGGATGAGCCGCGACCCACGATTCTTCAAATGCCTCCGTCGTCACAGCGCCATCGAGATCAGAGGGCAGCGGAAGTTCAAGCGCGTGAAGAAGCGTGGGAGTGATGTCGACGATCGAGAAGGGTGCGAGCTCGGCCGAACGCCGAACCCCGGGGCCGGCCGCCATGAAGATCCCGTCCGGGTGATGAGTTCCGTAGGGAAGGCGCCGGCTTTTTAGCACAGCGTCCGTTCGCAAGACTGAGAGGAAGCTGTGATCGCGAAGAACGAGCGTCAGATCGGGAGCGTCATCCACGGCAGCGCCGGGGAATGCCTGCTCGCGTGTCATCACTCGCTCGATCACGCGCCCACCCGTCGCCGGGTCCGTAAGCATCATCAGATCGTCAATCAGGCGCTGACGGAATCGCGGATACTCCTCGTCCGTGACCCCGCCTTGACTGTTTCTCCTGCGCCGGATCCAGATCGCGTTGCTGCTGGCTGTCAGCGAGAACGCGACTGTCCGAGACCAGTCGATCAGAGCCTCCGGTCCGGCATGCCCGTCGAGAGTGAGGCGCCCCTCGTGGTCTATGGCGGTGCCCTCTTTCCAGCCGAAGTATCCCTGCTGCTCGAGCCACACGTTGGCGTAGAAAATCTGATCGCCGGCAGCGCAGAACCCATGATCGGATGCCATGAATACGCGCGCCGCGGGTCCCGCAGCGTCGACGATTGCCCCGATAAATCGATCGAGCTGTCGAAAATAATCGAGGCAGAGACTGCGAACGCGCTGCGCCCACGGGGAAGTATGATGAGCCGCGAGTGTGGGGTCGAGCAGGTGATAACAGAGGTGTTGCAGCTTGTCGACTCCGTCGAACAGGATGGCCGTCAAGTCGCATGGCTCTTCGCGCATCAGGAACCGTGCGATCGAGAACCATTGTGCCTCGCGGCCGGTGTGAAACCGGATCCAGCCCTCGAACTCACTTTCAGGGAGACCCTGCAACGCCTTGCGCTCGATATCCCAGTCGAGCGCCAACTCCTTCGCGTTGAACTCCGGCAAACTCTTCAGCCGGGGATACAGGTCGCGGGGGTATATGGCTCTGGACAGATAGCGCCAAGGCACGAACCCAGGCACCACGAACCCATTGATCGCGGGTGGCGGGAACATGCTCGGGAAGTTCAGGCACGACACCCGGCGTCCATGGCGGCTGGCGATGGCCCAGAGCGTCTCGCCGCGAACGTCGGTCGAGGTACCGAGCATGTAGCTCGGTTCGGGACCCTGCGCGACACGCACAAAATCGAAGACGCCATGGTTTCCCGGAAGGCGTCCGGTCATCAGCGTCGTCCAGGCGATCGGGGTCAATGGGTGCGCCGTCGAGCCGAGCACGGCCCGGACTCCTCCGGCCGACCAGTCCCGCAGGAACGGCATAACGCCGTCTCGCATCAACGGGTCGAGAACGCTAAATGTCGCCCCGTCGAGGCCGATCAGCACAATCTCAGCTCGATGGCCGCTCATGACGAAGGCTCCGCTGGCCGCTGGTCACGAGCGCCACGCATTTCCAGCACGAAATCGACGACATCGCCAACCCGCAGATCGGCGATCGGTCGATCTGCCGCCCGTATCCGCGTGAAGAGCTGCTGCTGCAGGGCATACTTCTGCTGAAGCTCGGCAATGAAGTACACGAGATTGATCGACTCCAGGTTCAGCGTCGCGAGCCGTGACTCAGTCGAAATCTCGCCTACGTCCCAGTCGGCCGTTATTTCCTGGAGGATGCCGATCACGTGTTCCAGGACATCGCCGTACCCGTTGCCGTTTGCGGGACCTGTCATCATTCACACCACAGCCACGCCCGTGACAACCGAGCCATCGGAAGTCGTGCGAGCCACAATTTGTCGTTCCAATCGGTCGCCCCGTTTCTCTTCAATTGACCCGCCAAAAGCCAGCGTCAACACTCCGCGCCCTCGGTCGACGTCGCAAACCTCGAGGTCCCGGCCGCCGTTGGTCAGCCCAGATCCGAGTGCCTTACTGACCGCTTCTTTGGCGCACCAGAAACGGGTGGCCCACTCCGCGCGGGCGTTCTCTTCGACCGCGTCCAGCCAACGGTCCTCCCACTCCGTCAGCGCAGCGCGGCGCACGACCTCGCCGACTCTTCCCACCTGTTCGAGGTCGACGCCGATCCCGGCGCAGGTCTCTCCGTCGATCGCGATGGCGAGCGCTTCGCCACCCGAATGAGCGATGGTCACGTGCGGCGCACAATCGCCCGGGCCCATCCACGGACCGCGTACCAAGGGGCGCCCCTTCGGATCGGCGTAAATCTCGATGTCGCCCAGACGCAGCAACCCCAGCTGCGGCTTCAGCAGCAAGCGGACGGCCTCTTTTGCGGCGATTCTGCCGGCCAGCCAGTCGAGTCGCCGAGGCATGGGTGCCGTGGAGAGCCGCTGCCATCCGCGGCGTTCTTCGCGCCCGAGAACCAGATGCGCCAGAACACGAAGCCAGATGCCCCCGTGCGCTTCGAGCACAGGCCGCGGAAGGCGCAACCGGCAAGCCCTCGACGCGGCGGTGCTCGGGAGCCCCGACAACGCATCCGGCCACTCGTCGCTGAGCGATACCTCGTGCGGCGCAATCCTGAAGGCGTACAACCGGGGCGGCAGATCGAGCCGCCGGTCTTCCCACTGACGCATGCGGACCATCACGTTGCCGTCTTGCCCAACCACGTCGATATCGCTGCGAATCCAGTCATTGTCGACATGGGTAACGCGGACGCGGCAGCGTGCCTGCTGGGCGGGAGCAAGGGCGCGGGTAAACACGTCGAGTCGCTCAAGCTTGATGGGAAAAACGCTAAGCCCGTTCTGGAACCGGTCGCCAACCCAATAGCCCACGATTTGGCCCATCGCATCGAGAACCACCGGGTCCATCAAAAAAGCCGGTGCAGGCGTCGCGCGTATAAATCCTTCGGATGCGCGGCCTACGAGCGTCGCTTCAGCCCCATCCTCGCCGGAACGATCCATCTGGTCGACGATCTGAAAGGCCGGTCCGTGAAACATTCCGGTACGCCCATACATCTGGCCGGCGCGCCACTTGGAACACCGGTCGTCGCGCAACTGAAATTCGCCGGCTCGCTCGGCCGGTGGGTAATGGGCGGCGAAGACAATTGTGGCTTCGACGAGAGGTGCTCCCCCGCCTGCGGCTGCACTTGAGTTAGCGCCATCATCATGCATTCGGACGCGCACTTCGTTGGGAGACTCCCCCACAGTGGCGGTGAAGCGTAGCGTCAGGAGTTCGGACTCCAGCACTACCCAGCGGTGGGCTTGGACGTGTCGCACCCCGATGCTGAGAAGACCGGGGAGGACGAGCGATGCAGTTTCGGCCAGCATCTCGATGCTGACCGCCAACGGCAAGACCGGCAGTCCGGCAAGGTCCGGATCGAAGCTGGAGACGCCGGCGCCGAGCGTGTGGTCACGAAGAAACCGATGCCTGTCCAAGTTAAGCTCACAGATCGCGACCGCCGCGCGTCCTGGGTCGAGCGAGACGACGCGGTCGATGAACGGCAAGGTGGCGGGCAAAGTGGGTGATGGAGCGGCGCGTCCGGCGGGCCGCGACTGGCCGTGCGCCAGCGCAGCCTGCATGACCTCGCACTCAACCCGGAGCAATTGCTCCATCGATTCGAAGTACTTCTGCATGGCACTCGCCCGCGTTCCAGCGGACGTGGCAGCGAGTGTCGTCGTCACCTGAGTGGCAAGCACGTTCCGAACGTGGCCTGGGGCGAGTTGAAGGCGTGGTAACCGAAGCGACAACTTGACCGAGCCGGCACTCGCCGTGCGCTCGCCTACCTCGCCTCGCTGAAGAGAGACACGGCGAGGCGTACGGCGGGAGTAGAGATACTCGGTCCGCACCGCCACTCCCTGAGCAGCGAGCAGCCCGACTGCATGATTGAGCTGTGTCAGGCCGGTGCGCTGAAGCGTGTTGGTGGCCACGGCGACCGCGGCGCGTCCGCGCAATATGTTCTCGACAAAACCCGTCAGATTGCCGCGCGGGCCTACCTCGACGAAAACCCGCGCGCCCGCTTCGTACATCGCCTCGATCGTCTCCCGGAAGCGCACCGGGCGGATCCACTGCTCAACCGCGACCTCCCGAAATTCGCGTGCGTCGTCTGGATAGAGCGCTGCCGTGGCGCAACTGTAGATTTCGACCGTTGGCGTGGAGAGATCGAGCCGTTCAAAGAATGCACGCAGCGGGTCCGAGAACGAGGTGAACAGCGGAGTGTGATACGGCCGTGCGAATGGCAGCCGTTCCGTCACCGCGCCCTCGCCCGCCAGCAGACGAGCGGCCCGGTCGATCGCGTCGTCGGTGCCGCACAAGATGATCTGCTGGGGACAATTGTCGAGCGCAACCACCAGGTCCGGCGCGAGCTCGCTGAGCACGCGCCTCACGACCTCAACGTCTGCCGAGCCCACCGCCAGTAACGAGGCCTTGGGAATCGCGCCCCGAGCGGCAAATTCTTCGTACACCGTATTGAGCGCTCGGATATGTTGAACCAACTGCTCATCACTGATAATCCCTAAGCGGCCGCCAGCCAGCAGTGCCGAGTAGTCGCCGGAGCTATGCCCAGCCACCATGTCCGGCCGGATGCCCAGCTCGCGAAGCAGGGTGAAGAGCGCTTGGTTCGCCGCGAAAACGGTCTCGACGGCGCCGTCCATATTCCAAAGCCTGACATCTTCGTGCTCGGCACGTCCCGGCGGGAACACCAGTTCACTGGGAAGGTATCCGCGCTCGTGATCGGCGAAAGCTCGGTCCATCAGGTCAAACCAGGCCCGCGCATCAGGAAAATGCATGCAGACATCGGCGAGCATGTGACGGTACTGCGCGCCTTCTCCCGGGAACAGGAAAGCGACCTTTCCTTGGCCCCCGATCGGTTCGTCGAAGTAATAGATGCCCCGCGCATCGCGGATTCGCCGGCATCCCGGATCCGCGAGTTTCTGGCGCGCATCCCGAAGGCGAGAGCGAAGGTCGCTGACCGATGCCGCCACAATCGCTAGCCGGCAGCCGTGCGTTAGCGGGGGCTCGGTATTCAAAGTGAAGGCGAGATCCTTCAACCCAATGCTCTCGGCGGCTTCGAGAGAGCCGGCGAGGTCGGCGGCACGGGCGACGAGTTCCGCGCGAGATTCTGCTTGCAGGATACAAACCTCGGTATCCCATCTCAACTGGTGTCCCTGGGCCTTCATGACTGCCATGTGCACTCTTCCAGCACGGCGTGAGCGTTGATGCCGCCGAAGCCAAATGCATTCACGCCCGCGCGGCGGGGCGTCTGTGCCCCGTGAATCCACGGCCGTGCATCGCCGTTGATGTAAAACGGCGTGCTGTGGAATGCGAAGCGAGGGTTTGGGTTGTCGCAGCGCAGCGTCGGCGGCAGCACTTTGTGATGCAGGGCGAGCGCCGCCTTAATCAGCCCGGCGATCCCGGCTGCGGGAATCAGGTGCCCAATCATCGACTTTACCGTTCCGAGCGCGCAAGAAGCTGCACGTTTCCTTGTCCCGAACACTCGAGTCAGAGCCTCCACTTCCACGGCGTCGCCGACCGCCGTGCCTGTGCCATGCGCCTCGATCAGGCCCACGGAGTCCGGCGAAATGCCGGCCGCTTCATAAGCGCGGCGAATCGCCAGTTCCTCTCCCTCAACCCGGGGACTGAGGACAGATTGAGCGCGGCCGTCGCTCGCGATGCCAACGCTCTTCACGAGCGCATAGACGTTATCGCCGTTCCTCACCGCGTCCTCCCGCCGCTTGAGCACCACCATCCCGTATCCCTCGCCGAGGAGTGTGCCGTCGGCGTCCCGATCGAAGGGTCGGATCTCTCCGCGGCGAGAAAGCGCGTTGAGTTGGCAGAACAGCATGAACGTCGGCGCGGCCGTCGCCACGTTGGCGCCGCCCACCAGAGATAGGTCGCATTTGCCGCTGCGTAGATCCTGGATCGCCAGTTCTAGTGCGATCAGCGAGGAGGCACAAGCCGCATCCACCGTGTAGTTCGGACCCATGAAGTCGAGGCGGTTCGCGATCCGTCCGGTCATCACGTTCGGAACAACGCCCGGTGCGGTATCCGCAGAGAATGGCGCGAGCCCCTCCTTTAGCATCCGCTTGATGGTCTGCACGTCCTGCTCGGTGTGTTCGGGATGCAATTCTTTGAGTAGGCGGAGGGTCTGATCGATGACCAGGCAATGCTGAAGCTGGTTCGTATAGGCCCGATTGATGTACGTTCCCCGTCCTACGATGACCTCCGCCCGCGCGCGATCGAAGGTCCCGTCGGAAAGCCCAGCGTCCTGCAACGCGCGTTGTGAGATTGCCAGGCCGAGGAAGTGGTCGGGATCCGCTCCGTCGATCCCGACCGGCATCACGCCGAACTCGCCGGGAGTGAAGGAAAGGTCCTTCAGCCACCCTCCGGCCTTGCAGTAGATCCGATCATTCGCCGTCGAGGCTGGGTCGTAGTGCGCAAGGCCTTCCCAATCGTCCGGCGGATCGGTAACGGCATCCACCTTGGCCAGGATGTTGTCCCAATAGGTTGAAGCATTGCCCGCTCCGGGAAAGACGCACGCCATGCCGATGATCGCGATGTCCTGCTGATTCGTCGGTGCAGTCACGTCGACCGCCTCCTAACACGGACGATCATTCGATTTGATCGAACGGGATCTTCCCAAACGGCGCGAACACCCAGTCCAAGCGGTCATGACCCCAGCACGACCTCGGCTCGACCTTTTCTTCAGACCACAGTTTACGCTCAACGGGCTCAACGATAAGCGAGACGCCAAGCGGTGATCTGGATTGCCTTGATTAATATCGGGGAGCTGCTGCCGTCAGAGGATACCAGAAGGATTTCCAAAGCGGAATGGTTGACATGCATAACTCACAGTGCCATGATATCGGGCAAGCTTCGACTGGGAGGATGCCTGTGGGCGTGACTATCCCAACTAACTACAACGTCTCAGGACCGGGCAACGGCCCGATTCCCACTGATATCAGCGGCTCTCTTGGTGCGATTGGTCCGGTCACTGTTGCAGGCATCCCGAGCACATACGATATCAACATAGACAAGTTTCCCGATATTCATATCGACGTCGATAAGCTCCCTAAAATTCTGCTTGGTATCGATCCGCTTGAGATCAAGCCTCTCGATCTCAATCTCAGCATCAAGCAGTTTCCTAACATACGCGGTCATCTGCCGGCGGATTTCTGCGTGGGACTTTCCATTCTGGGGATGGAACTCGTTTCGCTTCGGCTCTGTGGCGAAGCGCAAGTCATCACCGAGCCTTACGTGCCGAACCCTTGCGAGCGCTGCGGAGATGCTTCCCTTACACCTGGGACGACGGTTGGCCGTGGGTGATGAATGTCGACAACCGAGACAACCCAAACGGTTCTGCGGTTTCGGGGCCTGCCTGAGGGCGTGGAGTGCATCGCCCCGGTAGACTTGGGAACGAACCGAAACGAAAAGCCTTTTGCCGACCTGTTCCTGGAACTCGCGGAAGCTCAAGCAGCAAGACCGGCCTTGCGTCTGTTCAGATTATCTCCGGGGCTCGCGAGGCTTTGGTTTTCGCTGCCACCCTATACGCCGCCAGGTTCGTATAGCGGACACGCGAAAATTGGATCGTCCAACTTTCCCGTAGCAGTTAGTGTAGACGCGAACGAAAAACTGGTTCTGTCTCCTCCTCAACTGAACCTTACTGCAAACGCTTCTGGTAAGATGACCACCCACCTCACATTAGCGAATGCCGGAAATGTTGTCTGCGAAATCCGGAAGACGCACGCCTTCGGATTATTCGACGTGGAAGGTGCGGAGCGCGCCGTGGGTGCGGCGTTACGGGATGCAGGGGCCCAGGGTCGCGATAAGGTAGATCGCCTCATGGACAGCTTTGCGGCTGAGCACGCCGGGATAGTGAAGGTGGCGATAGAAGAGGGAAGCGGCCCGATTGCGCCCGGCGAGGTCCGTGAATTGCGGGCGCGCCTCATGTTCCCGGACAACATGAAGGCAGGCCGAACGTATACAGGAACCTGGGTATTTTTCAATCTCTCTTACCAGATACGCGTCACCGCCGAAAATAGAAAAGAAGACAAGGAGCCGAAATGACCAGCACAACCGCTGGCGACACTCTTAAGAGCGCGAGCGATCTGCTTCAGCAGACCATGACTGCATACGCCAACCTGGTCGAGCAGAGCGCCAGTCTCGGCCTCGATTTACTGAATTCGTTTACTCGCAATATGCCGAATCTTGACTTTTCCTCGATGAAGATGCCGAGTATGCCAAGTCTCGACTTCTCATCGATGAAGATGCCGACTATGGCGAATCTTGACTTCTCCTCGATGAAGATGGCGGGCATGCCGAGTTGCGGGTGCAAGGTCCCGCCTCCCTGTTGGATGCCGCAAAGTGCCGGTTGCGTGGTGAGCCATGTTTGCCCGGGAAGTTCCGCAGTCTTGTGTATTCGGATCACAAACTGCGGTCCTACCGACCGTACGATCAACGTCGATGACGCCGGGAAAAACGTGGTGACGTTTAAGCCCAACGTCCTTACTCTCGCTCCGATGGAAACCGGCGTGGTAACCGCAACCTTGGCCAGTTCAGCAGGTTCGTGTGAGGATGGAGATGGAGAACAGACTGCCTTGGTCTGGATTCGCGGCTGCAAGGATCACTATGTCCGGTGGAGGGTCAAGACGGTCAAACGCGGCGCTACGTCTTGTTGTCACGAAATCTGCGTCGAAGATTGCCCTGACTTCATTCATCACTGGTACGATCACTTCTATTGTGCTCGGCCGTGTACGTCCCAAAAGCGAAACGGATGATGGCAACCGGATTTCCAGTTGACGAGCTAATCAAGCGTGCCGTCGATCTGAACGTGCGCTACTACAGCGGAATGGGCCAGTTGATGGCCACGTACGTCAGGGATCTGGTTGTGACTTTTGCCGATCTGGCAACCACCCAGATCCAGGCGCAGCCACGTCCCCAGACCCGTCCATCGGCACCACAGACACAGCAGTCCCCAGTGATGGTTCTGGAAACAGAATTGGGCAAAGATGCGATGGGTGTGTTTCTTGTTGAAAATCACCTGGACCACAGCATTTCGACTCGCGTTGTGCCCTCATCTTTCTTCGATGCTGTCCGCAACGAGATCAAGCCATCGTTTGTTTTTGATCCTGAGGCAGTCTCCTTACGTTCTGGCGAGCAAGTGCTCGTCCGAGTGAGCGTAAGAATTGACGATACTTTTGCGCTCGACGTTGCCTACCAAGGATCCTTCAGCATTCCTGAGCTGACGGGGAGCACGGTTCGGATCGTGCTTAGACGCCGCTCGGCTCGGCCAGAGAGCACGCCACCGGAAACTCCCCGTGAAAGCGTGGCTGCACCGGCGGTCGAAGAACCGATGCGGGCAATCAAGACGGCCCGCAAGCGGCCACGAAAGAGGGCGTGATCGCCCTCGATTGCCTGCTTGGGAAGGAAGTCTGCTCGTACCGTACACCATCATTGCGAGCGCAAGAATATTGTCACGCAGGGCGGCTCGTTCATGGAGGGCCTGATTGGCAGCCTTCGCCTTCTCCATCTGCTGATCGAATTGGTCGCGGCTGACGGGTTCGAAGTTGGGAGCGCCGCTGCCGAACGTCAGCGTCATATTGTTCTTCTTTAGAAATTCCACATCGGCCCGCTGCCCCAGTCGCCAGTGCCCCCAATCAGTGTCCGGACTCAGACCGCAGAATGTTCCTGCCGTGGAACAGGCAGTGCGAACGTAAACAACCCAAGAGCCACGCGAGGAAATGACTTTTGCATCAGGACACACCTCAGCCTCGGTGCCGAACGTTCGCAAATCGCCCGTCTGCCGTGCTTTCTATGAAACCAACAAGATCGATTCGGTCAGGCGCCCGAACTGGCCCAAGCGCCCTAGAGAACGAGAGATTATCCAACTATTTCTCTCTATATATCTATATCTTTCAGTTGTCCAGTGTAAGAGATAAATCGAAAACGTTCGAAAAGCGAAACCGAGGTGCCACAGCACCCCATGCAACGGGATAGACGGGGAGCTCTAG
>Ga0209698_10001903_pt1 | contig 23977 bp, 16 predicted proteins | sample LitLauG_LLR_2012_FD_187203 | JGI IMG/M metagenome (GOLD analysis project Ga0209698, IMG submission 187203) | Freshwater sediment microbial communities from Pennsylvania, USA - Little Laurel Run_MetaG_LLR_2012 (SPAdes) (version 2) | ecosystem: Environmental > Aquatic > Freshwater > Creek >... | reverse complement strand
AGGTCGCGATCGGTACCGGGCATCAGTCCCTCGGTCGCCTCGACGACCTCGATGCGGCTGCCCAGTGCGCCGTAGACCGTGGCCATCTCGAGGCCGATGATGCCGCCACCGATGACCAGCAGGCGCCCGGGAATCGAGGGCAGCTCGAGCGCCCCGGTCGAATCGACGATGCGCGGATCGTGCGGCAGGAACGGCAGCGCGATCGCCTGCGAGCCCGCGGCGATGATCGCCCGTTCGAAGGCCACGCTGCGCGCGGCGCCGCCGTCGGGCGGCGCCAGCTGCAGCCGATGCGCGTCGGTGAAGCGCCCGACCCCGCGCAGCACATCGACCTTGCGCAGCTTGGCCATGAGCGCCAGGCCGCCGGTCAGCCGGCCCACCACCTTGCCCTTGTGCTCGCGCAGCCGAGCGAGGTCGACCTGCGGCGCGCCGAAGCGCACGCCCAGCTCGGCAAAATGGGCCGCCTCGTCCATGACCGCGGCGACGTGCAGCAGGGCCTTCGAGGGGATGCAGCCGACGTTCAGGCAAACGCCGCCGAGCGTCGGGTAGCGCTCGACCAGGGCGACGCGCAGTCCCAGATCCGCGGCGCGAAACGCCGCCGAATAGCCGCCGGGCCCGGCACCCAGCACGAGCAGGTCATAGGGTCGGGCGGCCGCTGCCTCGGTATTCATGTCGTCTCCTGGGGCGGCCGCAGGGCTGCCGCCGGTTCGGGATGTCGCCCTGCGCCGCGCGCCGGCCGATGCGGCGCGAGCCGGGCCATCAGCAGTTCGTCTTCGGGGCCGTCGTCGAGCCGGATCGCGTCGCGCCGGCGGCCTTCCTCGACGAAGCCGGCGGCGCGATACAGGTCGATGGCCACGGTGTTGGGGCTGCGCACCCAGAGCTCGATGCGCTCGAAGCCGCGCCGCGCCGCATCGGCCAGCGCGGCATCGAGCAGGCGCCGGCCCAGCCCGCTGCGCCGGTACGCGGCGCGCACGCCGATGCCCAGCGTGCCGCTGTGCTCGCGCCCCGGCAGGGCCTCGCGCCGGATCTCGCACCAGCCGACCACGCGGTCACGGTCCAGGGCGACGTGCAGCGGGTTGCCGCGCGCCCGGTTGACCGCCACCCAGAGCGCGGTCTGCTCGGGTGCGAAGGGCTCGACGATCGCCAGATAGCGCCGCTCGCGCGCCACCTCGCCGACGCAGTCGCCGAAGCTCTCGATGTGGCGCAGCTCGATGGGCTCGATCGGCAGCATCGCGGCGCTCGCCTCACACCAGGACGCGGCGAAAATCGGCGAGCAGCTGCGCGACGTGGGCGTTGAAGCGTGCCGCCCCGGCGCCGTCGACCACGCGGTGATCCCAGGACAGCGAAAGCGGCAGGATCAGGCGCGGGACGAACTGCTTGCCGTCCCAGACCGGCCGGTGCGCGGCGCGGCACACGCCGAGGATCGCCACCTCGGGAGCGTTGATGATCGGCGTGAAATAGGTGCCGCCGATGCCGCCCAGCGAGGAGATCGAGAAGGTGCCGCCCTGCATGTCGGCCGGGGTCAGCTTGCCGTCGCGCGCCTTGGCGGCGAGCGCCGCGGTCTCGCGGGCCAGCTCGAGCACGCCCTTGCGGTCGGCATCGCGCACCACTGGCACGACCAGGCCGTTGGGCGTGTCGGCGGCAAAACCGATGTGGTAGTACTTCTTGCGAATCACCGCGTCGCCGCTGGCGGCGTCGATCGAGCTGTTGAAGTCCGGATAGCGCTGCAACGCCGCGACGCAGGCCTTGACCAGAAACGCCAGCATGGTGATCTTGACGCCCGACTTCTCGTTCTCGCGATTGAGCTGCAGGCGGAATTCCTCGAGTGCGGTGATGTCGGCATCGTCATGGTTGGTGACGTGCGGGATGGTCACCCAGTTGCGCTGCAGGTTCGGTCCGGAGAGCTTGCGGATGCGCGACATTTCGACCCGCTCGATCGGGCCGAACTTGGCAAAGTCGATCTGCGGCCAGGGCAGCAGGGCCAGCCCGCCGCCGGCTGGCGCGGCCACAGCGGGCGCGGCGCGCCCTGCGGCGCCCTGCAGGGCGGCCTTGACGTAGGCCTGCACGTCTTCTTGCGCAATGCGGCCCTTGGGGCCGGTACCGGCGACCGCGCCGAGGTCGACGCCCAGCTCGCGCGCCAGGCGACGCACCGAGGGCGAGGCGTGGGCCCGGCTCGACGCGAGCGCGGCGGCTTCGTCGGCACCGGGACGGGCGCCCATCTCGACGGCAAAATCGGTCGAAACGGGCGAGGCGGCCGGCGACGGCGCGACCAGGCCGGCGGCGGCGGGCGCGGGTAACGCGCTGGTTGCCGCGGCGGTTGCCGCGCTGGTTGCCGCGCTGGTTGCCGCGCTGCTTGCCGCGGCCGGGGCCGCCGCAGGCACGGCGGCTGGCGCTGCGGCTGGCGCTGAGGCTGGCGCTGCGGCTGTCGCGGGGGCCGACGAGGACGCGGCGCCCGAGTCGACCAGCAGGATCACGCTGCCCTGCGACACCTTGTCGCCGATTTTCACCTTGATCTCGCGCACCATGCCCGCGGTCGCGGCCGGGATCTCCATCGAGGCCTTGTCCGACTCCACCGTGATGAGCGACTGCTCGACGGCAATCGTGTCGCCGGGCTTGACCAGGATCTCGATGACCTCGACCTCCTTGAAGTCACCGATATCGGGTACCTGGACCGCGACCGGAGCCGCGGCCGCGGGCGGCGGGGCCGCTGCCGCCTTGGCCGCCTTCGCCGCCGGGGTCGCCGGCCCGGCCGGGGCCGCTGCGCGCGCTGGCGGCGGCGCGGCGGCCGGTGCTGCCGGCGCGGCCGACGCCGCCGGTGCCCGGCCCGGCTGCGCCGGTGCGCCTTCGGCATCGAGCAGCAGGATCAGCGAGCCCTCGGAGATCTTGTCGCCCAGCCGCAGCTTGAGCTCGCGCACCACGCCAGCCGCCGACGAGGGGATCTCCATCGAGGCCTTGTCCGATTCCACGGTGATGAGCGACTGCTCGGCGGCGATGGTATCGCCGGGCTTGACCAGCAGCTCGATGACCTCGACCTCCTTGAAGTCGCCGATGTCCGGAACGTGTACTTCCACCAGATTGCCCATGGCTCCCCCGTTGGGACGCGCCGCCTTGTCCGGCCCGCCTGCTGCGATGTGCGCTGTTGTCCGCGCTGTGCACCCGCCCGACCGCCCGGTGCGGCCTCAGAGACCGGCGGGGTTGGGTTTTTCCGGGTCGATGCCGAACTTGCGGATGGCCTCGGCGACCTTGGCCAGCGGCAGCACCCCTTCGTCGGCCAGGCCCTTGAGCGCGGCCACCACCACATAGTGCCGGTCGACCTCGAAGAACCGGCGCAGGGCCTCGCGCGTGTCGGAACGGCCGAATCCGTCGGTGCCGAGCACGGTGTACGAGCGGCCGGCCGGGATGAACGGCCGGATCTGGTCGGCGAAGGCGCGCATGTAGTCGGTCGAGGCAATGATCGGGCCGGCGGTGCGTTCGAGTTCGCGCGTCACGTGGGCCTTGCGCGGCTTCTCGAGCGGGTGCAGCAGCGACCAGCGCTCGCAGTCGATGCCGTCGCGGCGCAATTCGGTGAAGCTGGTCGCGCTCCAGACGTCGGCGGCGACGGCGTAGTCGCGCTCGAGGATCTCGGCCGCGGCGAGCACCTCGCGCAGGATCGAGCCGCTGCCCAGCAGCTGGACGCGGGCGATCGAAGAGCCCTTGCCGCTGCCCGCCGGGCCCTCGCGCAGCAGGTACAGGCCGCGCAGGATGCCCTCTTCCTGGCCCTTGCGCAGGCCGGGTTGCGGGTAGTTCTCGTTGAGCAGGGTGACGTAGTACCAGACGTTCTGCTGCTCGGCGACCATGCGGCGCAGGCCCTCCTGCAGGATCACCGCGACCTCGTGGGCGAAGGTCGGGTCGTAGCAGACGCAGTTGGGGATGGTCGCGGCGATGAGGTGCGAATGGCCGTCCTGGTGCTGCAGCCCCTCGCCGTTGAGCGTCGTGCGGCCGCTCGTGCCGCCGAGCAGGAAACCGCGGGCCTGCATGTCGCCGGCGGCCCAGGCCAGGTCGCCGATGCGCTGGAAGCCGAACATCGAGTAGAAGATGTAGAACGGCAGCATGATGCGGTTGTTCGACGAGTAGCTGGTCGCCGCGGCGATCCACGAGCTCATCGCGCCCGCCTCGTTGATGCCCTCCTCGAGGATCTGCCCGGCCTTGTCCTCGCGGTAGTACATGACCTGGTCGCGGTCGACCGGCTCGTAGAGCTGGCCGTGCTGGGCGAAGATGCCCAGCTGGCGGAACATGCCCTCCATGCCGAAGGTGCGCGCCTCGTCCGGGATGATGGGCACGACGCGCGGCCCGACCGTCTTGTCGCGCACGAGCTGGGTCAGGAAGCGCACGAAGGCCTGGGTGGTGGAGATCTCGCGCCCTTCGGCGGTCGGCTCGAGCACCGGCGCGAACGCGGTGAGCGGCGGCACCTCGAGCTTCTCGTCGGCGCTGCGCCGGCGCTGCGGCAGGTAGCCGCCGAGCGCGCGACGCCGCTCGTGCAGGTATTTCATCTCCGGCGAATCCTCGGGCGGCCGGTAGAACGGCACCTCGTCGAGCCGGTCGTCGGGGATCGGGATGCGGAAGCGGTCGCGGAACTCGCGCACCGCTTCGGTATCGAGCTTCTTGAGCTGGTGCGTCGGGTTCTTGGCCTCGCCGATCTTGCCCATGCCGTAGCCCTTGACCGTCTTGGCCAGGATCACCGTCGGCTGGCCGGCATGGGTGCTGGCCGCGGCGTAGGCGGCGTAGATCTTGTGCGGATCGTGGCCGCCGCGGTTCAGCCGCCAGATGTCGGCGTCCGACATGCGCGACACCATCTCGAGCAGGCGCGGCACCTTGCCGAAGAAGTGCTTGCGGACATACGCGCCGTCGTTGGCCTTGAAGTTCTGGTATTCGCCGTCGACCGTCTCCTCCATCAGGCGCAGCAGCAGGCCGTCCTTGTCGCGCGCCAGCAGCGGATCCCAGTACGAGCCCCAGATCAGCTTGATGACGTTCCAGCCGGCGCCGCGGAACTCGCCTTCCAGTTCCTGGATGATCTTGCCGTTGCCGCGCACCGGGCCGTCGAGCCGCTGCAGGTTGCAGTTGACGACGAAGATCAGGTTGTCGAGGTTCTCGCGCGCCGCCAAGCCGATCGCGCCGAGCGATTCGGGCTCGTCCATCTCGCCGTCGCCGCAGAAGGCCCAGACCTTGCGCTGCGCCGTGTCGGCGATGCCGCGCGCATGCAGGTACTTGAGGAAGCGGGCCTGGTAGATCGCCTGGATCGGCCCCAGGCCCATGGAAACGGTCGGGAACTGCCAGAAGTCGGGCATCAGCTTGGGATGCGGGTAGGAGCTGACGCCCTTGCCGTCGACCTCGCGGCGGAAGTGATCGAGCTGGCTTTCGCTGATCCGGCCTTCGAGGAAGGCGCGCGCGTACACCCCCGGCGAGGAATGGCCCTGGATGTAGATCAGGTCGCCGCCGTGCTCGGGGCCGGGGGCGCGCCAGAAGTGATTGAAGCCGACCTCGAGCAGCGTGCCGACCGAGGCGTAGCTGGCGATGTGGCCGCCCAGATCGCCGTCGCCGCGATTGGCCCGCACCACCGTGGCCATGGCGTTCCAGCGCATGAAGGAGCGGATGCGCTCCTCGATCGCCGGATCGCCGGGCGACTGGGCCTCCTGGTGCAGCGGGATCGTGTTGACGTAGGCCGTGTTGGCGGAGAACGGGATGTAGGCTCCGGAGCGGCGCGCCTGCTCGACCAGCCGTTCGAGCAGGAAGTGGGCGCGCTGCGGCCCTTCGCGTTCGAGCACGCTGTCGAGCGCATCGAGCCATTCGCGCGTCTCGAGCGGGTCGGCATCGTCGGCAAAGCGCGGATCGGCGGCACCCTGGTTCATCAATGCGGACATCCTGGTCTCCTCCTGGGCATCGGTCGCGGGCCGACCGCGCGGCGAACCATTCTGGCACCGCCGGCCTGGCCACGCCGTGCCGGTGGCCCCGCCGCCGGGCTGGTTCCAGCGCGCGGTTCCGGTGGCCCGGCCCGGGCGGGCGCAACTGTAGCAGCCGATTCCTGAAATTTCAAATAATGATTTTGCACTTCATAATATAAAACTTAAGATCGCGACCCGAATTAAAGTTCTTTTGTCGCGCTCTGGGGATAGCCCATATGTCACGGATGGTGCATCGCAATGTAACTTTGCTGAAATATGGAAGCCCTAGATTCGGAACGTTTATCTCCCGCAAAATTTCAAGATGAGGAATCACGAATGATCGGGTCTCGTCAGAGTCGGCCTTTGCCTCTGTTCCGCCGCGTCCGGCCGGCGCTTGCCGCGCTGGCGCTGATCGCCTCGACGGTCCCGGCCGCGCAAGCCGGCGAAGTCACCGGTGCCGGGTCGTCCTTCGTCTACCCGCTCATGTCCCAGTGGTCGGCCGACTACAGCGGCGCGACCGGAACCAAGGTCAATTACACCTCGATCGGCTCGGGTGCCGGCATTGCCCAGATCAAGGCCGCGACGATCGACTTCGGCGCGTCGGACAAGCCGATGGCGTCCGAAGAACTGACGCAATTCGGCCTGGCGCAGTTCCCGATCGTCATCGGCGGCGTGGTCCCGGTGGTCAACATCGAAGGCGTGGCGGCCGGCAAGCTGCGGCTCGACGGCGACACCCTGGCCAAGATCTTCCTGGGCACGATCACCCACTGGAACGACCCGGCCATCGTCGCGCTCAACCCCGGGGTCAAGCTCGGCGGCGACACGATCTCCGTGGTGCACCGTTCGGACGGTTCCGGGACGACGTTCAACTTCGTCAACTACCTCGACAAGGTCAGTCCCGACTGGCACGCCAAGGTCGGCGAGGGCACCTCGGTGAACTGGCCGCTGGGCGTGGGCGGCAAGGGCAACGAGGGCGTCGCGGCCTACGTCAAGCAGATCCGCAATTCGGTCGGCTATGTCGAACTCGAGTACGCGCTCAAGACCGGCATGTCCTATGTGTCGTTGAAGAACCATGCCGGCAATTTCGTCGAGCCCAGCCTGGCCACCTTCGAGGCGGCGGCGGCGAGCGCCAAGTGGTCGACCGCCAAGGACTTCAACCTGGTGATCACCGACGCGCCGGGCGAGCAGGCCTGGCCGATCGCGGCGAGCGTGTTCGTCATCGTCTACCGCCAGCCCAAGGACGCGGCGCGCTCCAAGTCGGCGTTCGAGTTCTTCCGCTGGGCGCTGGAAAAAGGCCAGGCACGGGCCAAGGAACTGAACTACGTCGCCCTGCCGCCGGCCCTGGTGAAGGACATCGAGAAATACTGGGCCAGCGAGATCAAGTGAAGCGCAGCGCAGCGCGCCGGGCGCCGGCAGGCCCGCGTCGCGGCGGCCCTGTCGCATGGCTCGCCGGCGGCCGCGGCGGGGCGGCGTACCCGTCGTGAGCGCGCCACCTGCCGCCATCGGCGGTCTGGGCGTCGACGACGCGCGCACCCGCGCGCGGGCGGCGGCGGAAACGCGCCAGGACACCGTGTTCCGGCTGGTCCTGGCCAGCTCCGCGACCCTGGTGCTGGTCGTCCTGGGTGCCGCGGCCATCTCGATGCTCTGGGGCGGACGGCTAGCCTTCGAGACCTTCGGCTGGCATTTCATCGTGAGCGACGAGTGGGACGCGGTCGAGCACCGCTTCGGCGCCTTCGTCCCGATCTACGGCACGCTGGTGAGTTCGGCGATCGCGATGGTCATCGCCATTCCGGTGAGCTTCGGCATCGCCTTGTTCCTCACGGAGATCGCGCCGGCATGGATGCGCGGCCCGGTCGGCGCGGCGATCGAACTGCTGGCCGGCATCCCGTCCATCATCTACGGCATGTGGGGCCTGTTCTCCTTCGTGCCCTTCATGGCCGCCAACGTCCTGCCCTGGGTCGACCACAACCTGGGCGGCGCGCCCTGGGTCGGCGCGCTGTTCCGCGGCCCGCCGCTGGGCATCGGCATGCTCACCGCCGGCATCGTCCTGGGCATCATGGTGATCCCCTTCATCTCGTCGGTCATGCGCGACGTGTTCCGCACCGTGCCGGCTTCGCTCAAGGAGTCGGCGTACGCGCTGGGCTCGACCACCTGGGAGGTGGTCTGGCAGGTGGTGCTGCCGTACACCCGCTCGGCCGTGGTGGGGGGCATCTTCCTCGGCCTGGGCCGGGCGCTCGGCGAGACCATGGCCGTCACCTTCGTACTGGGCAATGCGCACCAGCTCAGCACCTCGCTGCTCATGCCGGGCAATTCGATCGCCGCGACCATCGCCAACGAGTTCACCGAGGCCGATTCGGACATCTACCTGTCCTCGCTGATCGCGCTGGGCTTCCTGCTGTTCATCGTCACCTTCATCGTCCTGGCCATCGCCCGCCTCATGCTGGCCAGCCTGGCGCGCAAGGAGGGCCGCTGATGTCGCGCGCCACCGGACTGCGCTATCGCCGCCGCCGCGTCACCGACGTCGTGGCCAAGGTGCTGGGCGTCGCGGCGACCGGCTTCGGGCTCTTCTGGCTGACCTGGATCCTGCTGGTCACCCTGAGCAACGGCGTGCAGGCCCTCACGCCGCGCATCTTCACGCAGGACACGCCGCCGCCGGGCGGCGATGGCGGACTGGCCAATGCGCTGTTCGGCAGCCTGGAGATGAGCCTGCTGGGCGTCCTCATCGGCGCGCCCCTGGGCGTGGCGGCCGGCACCTATCTCGCCGAATTCGCCGAGCACCGTCCGGCGTGGCGCGAGACCATCCGCTTCGTCAACGACATCCTGCTCTCGGCGCCGTCGATCGTCCTGGGCCTGTTCGTCTACACCATCGCGGTGCGCCCGGTCGGCCATTTTTCCGGCTGGGCCGGCGGCCTCGCGCTGGCGCTCATCGTGCTGCCGGTGGTCGTGCGCACGACCGACGAGACCCTGCGCCTGGTGCCGGACATCATGCGCGAGGCCGCGCTGTCGCTGGGCATCCCGCGCTGGAAGGTCACGGTGCAGGTGCTCTATCGCGCCGCGGCGCCGGGCATCCTGACCGGGATCCTGCTGGGCCTGGCGCGCATCAGCGGCGAGACCGCGCCGCTGCTGTTCACGGCGCTCAACAACCAGTACGCCGCGACCAGCCTGAACGCGCCGACCGCCAGCGTGCCGGTGGTCGTGTTCCAGTTCGCCATGAGCCCGTACGAAAGCTGGCACGCCCTGGCCTGGGCCGGCGCCTTCATCGTCACGGTCTTCGTCCTCCTGCTCAGCGTCGGTACGCGCGCCTACCTGCTGCGCAACCGCGTCGACGGCGCGGCCTGAGCGGCACCATGCCGATGGACACCAGCGTCGCCGTCCCCGTGCCCGCGCCCGAGAAGGCCGGCGCGCCGAAGCTCTCGGTGCGCAACCTCGATTTCTACTACGGCGCCTACCACGCGCTGAAGAACATCAACCTGGACATCCCCGAGCGCAAGGTCACGGCGATCATCGGACCCTCGGGCTGCGGCAAGTCGACCCTGCTGCGCATCTTCAACCGGATCTATGCGGCCTACGCCGGCCAGAAAGCGACCGGCGAGGTGCTGCTCGACGGCGAGAACATCCTGGCCGACGGCTACTCGCTCAACCAGCTGCGCACCCGCGTCGGCATGGTGTTCCAGCGGGCGGTGCCCTTCCCGCTGTCGATCTACGACAACGTGGCCTACGGCCTGCGCCACCACCTCAAGCTGTCGCGCGCCCACATGGACGAGCGGGTCGAGCGCGCGCTGCGCGAGGCCGCGCTATGGGACGAGGTCAAGGACAAGCTGGCGTCGAGCGCGCTCAGCCTCTCCGGCGGCCAGCAGCAGCGCCTGTGCATCGCCCGCGCGGTCGCCCTGCGGCCGCAGGTGCTGCTGCTCGACGAGCCGACCTCGGCGCTCGACCCGATCGCCACCGGCCGCATCGAACAGCTGCTCGCCGACCTGCAGGACGAATACACGATCGTCATCGTCACGCACAACATGCAGCAGGCGGCGCGGGTCTCATCGCACACGGCGTACATGTTCCTCGGCGAGATGATCGAGTTCGGCGTCACCGCCGAACTGTTCACCCGGCCGCAGCGGCGCCAGACCGAGGACTACATCACCGGCCGCTTCGGCTAGCCTGCGGCCGCCGGCCCGGCGACGGCGCGGCCCCGGCGGGTTTGCCTTTGCCGCGGAATTCCGCGAGCATACGGGCGCTGCGGCCCGCGCAGCGCCCCCGGGGAACCCGCATGGCCTTCCGCGTTCCGCTATGCCTTGCCGTCGCCGTCGCGCTGCTGGGCCCCGGCGCCGCCGCGCTGGCCCAGTACAAGTGGACCGATGGCCAGGGCCATGTCGGCTACGGCGACCAGCCGCCGCGCGATGCGGTGCGGGTCGAACGCATCGAACCTTCGTCGCTGTCTGCACCCGGAGACGCGCTGTCCACCCTGCCCTACGAGCTGCGCCGCGCCGCCAGCCACTTTCCGGCGGTCCTCTATGCGGCGCCCGGCGCCGGCTGCGCGCCCTGCGACGCGGCGCGCAGCTTCCTGCGCGGCCGCGGCATCCCGTACACCGAACGCACGGTCTCGACCGCCCGCGACATCGCGGCCTACGAGGCGCTGGGCGGCAACCGGCAGCTGCCGGGCCTTGGACTGGGTCGCGACCTGCTGCGCGGCTTCGAGGCCGGCACCTGGTCCGAGGCCCTGAGCCGGGCCGACTATCCGCATGACAGCCTGCTGCCGCGCTCCTGGCAGTGGCCGGCCGCGGCACCACTGGCGCCGCCGGAGGCGACAGCGGCGGCTGCGCCAGCCGCCGCCGAAGGCAACTGACGCGCAGCGGCCGCGCCGTGCCCGCTGCCGCGGCTCGCGCCGCCCGCGCCCTGGAGCGCCGCGCCACGCGCGCGGCGGCCGCCGCGCGCCAATGCGGGCAACGATCGAGGCTCGCGTGGCGCTGACCCTGGCGACCTGGAACGTCAACTCGCTCAAGGTGCGACTGCCGCATCTGTCGACCTGGCTGGCGACGCGTCCGGTCGACGTGGTCTGCCTGCAGGAGACCAAGATGAGCGACGACAGCTTCCCGCAGCAGGAACTGGCCGACCTGGGTTACCGCTCCTACTTCGCCGGGCAGAAGACCTACAACGGGGTCGCCATCCTGCTGCGTGCGGCCACGCTGGGCGAGGCCGGCTCGGTGCTGCGCGCCCTGCCCGAATTCGAGGACGCGCAAAAGCGCCTGATCGCGCTCGATGTCGCCGGCCTGCGCGTGGTCTGCGCCTACTTTCCGAACGGCCAGGCGGTCGGCAGCGAGAAGTACGGCTACAAGCTGCAGTGGATCGCCGCGCTGGCGGCTTGGCTGCGCGGCGAGATCCGGGGGCACGAGCGGCTCGCCCTGCTCGGCGACTTCAACGTCGCGCCCGAGGCCCGCGACGTGCACGATCCGGCGCTCTGGGAAGGCCAGATCCTGTGTTCCGATGCCGAACGCGAGGCCTTTCGCGGATTGCTCGCGCTGGGCCTGCACGACGCGTTCCGCCTGTTCGAGCAGCCCGAGCGCTCGTTCACCTGGTGGGACTACCGCGACCTCGCCTTCCGCCGCAAGATGGGGCTGCGCATCGACCACATCCTGCTGAGCGCCGCCCTGGCGCAGGCCTGCGAGCGCTGCGAGATCGACGTCGAGCTGCGGCGCCTGGAGCGCCCGAGCGACCACGCGCCGGTGGTCGCGACGCTGGCCGAGGGCGTGCTGCGCGCACCGGCCGAGGCGCCATGATCGTCGTCTGCCTCGACCTCGAAGGGGTGCTGGCGCCGGAATTCTGGATCGAATTCGCCGCGCATGCCGGCATCGACGCGCTGCGCCGCACGACGCGCGACGAACCGGACTACGACAAGCTGATGCGCGATCGGCTGCAGCTGCTGGAGCGCCACGGCTTGCGCCTGCCGGACATCCAGCGCGTCATCGAGGGCCTGGGGCCGCTGCCGGGGGCGCGCGCCTTCCTCGATGCGCTGCGCGCGCGCTACGAGGTGATCATCCTCTCGGACACGTTCTACGAATTCGCCGCGCCCATCATGCGCCAGCTCGAGCGGCCGACCCTGTTCTGCCATCACCTCGAGGCCGACGCGCAGGGCCGCATCACCGGATACCGGCTGCGCCTGCGGGACCAGAAGCGAGCCGCCGTGGCCGCCCTGCGCGGCCTGAATTTCGGCACGATCGCGGCCGGCGACTCGTACAACGACACGGCGATGCTCCAGGAGGCCGATGCCGGCGTGCTGTTCCGCCCGCCGACGATCGTTGCCGCTCAGTTCCCGCAGTTTCCGGTGGCCACGGGCTACGACGAGCTGCGCCAGCGCATCGACGAGGCCGCGGCCGGCCTGTAGCGCGCCGGCCCGCCCGAAGGATGCTCAGGCACCGGCCGGCGACGGCGGCAGCGCATCGGCCAGCGGCGCCGGCGCGGCGCCGCGCCGGCGCGCGCGGCGACGCTGTTCCCAGCCTGCGATGTACGAGTAGATGACCGGCACCACCACCAGCGTGAGCAGCGTCGAGGTGATGACGCCGCCGATGATGGCGCGGCCCATCGGCGCCTGCTCCTCGGCGCCCTGGCCCAGCCCCAGCGAGAGCGGCAGCATGCCGAAGATCATCGCCGCGGTGGTCATCAGGATGGGCCGCAGGCGGATGCGCCCGGCCTGCAGCAGCGCCTCGTTGAGCCCTAGGCCCTCGCGCTGGCCGCGATTGGCGAAGTCGACCAGCAGGATCGCGTTCTTGGTCACCAGGCCCATCAGGAAGATGACCCCGATCATCGAGAAGATGTTGAGCGTGGTGTGGGTGACGAGCAGCGCGAGCACGACCCCGACGATCGACAGGGGCAGGGAGGCCATGATGGCGATGGGCTGGAAGAAGCTGCCGAACTGCGAGGCCAGCACGATGTAGATGAAGATGACGGCCAGCAGCAGCACCGAACCCATGGCCGCGAAACTTTCCTGCTGCTGCTCGATTTCGCCGCCGATGTTGTAGCTCATGCCGGGCGGCAGCGCTTCGGCCTTGACGATCTCGCTCACTTCCTTGCCGACGTCGCCGGTCGGGCGGCCCTCGACATTGGCCGACAGCGCGGCCCGCCGCTGCAGGTTCTGCCGCCGGATGCTCTCTGGGTTGAAGACCGGTTCGATATCGGCCAGCGCGTGCAGCGGCAGCACCTCCTGCGCGCCGTCGGCCAGCGTGCGCCCGGTGACCAGGCCCAGGTTGGCGATGTCGGCCGCCAGGGTGCGCTGGCCCAGCGGCATCTGGGTGACCACCTCGTAGTTCTGGCCGTCGGGCGCCAGCCAGTAGCCCGAGACCTGGCCGCCCACCAGGGCGCGCAGCGACTCGCCGACCTGGCTGTGGGTCATGCCGATCTCGGCCGCGAGGTCGGGCTTGAGGCGCACCGCGACGGTCGGCGTGCCTTCCTTGAGCGAGCTGTCGACGTCGCGCGTGCCCGGAACCTGCTCGATCTTGTGGCGCAGCGCGGCCATGGCCTGGGCCATCTGCGCGGCGTTGTTGCCCAGCAGGTTGATCCAGATCGGCGGGCCGTTGCCGTTGCCGACCGCCGCGCGCACGCCCGGCACGGCGGCCACGACCTTGCGGATCTCGGTCTCCATGTCGGACTGCGAGCGCCGGCGCTGCGCCGCGTCGACCAGGATGACGTCGATCTGCGCCGCATTGTGGCCCTTGTCGGTGCCGATCTGCGAATTGAGCAGCTTGACCTCGGGGAAGGCGTGCAGACGCTGCTCGACCTGGCGCACGCGCTCGTCGGCATAGGCCAGGCTCGAGCCGACCGGCATCGTCAGCTCGAGCGACAGGTAGGCGTTGTCGGTCTTCGGCGCGAATTCGGTGCCGACCACGCCGAACAGCGGGATGGCGACCAGGAAGGAAGCCAGCGCGACGCCCAGCGTGGTCTTGCGCCGCGCCAGCGAGGCCTCGAGCAGGCGCGTGTAGACCGCGCGCACCCGCTCGAACAGTCGGTCGAAGCCGTCGAGCAGTCGGCCGAGGAAGCGGCGCATGCCGGGCCGGTGCGGCGGATCGTGCCAGACCGCGGAGAGCATCGGATCGAGCGTGAAGCTGACGAACAGCGACAGCAGCACCGACACCGCCACCGTGATGCCGAAGGGGTAGAAGAACTTGCCGACGATGCCCTTCATGAAGGCGATCGGCACGAACACCGCGACGATGGACAAGGTGGTGGCGAACACCGCCAGGCCGACCTCCTCGGTGCCCTCGCGCGCCGCGGTGTTCGGCGTCTTGCCCATGCGCAGGTGGCGCACGATGTTCTCGCGCACCACGATGGCGTCGTCGATCAGCAGACCGATGCACAGCGACAGCGCCATCAGCGTCATGTAGTTGAGGGTGAATCCCAGGGCGTAGATCGCGGTGAGCGTGGCGATCACCGCGATCGGCAGCGTCAGGCCGGTGATCACCGTGCTGCGCCAGGAGCCGAGGAACAGGAAGACGATGAGCACGGTGAGGATGCCGCCCTCGAGGATCGTGTGCTGCACGTTCGATACCGACTGCTCGACCCAGTCGGACGTGGCATACAGCAGGCGCAGCTCGACGCCCGGCGGCAGCTGCTTGCCCAGCGCCTCGACCGCCGCCTTGACGCCGCGCCCGGTGGCGACCACGTTGGCGTCCTGCGCCTTGAAGACCGAGACCGAGATCGCCGGATGGCCGTCGATGCGCGAGATCGAGTCGGGCTCGCGCTCGGCGTCGGCCACCACCGCCACCTGCCCCAGGCGGATCGCCGCGCCGCCGCGGCGGCCGACGACGATCTGGTTGAAGTCGGCCGGCGAACGGATGCGGCCGTCGACGCGCACGATGACCTCGGCACTCGGGCTGACGACCTTGCCGACCGGTACGCTGATGTTCTCGGCGCGCAGGGCCGCGACGACCTGGTCGACGCCCAGGCCGACCGAGGCGAGGCGGGCCGGATCGACCCGCACCTGGATCTGCCGCGTCGCCGTGCCGGACAGCACGACCTTGCCGACGCCGGGGACGCGCTCGATGGCCTTCTGGACGACCTGCTGCGCGAGCAGCGTCAGCTCGCGCTGCGAGCGCAGGTCGGCGCTGAGCGTGTAGTTGGCGATCGGCTGGTCGTTGTCGGTATCGACCCGCGAGATGACCGGTTCGAGCACATCGCGCGGGAAGCTCGGGCGCACCTGGGCGACCTTGTCGCGCACGTCCTGCACGGCGCGGGCGACGTCGGCGTCGAGGCGGAACTCGACGAAGCTGAAGTTCTGGCCCTCGGTCGAGAACGAGCGGATCGTCTTGACCCCGGCGATGGTGTTGAGGGCGTTCTCGACCGGCTTGGCGATGTCGTTCTCGGCCTGCTCCGGCGAGGCGCCCGGATAGGCGACGCTGACCGTCACCATGGGCAGCTTCACGTCGGGCATGGCCTCGACGCCCAGCTGCATCGCCGAGAACAGGCCGATGACCGTGAGCGCCACCATCACCATGGTGGCGAACACGGGGTGGTCGATGGCGGTGCGCGTGATCCACATGACGCTCGTCCCCCGAAGCGCTCAGCGCGCGATGGCGGCCGCGGCCGCGCCGGCGGCGGCCGGCGCCGGCGCGCTGTCGGTCAGGATGCGCGCCGGGCCGCCGTCCTTGAGATTGTCGAAGCGCGTCGCCAGGACCTCGTCGTCGGCGTTCGTGCCACCCAGGATCTCGACGCGCTGCGCCGCGTCGTCGCGCCGGCCGACGCTGACCACCCGGCGCGCCAGGTGCCCGTCGCGGATGACCCAGACGAAGCTCTGTCCGCCATCGGACTGGACCGCGCCGACTGGCAGGGTCGTGCTGTCGCGATCGGCCGCCAGGCGCAGCCGCACGCTGGCGAACATGCCGGTGCGCACCTGCTCGCGCTCGTTGGGGAAGGAGACGTACAGGTCGATGGTGCGCGACCCCGGATCGGCGCTCGGATTGATCCGCTCGATGCGGCCGCGGAAATGCTGGCCGGACAGGCCCTCGATCTGCACGTCGGCCGCGGCACCGGGCGGCACCCGGGCGACGTCGGCGACCGCAGCCTGCGCCTGGACCTCGAGCCGGCCAAGATCGACCAGGGTGAAGAGCTGCGCATCGAGCCCGACTTTTTCGCCGGGCTGGACGAAGCGGCGGGCCACCCGGCCGCCGATCGGCGCGTGCACGACCGCGTCATCGAGCTGGATCTGCGCCTGCGCCACCTGGGCCTGCGCCGCCGCGACGCTGGCCGCCTGCGCCTGGTAGGTCGCGTCGGCGGTATCGAACGCGTTCTGGGTGATGAAGCTGCGCTGCACGAGCTGGGCATTGGCCTCGCGCGTGCGCTGGGCCTGTTCCAGATTGGCGCGCGCCGAGGCCAGGCCGGCCTCGCGCTCGGCGAGCAATGCCCGCAGCGCCGCCGTGTCGAACTCGGCGACCACCTGGCCCGCCGCGACCGCATCACCCTCGCGCACCTGCACGTTCTTGATGACCGCCGAGAGGCGCGAGCGCACCGTGGCCTGCGAGATCGCCTGCACGGTGCCGGGCAGCACGAGTTCGTAGGCCAGCCGGTGCGGCGTCGGCCGCGTCAGCTGGGCCGGCAGGAATTCAAGCGTGACCGGCGCATCGGTCTTGGCCTCGACCACGGCATGCCCGCCGAAGGCCACATAGGCCGCACCGGCGCCGCAGGCCAGGAGGAAGGCCGCGCCGATCCCGATCCACCTGCTGCGTCGACTTGCCCCAAACATGTTCTCTCCCCCGCTCGCCCGCGGCTGCCTTGTTGTGCCCGACGTCGGGCGTGCCCGGCCGGGCGGCGCAGGTCCGACCTCAGGGGCACGGCGGGATTGTGAACCGGGTCGCGCCGACCTGCCCGCGGCGTGCGACGAACTGCTGAATTGGCGCGATCAGCTGCAACCAGACCGGCCCGGAGGCGGTGGTCGAGTCACCCCGCTTGCGACCGCGGCACGGCGGTTTTGTTCCACCGCACCCGCCCCGCGAGGATGGGGCGCCGGTGCCGGGGCCAGCGGCCACAGCGCACAAGCCGGCGCGCCAGCCCGGCGAGGCGCCGCGCGCGGTTCCGTCGTCGCTGGTTCAGTCGTCGCTGTGCTCGAGCCTGAGCTCGCGGATCTTGCGCGTGATCGTGTTGCGGCCCAGGCCCAGCCGCGTTGCCGCCTCGATGCGCCGGCCGCGAACATGGGCCAGCGCGCCGCCGATGACGACCCGTTCGAAATCGTCGGTCAGCTCGTCGATGATGCCCGAGGTACCGCTTTCGAGGCGGCGCTTGACATCCTGGCGCAACAATTCGCGCCAGTCGGCCGCCGGCGGCGGCGCGGCGCTGCGCGGCGCCGCCGGCGCCTCGGGCATGGCCGGCGCGGCGGCCAGCCCCTGTTCCTGGCGCAGCTCGACCGGGAAATCCTCGACGCGGATCCACTGCGCCGGCGCCAGCACGGTGAGCCAGTGGCACAGGTTCTCGAGTTGGCGCACGTTGCCGGGCAGGTGCAGCCGGCCGAGGAACTGCAAGGCCTCGTCGGTCAGGCGCTTGGACTCGACGCCCAGTTCCTTGGCGCTGCGGGCCAGGAAGTGGCGGGCCAGCAGCGGGATGTCCTCGCGTCGCTCGCGCAGCGGCGGCAGGCGCAGCCGGATCACGTTCAGGCGGTGGAACAGGTCCTCGCGAAAGCGCCCCTCGCGTACCTGCTCGTCGAGGTTCTGGTGCGTCGCCGCGATGACCCGGGCGTCGGCCTTCAGCGGCTGCTGGCCGCCGACGCGGTAGTAGAAACCGTCGGAGAGCACGCGCAGCAGCCGGGTCTGCAACTCGGACGGCATGTCGCCGATCTCGTCGAGGAACAGCGTGCCGCCCTCGGCCTGCTCGAAGCGGCCGCGGCGCAGGGCCTGCGCTCCGGTGAAGGCGCCGCGCTCATGGCCGAAGAGCTCGGATTCGAGCAGGTCGCGCGGGATCGCCGCGGTGTTCAGCGCGATGAAGGGGCGCGCGGCACGCGCGCTGTGCCGGTGCAGGGCCCGCGCCACGACCTCCTTGCCGCTGCCCGACTCGCCGGTGATGAGCACCGTGGCGTTGGATTGCGACAGCCGGCCGATGGCGCGGAACACGTCGTGCATCGCCGCCGCCTGGCCGAGGATCTCGGGTTCCTCTTGCGACTCGTCGTCGATTGTGGCGACCTGGTTGCTCTCGTCGAGCGCGCGGCGTATCAGTTCGATGGCCTTGTCGATGTCGAAGGGCTTGGGCAGGTACTCGAAGGCCCCGCCCTGGAAGGCCGAGACCGCGCTCTCCAGGTCGGAGTAGGCGGTCATGATGATCACCGGAAGGGTGGGCGCGCGCCGCTTGACCTCATGGAGCAGTTCGATGCCGCCCGTGCCCGGCATGCGGATGTCGGAGACCAGGACCTGCGGATGGGAGCGCTCGAGCGCCTCGAGCAGCTCGCTCGCGGACGAGAACAGGCGCGCGCCGAGGCCGGCGCGCCCGAGGGCCTTCTCGAGCACCCAGCGGATGGACCGGTCATCGTCCACGACCCAGACCTGACCGGTCGCCAGGCTGTCCGGATTGGCCGTCATCATCGCTGTCATCATGGTTGCTCGCGGTTCGGTTCTGCCGCAGGCGGATCCAGCGGCAGCAGGATCCGGAACTCGGTGCGGCCGGGTTCGCTCTCGAAATCGATCATCCCTTCGTGTTCGTGGATGTAACCCTGAGCCAGGGCCAATCCGAGACCGCTACCGCCCTCCCGGCCCGAGACCAGGGGATCGAAAATGCGCTCGCGGATCTCCTCCGGCACGCCGGGACCGTTGTCCACTACACGCAAATCTAATGCCAGCTTGCAATGGCGCTTGGCGAACGTGACCTGGCGCGCGATGCGGGTGCGCAGTTCGATGCGCGCCAGCTGCTGGTCGATCCGCCCGCCCAGGGCCTGGGCGGCGTTGCGCACGACATTGAGCAGGGCCTGGATCAGCTGTTCGCGATCGCCGCGGATGTCCGGTACCGAGGCGTCGTAGTCGCGCACGACGCTCAGCCCGCTCGGGTATTCGGCCAGGATCAGCGCGCGCACGCGCTCGCAGACCTCATGGATGCTGAGCGCGTCGACCACGCGCGGCCCGCGATGCGGCGCCAGAACCCGGTCGAGCAGCGATTGCAGGCGGTCGGCCTCGGAGATGATGACCCGGGTGAACTCGCGCTGCTCGGCGGTCCGCAGCTCGGCCTCGAGCAGCTGGGCGGCGCCGCGGATGCCGCCCAGGGGATTCTTGATCTCGTGGGCCAGGTTGCGCAGCAGCCGGCGGTTGGCCTCGCGCGCGTCGCTGCGCCGTTCCTCGCGGCCGGAACCCCACTGCGGGCGCGTCTCGGACAGCTCGAGGACCAGGGCGATGTCGTCGTGGGTCGCCGCGCTGGCGTGGACCTGGATCGGCCGCGGTTCGCGCAAGGACCGGCGCACGGCCAGCAGCAGCCGGCGCTGCGACAGGCGCTGCCCGACGGCGTCGCGCAGCAGTTCGTCAACGGCATCGGACTGCACGAACAGTGCCCTAACGGCATGGCCTTCGAGCAGGCGCCGCGAAAGATCGAAGGTGGTTTCCGCCGCCGGATTGGCGCGCCGCACGACGCCCTGCGCATCGACCAGCAGCACGGCCGCGGCGAGCAGATCGATGTCCGAGTTGCCGCCGCCATATGCGGGCGCACCCGGCCGCGGCAGGGAATTCATGCACCGCCTCCCGCGCGCGGCGGGAGGCCGCCGGTCAGTAGCGTACCGGGGTGAGCTCGCGTTGCAGCGAGGCGATGTTGCCTTCCGAGCGCTCGATGTCTTCGTACAGGCGCTGCACGTGATCGAGGTAGCGGCTGGAACCGACGATCTCGTCGGTGGCCGGCTGCGGCCGGCCCTGGTTGAACTCGGCACGCAGGCGCGCCAGGCGCTCCTGTTCGGTGCGCATTTCCTCTTCCAGGATGCGCCGCCGGTCGGAATCGCGCGAACGCTGGGTGTTGATGTCGATGCGCGGGAAGCTTGCCGGCGAGATGCCGGGACGCGTCGAGACGGCGCGCGGCAAGCGGCTGCGGCCCAGATCGGTGGCCGGGATCGACGCCACCAGGCCGTCGATCCGGCGGCATGAGGTGCCATCGGGCGAATTCTGGTAGGTCTTGCGGCCGTCCGTATCGACGCACAGGTAGATGGCGTCCATCGGCGGTACGGCGGGGTGCGGCTGCGCAGGCGTGACGAGCGGCGGGCCGGCCGACGGCACGGTGGAGGCGACCGCGCTGGCGGCCGTGGCGGCAAGGGACAAGCCCGGCAGGCCAGGCAGAAGAAGCAGGAACGCAGGCAGGAACGAACGCCGCATGGCCACCCATCCGGGACGCAATCGGCCGAAGTCTACCCGGCCGTTCAAGGCGCGAAACCCGCGAATAGGCGTGTTTTCCTCCGTCTTTCGGCCCATCCCGCGCCGGCACTGCCGGCCACGGCAGGCCGCCGCGCCGGACCGCCCGCCGACCGATGCAAAAAGGGCGGCTTCGCAGCCGCCCTTGCACCGGGTCGCAAGAGGATCCGGTGGCGCCGCCGATCACAGGCTGTAGTACATGTCGAACTCGATCGGGTGCGTGGTCATGCGAAAACGCGTGACCTCCTCCATCTTCAGGGCGATGTAGGCATCGATCGCGTCGTTGGTGAACACCCCGCCGCGGGTCAGGAACTCGCGGTCCTTGTCGAGCGCCTCGAGCGCCTGGTCCAGGCTGTGGGCCACGGTCGGCACCTTGGCGGCCTCCTCCGGTTCGAGGTCGTACAGGTTCTTGTCGATCGGCTCGCCCGGGTGGATCTTGTTCTGCACGCCATCGAGGCCCGCCATCATCAGCGCGGCAAAGGCCAGGTAGGGGTTGGCCGTCGGGTCCGGAAAGCGCACCTCGACGCGGCGCGCCTTGGGGCTCGAGACAAAGGGGATGCGGCACGAGGCCGAGCGGTTGCGCGCCGAGTAGGCCAGGTTGATCGGCGCTTCGAAGCCCGGCACGAGACGCTTGTAGGAGTTGGTGCCCGGATTGGTGATCGCGTTGAGCGCCCGCGCGTGCTTGATCACCCCGCCAATGTAGTACAGCGCAAAATCGGACAGCCCGGAGTAGCCGTTGCCGGCAAACAGGTTCTGGCCGTCCTTCCACACCGACTGGTGCACGTGCATGCCCGAACCGTTGTCGCCCACCACCGGCTTGGGCATGAACGAGGCCGTCTTGCCGTACGAGGCGGCCACGTTCCACACCGTGTACTTGAGGATCTGCATCCAGTCGGCGCGCTGCACCAGCGTGCTGAACTTGGTGCCGATCTCGCACTGCCCCGGCGCCGCCACCTCGTGGTGATGCACCTCCACCGGCACCCCCTGCTGCTCCAGCAGCAGGCAGATCTCCGAGCGCATGTCCTGCAGCGAATCCATCGGCGGCACCGGAAAGTAGCCGCCCTTGATCGGCGCGCGGTGCGCCAGGTTGCCGTGCTCGTAGTCGATGCCGCTGGACCAGGGCGCTTCCTCGGACTTGATCTTGACAAAGCAGCCCGACATGTCCGAACTCCAGGTGACGGAGTCGAAAATGAAGAATTCGGGCTCCGGCCCGAAATAGGCGGTGTCGCCCAGGCCGCTCGACTTCAGGTAGGCCTCGGCGCGCTTGGCCAGCGAGCGCGGATCGCGCTCATAGCCCTTGCCCGTGCTCGGCTCGAGCACGTCGCACGACAGGATCAGGGTGTTCTCCTCGCGAAACGGATCCATGCGCGCGCTCGCCGGATCCGGCATCAGCAGCATGTCGGAGGCCTCGATGCCCTTCCAGCCGGCGATCGACGAGCCGTCAAAGGCATGGCCGTCCGTGAACTTGTCCTCGCCAAAGTGCGAGATCGGGACCGAGACGTGCTGTTCCTTGCCGCGCGTATCGGTAAAGCGCAGATCGACGAACTTCACTTCGTTGTCCGCGATTTGCTTCAACACGTCTTTTGCCGACGACATCTGTTGTTCTCCCCCATCCATGGTTGCGTTAGCCGGGTCGCCTGATGTCTGCAAGCACGAAATATGCCCGGCGTGAACCGGGACATTTGCTGCGGCACCGCGTTGAGCCTACCAGAGTCGATGCGCACCGCCCGCGACGCAGCGCAGGCCGCTGACGAGCCTTACTTCGACACCCGCCGAGCCCTGTCCGGCGCTGGAAACGCACCAAAATGGAACAACGATCCATGAACGTGCGCATTTCGCACAATCATAGTGCAATGCCATCCCGCCGTCATCCGAAGCAAGCACTACCAGATGGAACAGATCCGGGCCGGCGGCTTGGTCATCGGGGCGCCCGGCTTGCACGCGAAGGCGCGGCCGAACTCCGGCATGTTGACCACGACGCCGTTGATCCGGAACCGCCCGGGCGAATGCGGATTGGTCAGCGCCAATTCGCGGGCCTGCTCCGGCCGCACGTTCTCGCAGGCCCACTGCGCGAAGCCGATGAAGAAGCGCTGCTCGGCACTGAAACCGTCGCGCGCCGGCGCATCGGGCCCGGCGGCGCTGCGCCAGGCCTCGAAGGCCAGGATCTCGCCGCCCAGGTCGGCGATGTCCTCGCCCAGGCTGAGCCGGCTGTTCAGGTGCAGGTCGTCGATCGCGACGTACCCCGCGTACTGGTCGACGATGCATTGCGCGCGCTCCTCGAAGCGGCGCGCGTCGTCGGGTGTCCACCAGTCCTTGAGATTGCCATGGGCGTCGAACTGCCGGCCTTCGTCGTCGAAGGCATGGGTCAGCTCGTGACCGATGGTGCCGCCGGTGTCGCCGAAGTTGGGCGCGTCGTCCATGCGCGGGTCGTACAGCGGCGGCTGCAGCACGCCGGCCGGGAAGTTGATGTCGTTCATCTGCGGATCGAAGTAGGCATTGACGGTGGGCGGCGTCATGTGCCACTCGTCGTGGTCGACCGGATGGCCGATCTTGCCGAGTTGCCGGTCGGCCTCGAAGCGCGCCGCGCGCCGCACGTTGCCGGCAAAATCGTCGCGCGCCACGCGCACCGCGGAGTAATCGCGCCAGCGCTCGGGGTAGCCGATCTTGCGGCGGATCGCCCGCAGCTTGGCGAGCGCGGCCTGGCGCGTCGCCGGGCCCATCCAGGGCCGCTCCTGCAGCCGCCGCACCATCGCATCCTCGATGCCCTGGGTCATGCGCAGCACGGCCTCGCGCGACTGAGCCGGGAACACCGCGCGCACGAAGACCCGGCCGAGGGCCTCGCCCAGCTGCGCATCGACCAGCCGGACGCAGCGCTTCCAGCGCGGCGGCGACTGCACGGCGCCGCGCAGGTAGGCCTGGTAGAAGGCGAAATCCTCTTCGACGAAGGCCCGCGAAAGATAGGGCGCGCGTGCATTGGCCAGATGGAAGCGCAGATAGTCCTGCCACAGGGCGAGCGGCTCGGCGGCGAGCCGCCGCGCCAGCTCGGCGAAGAACTCGGGCGCCGTCACGTTGGCGATCTCGAACGGCGGCGCCTGCAGCGCCAGCAGATAGGACGACCAGTCGATCTGCGGCGCCATCGCCGCCAGCGCGGCGCGGTTGCGCTTGTTGGTCACCTTGCGCGGATCGCGCCGCTCGACCCGCGTCAGCGAGGCTCCGGCCAGGGTCGTCTCGAGGCGCACGATGGCCGCGGCTTTTTGCGCCGCCGGCGCCGGCGCATCGCCCAGCAGTTGCAGGACGCGCGCGACATGCTCGGCGTAGCGCAGGCGCACGGCCTTGGACTTGTCGTCGCCGCGGAAGTAGTCGTCGCGGTCGGGCAGGCCCAGTCCGCCCTGGTCGAAGGCGGCGATCTGGCGCTCGGCGTCGTCGGTGTCCGGCTGCGATCCGACGCCGAACAGCAGGTCGGCATCGGGCGTCTCGCGCTGCAGCCGGGCCAGCAGCGGCGCCAGCGCGGCAACCGACTTGAGCGCGGCGATGGCCTCGAGCTCGCCGCGCAGCGGCTCGGCGCCGCGCGCCTCGATCGCCGCCTCGTCCATGCACGCGCGGTAGTAGTCGCCGATCTGCCGGTTCACCGGGTCGCCGGCCGCGTCGGTCGCCGCCGCGTCGAGCAGGCCACGGAGGTAACGCAGGTTGTCTTCCTCGAGCTTGGCGTACACGCTCCAGGAG
>Ga0209698_10001902_pt1 | contig 23981 bp, 19 predicted proteins | sample LitLauG_LLR_2012_FD_187203 | JGI IMG/M metagenome (GOLD analysis project Ga0209698, IMG submission 187203) | Freshwater sediment microbial communities from Pennsylvania, USA - Little Laurel Run_MetaG_LLR_2012 (SPAdes) (version 2) | ecosystem: Environmental > Aquatic > Freshwater > Creek >... | reverse complement strand
ACTCTTGTTCGGTAATGGCTATGGTCGGCTTGCGGAAGATTTGCCCGGCGGCGTTCAGCAAGATATCGACCCGGCCAAACTGCTTCACGACCGCATCGCGCAGCGCGTCGATCGACTCGCGTTTGGCGGCATCGGTCGTCTGGCGCAGCGTTTTGCGACCTGCTTTCTCAATATCGGCGGCGACATCGCCCACCAGGTTTTCACGTCGCCCCGTCGCCACTACGTCTGCGCCAGCCTTCGCCATGCTTACGGCGATCATGCGCCCAATGCCGGACGTGCCGCCCATGACCACGGCAACGCGGCCGTTTAAATCAAAAAGTTCCAAGGACATGGAGCCATCTTATCCACCTAGCCCTTACCTTTGAACAAGAAGCCAATTTCGATCAGCAAAATCACCACCACCATCACTTCTAGAAAAAAGGCGCGGCTCTGGTGAAACTCGTTCACCAAAGACTCATACAGATCGCGCGCGTCGCTCAATTTGGCATTCACCAGATTGCGGTAATCGGGCACGCCAATACGGGCCGCCGCCAGCCGGTACGCACGCGCATAGAACATATCGCTCAAGAACTTGATAGCGTTATCGGTACGTTCCACCACTTCCCTGTAGTCCAGGCGCAGAGTATTTAGCTTCTCAGCCTGCCGTACCAGCGTCCATCGCGCAAAGCCCCGGCGCTTCTTGTCCAGCCGCTTGTACACGTCCGCCAGCACCCCGGTCAGCACTTCGTCGTAATGCCGGAACTCCAGCAACTGTGAATTGGCATATTCCAACAAATCAATTGTCGGCGCCGCACCCTCCGCTGTATCGTAAACAAACGCCGCCACCCAACCCACCACTAGCAGATCCTGCGGATAGTAAGACATGCTCGACGCAAGCACTTCTTGCCGCTCATTCGGCGATAACCGCAACTCCTCGCCACGCACAATCTGCGCAATTTCATTCCCCCGATCGCGCATTAAGTCTTCCGACGACGACGTCAGCGGATCAACCTGGATCACATAGTAATCTTCCGCGGTCCAGTTTTCGTAAGGCTTGATCAACGCAGCACTGATTCGTTCGATCCGCGACCGCAACAACTCTCTGGCACGCTTCTCCAGTTCGTCGGACAATACCCAGCGATTCGCAAGCGAAATCACCTGCTGCCAATCCACTGCGCTGAACGCCGTGCGCAGCTCAACACTGGCGATGCCGTAGTCGAAGTAGCGAATCCGCCCTTGCATCGGCCAATTCTCAAACGGTTCGCACACCCCTAACGTGTCAGCCACAGGCGGCTGTTCATAACGCACGTATTCAGGTGATGGACCGCGAAAGGCAGGCTCTCGTTTGGCATCGCTCGCACCTACCAACGGGCGCAATTTTTTCAGGTCGATCTCTTCCGAGATATCGAACAACAGAAGCGCGCGAATCGTTCCGTTCAGAATCACGCTCAAGCGACCGCGGATCTCGCTGGCAACGGTACACTGCTTAGCGGCGGTTTCGTTGCGGGCAAAGAAACAAGCTGTGCCAACTGTTCGGCAAAAACATTCGCTTTCCTGGCATATAGTTCCTCGCCTGAGTCAAGGGCATGTTTCCTTAGTGATTCCGCTTCCGCGTCGAGCCAGTTGATTACTTCGCGGAAATTCTGGCGGTCTTGCTTGGTTTCAATTTCGGCATTGAGCCGCGCTCTTAGCACGCTTAAATTGTGCTCATCGCCCAGGCAAGTTGCGAGCTCATTCAGGTCGGCGACACGTCTCTTGAGATCCGCATCGGCAGTCGCTTCAAAGAGCCGCAGGTGATACAAATGCTCTTTCACCTTCTTGCGGAAATCATGCATTGCTTCGGCATTGTCCGCCTTCTGTGCCCGCTTGAACGCTCTGCGTCCGTCTTTATAAGTCGCCGTCATCGCCGGTACGAGCATGTCGAACTGCAAATCGGCCAGCGGCCATAAGTCTGGCTCCAATCGCGCCTCTTGAAGCAAGCGAACGACCTCGGAGCTGACAGCTTTTTCTTTCTTGTGCCCCGCCGAACGCCGCAAACTCATCCGCATTTCCTTGATGGTGTTGGAATCAACATCCGGATGTTTCGCCGCTAAGTCATCAAACGTTTCCAAGATCACAGTACTATCTCGGAAATCGGATAACTGCCGGCCCGCCGCTTGGAAATAGCGGTCTTGTGTCTTGTAAAGAGGGCCCAGCTGCCTTCCTATCAAACTCAACAAACCACGAATCTTTTTGACACTCTTGCGGGCTTCATGTATTGCTTCCGCCCTCTTTTTCGAATGCGTCAAATGGCCTACCGCCCAGGAAATCTCTTCAGCAAACACGCGTTTTACGGCGTTTGGAATCGCTTCATCCTTCTTGAATCGGTAGGCCATGTCTAAACGGGTTATTTTTCCTTATCAGCGTCAGCGTTCCGCCCCAGTTGCCGTAAAGCAGACGCCGTGACGTTCTCGGCTGTGAAGCCGAAGTTCTTCATGATAATCTCGCCGGGTGCAGAAGCACCATAGTGATCGATAGCAATAACGCTGCCGTCGGTGCCAGCCCAACGGTGCCAGCCAAAACTGGAGCCCGCTTCAATAGCAACGCGCTTACGAAGGGCGTTCGGCAGAACGCTTTCCTGATAGGCCGCATCCTGCTGATCGAACAGATAGAAGCTCGGCATGCTGACTACGCGAGCCTTCACGCCGTATCCTTTGAGCTTCTCTTGCGCCTTGACGCACAACGAAACTTCAGAGCCTGTGCCAATCAGAATGACGTCGGGCGATCCGCCGTCGGCTTCCGAAAGGATATAGGCGCCTTTGCTCACATCGCCTTTGGCCGTGGCACGGTTCAAGTTTGGCACGGCTTGACGAGTAAACGCAAAAAGCGTTGGACCGTCATGTTGTAGCGCCGCAACCCAGCATTCCGCGGTTTCCGTTGCATCGGCCGGGCGCATCACATTCAGCCCGGGAATCGCGCGCAAGCCCGCCAATTGTTCGATCGGCTCGTGTGTCGGACCATCTTCGCCCACACCGATACTATCGTGCGTGAAAACGTAGAAGACCTTCAGCTTGCTCAACGCGCCCAAACGAACGGAGGGCTTCATGTAATCGGAGAAAACCAGGAACGTCGCGCTGAAGGGCAACAGACCGCCATGCGCAGCCATACCGTTCACCGCCGCACCCATCGCATGCTCGCGGACACCAAACGCTATATTGCGCCCGCCGTAGCCCCAAACACCGCCGACCGCGCCTTGCGAACCCGGGCCGCCTAGTTCAGGATTTTGAAAATCACCTTCGCCCTTCAAGGCAGTGTTCGTCGAAGGATTCAGATCGGCCGAACCGCCAACGATATTGTGAACTCGTTTCGCCAGAGCATTCAGAATCTGTCCACCGGCTGCGCGCGTGGCAAGCGGCTTGTCCTCCGGCTTCCACTTCGGCACGTCGGATGCAAAATCAGCGGGCAATTTGCCACTAACCATTTGTTCAAACTCTGCCGCTTCCGCGGGAAACTGCTGTTTGTATGCTGCGAACCTCGTCTGCCAATCCTGCTGCGCTTTCGCACCCTTATCTATCGCCTGGCGGAAATACTCAACCGCCTCTTGGGGCAAGTAGAATTTCTCGGTGCTACCCCAGCCCAATGCTTTCTTCGAAGCCAGCAATTCGTCTTCGCCCAACGGGTTGCCGTGCGCTTCGAAACTATCTTGCTTCTTCGGACTGCCATAGCCGATATGAGTATGGGCGATGATCAGCGACGGACGTGACGTCTCCGCTTTGGATGCTTCAATGGCCTTCGACATCTCCTCGACATCGTTGCCGTTTTCTACTTCGACAACATGCCAGTCAATCGACTCAAACTTCTTGGCGACATCTTCGGTGTAGCAAAGGCTGGTTTGCCCGGCGAGCGAAATGTGATTGCTGTCGTAAAGAAAGATGAGCTTGCCCAGGCGCAAATGGCCAGCCAGCGAGGTCGCTTCCTGCGCCACACCTTCCATCAAATCGCCATCGCCACAAATGCCGTAGGTATAGTGGTCTACTATCGCGTGGCCGGGCTTATTAAAGCGCGCAGCAAACCAAGCTTCTGCAATGGCGATGCCTACTGCGTTGCTGATGCCTTGACCCAACGGTCCGGTGGACACTTCCACACCGGCTGTATGGCCACGCTCCGGATGGCCGGGCGTCTTGCTGCCCCACTGGCGGAAATGCTTCAAATCGTCAAGCGACAAATCGTAGCCCGTCAGATGCAACAAGCTGTACAGCAACATGGAACCGTGTCCGGCGGAAAGCACGAAGCGGTCGCGGTCGAACCAAGCAGGGTCCTTGGGGTTAAATTTCAGATATTTCGTCCAGAGCGTGTAGGCCATGGCGGCGGCGCCCATCGGCATTCCGGGATGACCGGAGTTAGCATTCTGCACGGCGTCGGCAGAGAGAAAGCGCACTGTGTTGATGCAAAGCTCTTCAAGCGCTGCTGTTGCGTTGGTAGGTGTTGCGGTAGTAGGCAAGCAATTCCTCTAGGTCTTTTTTGACTGACGGGCCAGCGGAGAAACGTGCTGGCCCACTCAACCTAGGTTAGTACTTTCGAGCGCAGCGACCCAGTCCGTTCACTCCGGTTAGGCGGGCAAACCCGCGTAGATTTGCCGAAAATAGCCGGAAACATCGGTAGGTCCCCAGCCGACTAAACCAAGGTGATCAACCGGCAGGTTCCCTCGGTGATCCTTAAGGGATGCCGATTTTACAGATACGAGTCCGTCATTCGGCTCGTTAACCGCGTCCAAGAGCACTGCGGACGCCCGCAACAGCAAGGCCGCCGAAGCCGGGTTCACAAGTCCGGCATAACTCGCAGATGGAACGCCCTTTAGGTCGCTTTGATCATCCGGAAACAGGCTGAGGCAGTTGTCGGTTGTCAATTCCGGCAAAGCTTCGTCATCCAGCGAAAACAGCCTTCGAAGATAGGAACTGACCGTCCAGACGTCGCTGGTGTCCACACGACCCAGAGTCGACCCCAGTGCTTCTGCGGCGAAACTGAGTTCCGCCATTACCTGATGGGGGAACTGAGCGATACCCTGTTCGCCCAACAAAACCACCGCCTTTGCCAAGCTGCTCAACCCGACGGTTCTCAGCTTCAGCGGATTCCGCAATACGTCTGCACCGAAGCTGCCTCGGAATGGGGAGCCCAATGTGGTCAGTGAAGCAATCAATTCGCTTCCATTACCTTTGCTAATGAGATAGCGAGAATCCAATCCGCCCATGCTGTGAGCAATAAGATGGACCTTGCCGGTGGGGACATATTTTCGAATCTGTTCTGCGAGCGCAGTGGACCTTTCCGCCAAATTGCCTTTGGGCGGAACATCAACGGCAAAGACTTGATCAGCCCCCGCCTGCTTCAGTGTGTCGACGACACCGTTGAAGTATTGGATCGGGCCAAGATTGCCGAATCCGAGATAACCGTGAGTCAGAACAATCGGGAGTTGCGGCATAGAGAACTAGAAGTGCCTTCTACTATACAGCGGAAAACACGGTGCGCGCAGCACGGGTTTCGGCATACCATGTCTAAATGACAGCGTCCCTGCTCCGCACCTTTATTTGTTCCTCTCTTCCTCTATTTCTATGCCCAGTCGTACGCGCGCAACAAGCTCAATCGGATGCGCAATTGATAGCGCGGCGAAACGCGATCGAGAAAGAGCTGGAATCAGTCGCGATTATTGATCGCAAACTGATGATTCCGATGCGCGACGGCAAGCGCATGGCAGCCGACGTTTATCGCCCGAAAGATACGTCGAAGAAATATCCGACCATCTTTGTACGCACACCGTACAACTTCAACTACTGGGATGTGAAACTTGGCGCCCCGCGCGATATGAGTACGGAATTGGATGCCGTGAAACGCGGCTACGCTTACGTCGAGATGAATGAAAGGGGACACTTCTTCTCGGAAGGAACGTACGACATCTTGGGCGCTCCGCTTTCCGATGGCGAGGACGAACTCACGTGGATGTCGAGCCAACCGTGGTCGAATGCCAAAGTCGGAACGATTGGCTGTTCTTCTACCGCCGAATGGCAGTTGGGTGTTGCCGCCTTGAACCATCCCGCCTTTGCGGCCATGATCCCGCAAGGTTTTGGAGCGGGTGTCGGGCGCGTTGGTCCGTATTATGAACAAGGCAATTGGTATCGCGGTGGTGCCGTGCAAATGTTGTTCATCGCTTGGCTCTATGGAGAACAGAATCAAGTGCGGCCCATGTTCCCACCAAACACAACGCAAGAAGATTTGATCCGCGCTTCCAAGGCATTTGATTTGGCGCAACAACTGCCGCCCATCGATTGGTCGAAAGCGCTCACTTATCTGCCGGAAAAAGACATCATCAAGGCCGTTGACGGGCCCCACGGAATTTTTGCCGACCGCGAAGAAGTCTCCACGGGGGGCGCGATGATCAAGCGTCAGCCGAACGATCCGGCTTGGTATCGCGGTGGTTTATGGGACGACAGCAAACCGATCAACGTTCCGGGCTTCTGGTTCATGTCCTGGTATGACGTTTCTATTGGACCAAATCTAGCCGCTTACAACTATGTGCGCAAGACCGCGCGGCCCGAGATTGCGAATGAACAGTACGCCGTGATAGCACCGACCCTGCATTGTTCCTACAAACGGGCTACCGAAGATACCATCGTAGGCGAGCGCAGCATGGGCGATGCCCGACTAGACTACGACGCGTTGACGTACGGGTGGTTCGATACTTTTCTCAAAGGCGAGAAGACAGATTTTCTTGAGAAAACGCCAAAGGTTCGCTACTTCACCATGGGCCTGAACAAGTGGCAAACAGCAAACACCTGGCCACCGGAGGGCGCGCAACCCGTAAAGTTTTTCCTCAGCAGCGCGGGTAAAGCAAACAGCTTGAATGGCGATGGCGAACTGACCTCACAAGCTGGTGAGAGCGATGCTCCCGACACCTTCACCTATGACCCAATGAATCCGGTACCCTCCTACGGCGGCAATGTTTGCTGCACTGGGAATGCCGTGACGGGCGGCGCGTTTGATCAACGAAAAATGGAAGCGAGAGCAGACATCCTTGTCTACACAACCGAGCCCCTGAAGGAAGGAATGGAGGTGAGCGGGCCGATGGAGGCAACACTATATGTCTCGTCAGATGCCAAAGATACCGATTTCACGATCAAGGTGATTGACGTTTATCCCGATGGTCGAGCCTACAACCTGGACGAGACTATCCAGCGCTGCCGTTATCGCGAAGGGTATGAGAAACCGCAAGCTTGGATGGCCAAAGACAAAGTCTACAAACTCACGTTTCAGCCGATGGTGACGAGCAACTTCTTTCCCGCGGGTCACAGGTTGCGCATTGAAATTTCGAGCAGCAACTTTCCGCGCTTTGATCGAAACCTGAATACGGGCGGGAATAATTACGATGAAAGCAGTGGAGTGGTGGCACACAACGCGGTACACCATTCGCGACAGTATCCGTCACAATTCACAGTCACGGTGGTCAAACGAAATTAGCTTGAGTCACGCGCACACCTGTACTACTACTAGGCGACGGCATTTGTCTTGGTCCGCGTCGATTCCAATCAATGCGGACCTTCCGCTATTCTGGAAAGAGATGGCGCGGTATGTTTTCTTTCTTGCTCTCTTCTTTTTTCCCCTGCTAGCAGCAGAACCTCCCGATACATCTGAACAACCCCTTCCCCCGCTCACTTGCCCGGCAGGAGCACCGTTGGGAACGATCGATCTGCGCGTAAGATCAGCAAGCAATAAAGAGACGCTGCCTTTGCAAGACATCAATCGCCTAAGCGAAGGCGATACCGTCATTTACTCGCCGGTGCTGCGTAGCGTGGAAAAACGGCGAGGCGAAGTGGCGCTAGTACTGGTTCCGGCCAAGCGCGCCGCAGACGGGGAAACCTTGATCGTGAGCGACTTGGCCAAAGCCGACCGGCCGCATGAATGGGCCATTCCTCAGACGATGAGTCTGGCGGCTTTCGTATACGGGCCACAAGGGCTCAGCAAGAAAAAAGTAAAGGGCTTTCTTTCGCAAGATGATCAATTGGTGGCGCAGTTAGCCGACTACGCCGAAAAAACTTCCCAGACCGAGGCATTGTTGCAAACACTTGCGGATAACGCAGCGTCAAGCGCCTCTATGAATGCAGCGTTGAGCGGGTTTGCATCGCAGTATGGTCTAGCCGTTCAGCTTGATAGAAATGCGCCGCCTTCGGTGCAAGCGCAAGCTTTGTTCTCAACCATGAATCCGCAGTTAGCCACCTACAATCCAATTGCGAGCAACTCGAACGCCGAACGATTGGGGCAAACAGCAAGCATCGCCGCCGCGGCCGCAACCCTTTTCTTCGGTAGTCCGATTGGTCTCGCGGCAGGCGGAACAGCCATGCTTCTTGATTTGAGATCGATCGCGTTCCCCGGCACTCAGTTCCGTTCTTCTTTTGCTCAACCGGCTTTGGCAGGCGTTCATTTGTGCGGGCAGCGAGGCGCCGTGCCGCCCCATACTCGCATTGCCTATATTTGGGCGTTGCGTGTTCCTAATGTTGGCAGCCCTGCCATCCGCATCGGCCCTGCCAATTCCCTGCCCTTGGGCCAGAAAGCCGCAGTCCCCGTCGAGGTCAACGGCAACGATTGGAAGTATGTGCAGCGAGCACGTAAATGGACGCTCGAAGACGCCAAAGGCCACGAGTCTGCGCTGAAGGTTCTGAAGGCGGGCAATGAACACAAGCTTGAGATCGAATTGCAGAATGTGACGCTTGCTCCCGGAGACTATCAGCTCAAGGGCGATTGGGATTGGACACCGTTTCGTGCTACAGGAACTTTGCACCTGCGTCCGCTGAGCGATTTTAAGAACACTCAGATTGAGGTAACGTCGCAAAATCAATTGCTGGCGCGCACTGGCAAGGTGCCCGTCACGCTGCATGGGGACGATTTCGAGTTCACGAACAAAGTGGAGATCGAACGAATAGGGGATGAGTTCGCCACACCCGAGGCCGTGCGATTTCTATTGCCGAAAGGCCCCTATCTTGGACCGCAGGAATCGATTGACGTGCAAATAGACACTTCCACGATGAATCCCGGCGCTTACAAATTGCTGATCTCACAACAAGATGGCGTGAGCCACGCGGTGAATTTGCAGGTGCTGGCGGCTGCACCGCGAGTCGATAATTTACCGATTCTGGTGAATCAGGGCGTGAGCGCGCAACACTATGTTCTGAAGGGCGAGCGGCTCGATTTGATCGCGAAACTTGTGGCTCCGAACGCAACGTTGGAGCTTGGCCAAACGCTGTCAGGCGGGATGGAGCGGGATGTGACCGTCCATTTGAGCGACAGTCCATCACCCGGCGCCGCTGTTGGTGTCGAGGCCATTCTCACCGACCGTGCGGCACGCCTCGCGCTACCGAACGCGCTGCAAATTACAGGACCGCTGCCCGCCATCGCGAGTTCGCAACTCTCCTTGCCGAAAGATCTGGCGGTGGCTGTGCTGCCGAATGAATTTCCGGCCGGCTATACGTTGACTGCTGTGTTGGACGTTCGCAATGTAGATGCGAAAAGCGAATTGCGGTTGTCATGCTCGGACGACGTTGGTGTACATGCCGGATTGCGAATCGGCGCGCAGGACGCGGTGTCGAGCCTGCAGCGGATTTCACCAGATCAACTGTTCCTGTCGTTCGACACGAGCAAATTTCCAGCGGGCTGTCTGCTGACTGCTTCGATTGACAACGGCCGTGCTGGACAATCGCAGCCGCTTTGTATTGCAAAGCTGGTCAGGCTGCCGCGTATCGCCTCGATTACGGCGGAGGGTGGAGTCTGGGACGGCATTCCCGTCGGACTCAGCCCCTACAAGTTGACCGGCGACAATCTGGAGCCGATCGGTGAGCTCTCGTGGGACCAAAGTTTGGGCGTAGAAGTCACCAGTCTCCCCTGGGCGATTCCCGGCCAAGGGCAAATGCAGAGTTTGATCGTAAACTTACCCGATCCGCCGAGCCCGTCTGCCAAAATTTATCTTTGGTTGCGTGGTGAGGTTGCTGCGCGGGCAACTTCGGCTGCGCTTGTGGCACCGCCTGCCGCTACACCGGGCAGTCCGGCGGGCGCTCTAGCGGCCTCACCGGCAATCCGCTAAATGTTTTATAGTTGAGGACAGCACGTGACCAAGCTGCCCAATCTGTTAACCCTCGTCCGCATCTTCCTGGTGCCGCTGCTGGTGGCCGCCCTGGTGCAGCAGGATTTCAACATCAATTGGGGAAATCGCGTCTTATTAGCCAACGATTTCATTGCGCTGATCGTTTTCCTGGCGGCGGCGCTCACGGATTTGTTAGACGGCTACCTGGCGCGCCGCTGGAAGCAGGTGACCACAGTAGGTACGCTGCTTGATCCGATTGCGGACAAGCTTCTGATCTCGGCCGCCCTTATTTCGTTCGTTCAGATCCGTTTGATGCCGGGCTGGCTGGTAGTGTTGATTATCAGCCGTGAGTTTGCGGTATCCGGATTGCGAAGCATCGCAGCAGCGGAAGGCTACACGATCAAAGCCAGTGAGCTTGGCAAGTCAAAGATGATGCTGCAAGTTTTGGGCATTACCCTGATTCTGCTCTCGGTTCGCTGGCCGGTTCTCCATCCCTATGCGATTTTTACGATGTGGGCGGTGGTCATTTTTGGGCTGGCGTCGGCCATTGAGTATTTTGTGCGTTTTTGGAAGAAAGTCGACACCGGCATTAAGCTGCGGCGACGGAATGAACTGTTGGCGTTAGAGCGGCAGAAGCAACATCTGAAACGAATTGAGCGCAAGCAGGACCGCTTAGATCGTAAAGGAAAACGACCAGCAGCCGCAGCCTCGGCGGAAAGTCAAGAAGCAACAACGCAACGCTAGCCGACGGCGAAACTAACCGCCAGTCGGAACAACGTGCGGAAGGCTAGTAGAAGCGCCTCGAACGACCTCATATCCACTCTTGGTGAATACGAACGTGCGAGATTGACCGCGACGGCCTAGCGGACCTAATGCGCGACCGTTGAAGATAATGTTCACTCCGCCAGCATTGGCGGTACGAATTTCAGCCGATGCTTTGCCGTCGAACGTCATGGTCTTCATTGCGGCTAGAGTGCCGCTATAGGTCGTCTTACCATCGGCGGAGACAGACAACCATGTGGGTTGAATCGCGGACAGCTCGATATGGATGGCCGCGCCTTCGTTATCTGACGAGATAGAGCTACTTTGCTGCACCGAAGCCTGCACCACCGGAGCTGCGGGGCTTGGCGCCGAGGCTTGACCAGCAGCCTCGCTGTGGGACGGAGTCTGGCTCGGCGGCAGTAACTGTTCTGTCCCTGGTAGGGGCGGCGGAGCCACCGCTTCAGGCTGCAACTGTTGTGGGGGCGCGGGTTTGGCTGCGGCCTGTGCAGGTGCGCTATTTGCCGAGGGTAAAGCCATCTGCAATTGAGATGGTTGTATCGCCTCGGGAGCTGGTTCGGCTGGGGCGACGACGCGGCTGCTAGCCGGAAGCGGACTGGCTGCAACCCTGCTGGAGCCAACACCGCCGCTACGCCAAATCAGGTAGATGGAAACGATCCCGGCGGCCACTCCGGCAATGGATGCCATGCGGAGCCAATTTAGATTGCCTTTCGGTTTGGGCTGCTGCTGAAATTGATGGGGGCGAACGTAGACTTCTTCTTCCTGGCCAGGGACCAGCGGCTCAGGCATGGTGCTGGAAGCGGACTGTGCGTCGGCAGCAAGGGCGGCGTGATCTACTCCAACTAAATCCGCAATCTGCTTGACAAAACTGCGGTAAGTGAACGGAGAACTGATCTTAGAAAGGTCGTCAGATTCTATTGCGTTGAGATTTTTCAACGATATGCGAGTACGCGCATTGATTTCCTCAAGCGTGTACCCCTTCTTGATCCGCGCTTCTCGAAGTCTTGTCCCGACGGACTGCATGATTAAAGCAGGCATCTCCTCGCCTGTCTACGTAACGCTATAATACAACAAAAATTGCCCTTTTGACCAGTTGGAGTACTATTCAAGGCAGTTGTCGTTTCCGGCCCGCAACTTAAACAAGGCTAATGTATCCATCTAATCGACCTTTTTTTCGACAAACTTTAATTCCGCGCACACTTATGCTCGTGTTCTGTGGAGTGTTGCTGTGTGAGGCTAACCCCAATTCGCTATTTCGGGGGTCGGTAGCGTTAGCGGATACCCGACACGCAGTTAGCTTTGGGGAGCGACCTTCCGGGTCGGCCGCCAACCAGAAATTGCGTGACTGGATCGTGGCGGAGTTGCGGTCAACTGGGGCTCAAGTGTCACTTGACTCCTTTTCAGGCCGAACGCCTGAGGGTCCAATCCCGATGGCGAACGTGATTGCAAAATTTCCTGGTTCTTCAGGGAAGGCCTTGGCCATTAGCGGCCATTTCGATACCAAGAAGATCGCCGGCAAGCTATTTCTGGGGGCAAATGACGCTGGCTCGTCAACAGGGTTTCTGATTGAGTTCGCGCGAGCGATGGCGAAAACGAAGCATCGGGACGATATTTACCTCATTTTCTTCGACGGCGAAGAGGCGTTAGGCGAATGGACGGATACCGACAGCCGCTACGGGAGCCGCCATCTGGCAGCGAAATGGCTGGCAGACGGTACGCTCACCCATCTGGTGGCGCTGATTAACGTGGACATGATCGGCGACAAAGATCTGGATATTTTGAACGACGCCAATTCTTCGGCCAGCCTACGAGAGATGGTTAAACAGGCGGCAGCAAAACTCGGCTACACGAAGCACTTTCGCCAGGATGAGGGTGCCATCGACGATGACCACCGGCCATTTGCGGAGGTCGGAGTCAATGTGATCGACCTGATCGACTTCGACTACGGTCCGAACCAAACCTACTGGCACACTGAGAAGGACACGATGGATAAGCTCAGCGCGCAGAGCCTGCAAATTGTTGGCGACGTGGTGCTGGAAGTCACCAAGGAACTGGACGCTAAGTAGGTAGCCTAACGGCTGGCGCGTTCTTGCTTGGCTGGAGCCTTCTTCAACTCGGTACCGATTAATCCGCGCAAACTGGTCAGTTCAATGCGGCCGTTATAACGCTGGCCGTTAATGAAGATGGTGGGTGTTCCCTCGACGCCGGCTTGATTGCCATCGGCCAGGTCTTTGGCAATCGTGTCATGGACTTCTTTAGAATCCATGTCGTGGCGCAAACGGGTGGTATCCAGCTTTAGCTCTTGAGAAATCTTAAGAATCGATTCGAGCGATAGATCTTCGTGATGGGCAAAGAGGGCGTAATGCATTTCCCAGAACTTGTCTTGTCTTTGGGCGGCCAAAGCGGCGGTGGCGGCACGGTACGCATCGGAGTGGATTTCCAGGGGAAACTGCTTGAAGATGAGTTTCACTTCTTTGGGATAAACCTTCAACAATGCCTCAATTTCGGGCACGGCTTGAATACAATAAGGGCACTGAAAATCTGAAAACTCGACGATCGTGATCGGAGCAGCAACGGGTCCGGTCACGGGCGACCCCGCGACGGGTAATTTGACAGGAGCTTCCAGAAGCTGAGCCGTGTGGCTGGCACCGAAGCGAGACGTATTGGCAGCTTCCAGCGCTTTTTCAGGAGTCTTCCCTTCTTTGATAGCTTGAATTACTGTGGACGCCAAGCCCACGCTGTAGGAACAAGAAGGATCCTCGACGCGGCATTGGGCCATGGTTCGACCACAACCACAAGAACAAGCGCTTTCGCGCAAGATTTTGAGAACCGAGGCCTTCTGCTTGACAGTTAAGCCGCTGAAATCGACGCCGGGTAGCGTGGTCGCCGTTTTCCAATCCTGCGCAAGGAGGATACCGGAAAACAGCAAAAGTGTAGACGCGAAAATCCCGACGCGCCGGGACAAAGAGGCCATGTCCTTATTGTACGCGGATTAGGGCGAAGACGAAATAAGCCGCACCTTAGCCATGTGACGCCCTGGCCTTGTGATTTTTAGTCCGTTTGCGGTGGGGATCAGGCGATTCCTGTTTTTGAAAGACCAGATGGTCGGGAAGTTGGGCGGGTTCGAGAGGAACATAGTTGGGCTCGGACGTGATCATAAGATCGCCATAGCCCTCTAGCGTTGCCGCAACGCGCTCAACACCAGACTCGCATTTTGTGGTTGAAATCGATTCTTCGAAAGGGAGGAACGCGAGCTTCTCAATCCGCAGCACATAATCGCCGGCAGCCAAACGAATCTCATAATGACCGAGGTTGTCGGTTGATCCGCGAGCGACCAGTTCACTCTTGTTGAGCAAACTCACTTTCGCGTCTGGAAAGCGTGCGCCGGATTGGTCCGTCACTTCTAGCTGGACGAGACAAGCAGTTTGCGCTGGTAGCAAAACTGAGGGTACTACAAAGTAGAGCGCTCCTGTGCCACTTGTGAAAGTGTCACAGTACCTGCCAACTGGTTGGGCGTTTGGCCTAGAATCGGTTACATCGGATTCTTGACGGCTTGGCCAGCGGGGTTGGCACGTCCGCCCGCGTCGACGCTGAATGCGTCCCCTGGAGCCGTGACGGCGAATTCCGCGATTATGCGCCGCAGCCGCTGGTGCTTTGCAGTCAACTAACTTAATATTGGACGTCTATGGATACTTTGCGCCGTAATACCCATGAGAAGTGGTGGTTGTCCGTGATCGGATTCGTGCTCGCCGCACAAGCGGGGTACGGTCAAACTTTAACGGCGTCACCAACGAGCCTCACATTTGGACCGGGGGTGGCTAGCACGTACATCCCGGCGCAAACCGTGACTTTTACCAACACTGGCAGCGCTACGCTTACGTTCGTTGCGCCGCCCACAGTGGAAGGCGGTCTGTATTTCACCAGTGCCAGTGCGCTGAATACATGCGGCGCCACATTGGCAGCCGGCGCGAGTTGTTCTGTGACAGTCCTCTTCGTTTCAGTCACGGCCGGCACCTATACGGGGCAGGTTGTGGCAGCTTGGTCAACTCCGTTTCAAGCGGTGACCTTGAACGTGCCGCTCACAGGAACCACGACGGCGGCGAATCCGCAACTTTTTGTACCGGTGCCGCCTTGCCGCGTGGCGGATACAAGAAATCAGTTTGTAGCGGTTGGCGGAGCAGCGGGCGGACCAGAGATTGCAGCGGGAACGACGCGGAATTTTGCTGTTGCAGTGCTTGGCTGCGACGTACCGCAATCTGCCGCTGCTTACTCGTTGAATGTAACGGCAGTGCCTGACCACGGGCTGGGATTTATGACGGTGTTCCCGGCAGGACAGAATCTACCAGCCGTTTCGACGCTCAATTCCGACGGGCGGGTGAAGCCGAATGCGGCTATCGTTTCTGCGGGCACGAACGGAGAGATCAGCGTTTATGCGAGCGACAACACGAATGTCGTAATTGATGTGAACGGTTATTTTCTTCCGACGACCTCTGCAGGATTGTCGTTTTATCAGGTAACGCCCTGCAGGGTATCCGATACCAGGACCAGCAGCACACCGCTCAACGCAGGCGTATCTCGCGACTTTGTGATCGCCGGAAGTTGCGGAGTTCCGACAACGGCGCAGGCGTATTCGTTGAACATGACGGCGGTTCCCCCCGGCTACATCGGCTATCTGACGACTTGGCCGACGGGCTCAACCCGGCCGCTCGCCTCCACGTTGAATGCGGCCGTGCAAGCAGTTACAGCGAATGCGGCGATTGTACCCGCGGGGACCAACGGCAGTGTGTCAGTCTATTCGAGCGACGACACGGACCTGGTAATTGATGTGAATGGCTACTTCGCACCGCCGGGAGGCACAAGCGCACTGTCTTTTTATCCTTTGAGCAGGCCGTGCCGAGCGCTAGATACGCGAGTCGCTGGCCTTGGTGGGCTGCTTCCGGCGGCTCCGTTTTCGGGCACCCAAGTCATTCATAGTATCGAGACCTCATGCCCGGTTTCCCTCTTGTCTAAGGCCTATCTGATAAATGCAACGACAGTGTCGCCGCAGTATCTTGGGTTTCTGAGTCTCTGGCCCGATGGCGTAACGCTACCGGTGGTATCAACGCTGAATAGCGGTGGTGGTGTCGCTTCGAACATGGCGATTGTGCCCACTATTAATGGGGCTATCGACGCGTATGCCTCGCAGCCGACGTATTTGATCATAGATGTGTACGGGTATTTTGCGCCTTAGCTTAGCTGCTATATGATGTGGCCTGAATGAACAGGCGTGAATTTATCGGCGGGATCGCTTCCTTAGTTCTTTATCGGCACGCGGATCCGATCGCCAATTCAGAGGTAGGGCGATGGGCCGCCGGTGAATTGGAGAAAGCAATCCGAGCGCGGGGCTTTTCTGGAAAACTGCGCGTCATCGCTGCAGGCGGTCTTCGGGGCACAAAGCAACCGGAGAGCTTTCGCATCGCGGCTCATCAGAAGGCGGCCGCGTTTGTAGTCCAGGCAATAAACGAGCGCGGCTTAGTCTATGGGCTGCTGGAGATCGCCGATATCGTTCGATATGAGCGCGATCCGATGGCGGCTCTTCTTGGCATAAAGCCAGTCATTCAGACTCCCGCAAATCGGGTGCGCAGCATTACGCGACTCTTTGCTAGCGACGTGGAAGACAAGACTTGGTTCAATGATCGGGAGATGTGGCCGGAGTATCTGACAATGCTCGCCACGAACCGGTTCAACCGATTCAGTTTGGCGCTAGGCATGGGTTACGACTTCATTCGGCAAGTGACGGACGCGTATTTCCTGTTTCCCTATCCGTTTCTGTTGAACGTGCCCGGTTACAACGTACGCGTGCCTCAATTGCCTCTGGCCGAGCAGGCGAGTAACTTTGCGGCTTTGCGTTACATTGCGCAGCAAACGGTGGAGCGCGGTTTGGACTTCCAGTTGGGATTGTGGATGCACGGTTACCAGTGGATTGACAGCCCGAACGCCAACTACACGATTGAAGGACTCACAAAGGAAACGCACGCAGCGTATTGCCGCGATGCACTACGGCTGCTGTTGCAGAAGTGTCCGGAGATCAGCGGAGTCACCTTCCGGGTGCATGGCGAAAGCGGCGTGGAAGAAGGCAGCTACGACTTTTGGAAAACAGTGTTCGATGGCGTTGCGACGTGCGGCCGGCAGGTGGAAATAGATCTACATCCGAAAGGGATGACGCCGGAGATGCTGGCGATTGGTGTGGCGACCAAGCAGCCGTTTCGAGTGTCGCCGAAGTTTTGGGCCGAGCACATGGGCATGCCGTACCACCAGGCGGACATTCGCGAAGTGGAGAGACAAAAGCCAGGCAAGGATGGCGGGGCGTTGATGAAATACAGCGCGGGGTCAAGGAGTTTCTTACGCTACGGGTACGGAGACTTGCTGGGTGCGGACCGCAAATGGAACGTGATGTTTCGCATCTGGCCCGGCACGCAAAGGCTGTTGCTGTGGGGCGATCCGGAAGCGGCGGCGCAATACTCGCGGGCGTTTAGGTTTTGCGGAAGCGATGGTGTTGAGATTTGCGAGCCATTGTCTTTCAAAGGACGCAGGGGATCGGGTATTGCCGGGGACCGTTGCGCTTACCTTGACAAGACGTTGCGGCCGCGTTGGGATTGGCAGAAGTATGAGTACGGCACGCGGGTGTGGGGACTGCTGCTTTATGATCCGGACTGCGAAGCGTCGGTTTGGCGGCGATATTTGGATCACCACTTTGGAGAGGCTGCTGTTGCTTGCGAGAAGGCGCTGTCGCAGGCGAGCAAGATTCTGCCGATTGTGACAACGGCGTATGGGCCTTCGGCGGCGAATAACTTGTACTGGCCAGAGATGTATCTGAACCAATCGATGGTCGATGCCGAGCATCCGGGGCCGTATACAGATGCGTTGGCACCGAAGGTGTTCGGGAATGCGAGCGCGTTTGATCCACAGTTGTTTGCGACGGCGGATGAAACGGCGGATGGGGCGGCGAACGGGAGATATTCGCCTTTGGACGTGGCGCAGTGGTTGGAAGAACATGCGAAGGCGGCGCTGCGGTATCTGGAAGAGGCGAAGAAGAGCGATCGGGCGGAGTTTCGGCGGCTTGCCGTAGATGTGCGGATCCAGGCCGGGCTGGGATTGTTCTTTGCGGATAAGTTTCGAAGTGCAGTGCTTTATCACGTGTTTGAGAAAACGGGGAATCGCGGTTCGCTGCTACAGGCGATTGACCTGTATAAGAAGGCTCGCGCGGCCTGGGCGGATTTGGCAGCGACGGCCAAGCCGGTGTATGTGGCGGATGTGACGGTGGGAGAACACCCGCAGTTGAGAGGACATTGGGCAGATCGGCTGGCGGCGATTGACGCGGATATTCAGGCGTTGGAGCACCAGCTTGGTGGGGCGAAGGAGATGGCGGTGCCGACGTTTTTGGAGAGGGCGGCGATCGTTGCGGACCATGCGGCGGCAACGGGATACAAGCGGGGAACAGCTTTGGAGATCGGGCTGAAGACGGAAGCGGCCAGGCAGGTTAGGCTTTGGTACCGGCATGTGGATCAGGCAGAACGGTTTGTTGCGGTGCAGATGGTGGCGCGGGCAGACGGTTATCGGGCGGTGATTCCGGGTGAGTATACAGCGTCGGAGTTTGCAGTGCAGTATTACTTTGAGGTGCGGGGAGAGAACTCGGTTGGGTTGTATCCGGGATTTGAACATGGAGCGACGCCGTATTTCGTGGTGCAGCCTTGGCATGAGAGTGCTTGATTTACGCTTCGAAGCCAACGGGAATTGACGGATTTTAGAAAAAGAGACCCAAGCGCGACGGCCATCCGATTAGCGCGTGACCGATGCGGGAGGTTGTTACGCTTACGATGAGACCGCTCTTGCAAACATCATCATCCACCTCTTCTCCTTCCCGGCGTCGCTTGGCGTTTATCTTTGATATGGACGGCGTCCTGGTGCATTCCATGCCACTGCACACGCTGGCTTGGGAACGGTATTTAGCTGGGCTAGGGATCAAGGTGGACAACCTGGAGCAGCGCATGCATGGCAAGCGCAATTCGGAGTTGGTGCGAGATCTGATTGACGCGAATTTGCCAGCCGAGGTCAATTTTCAGCATGGCGCGGAAAAGGAGCGTTTATTTCGCGAAATGATGATAGCCGAAGGGCTGGGCCAGTACGAGATTCCGGGAGTGGTGGAGTTTCTGAAGAGGCATCGGGATGTGCCCATGGCGGTGGCGTCGAATGCCGAGCCGGAGAATATCGATTTTGTGTTGGACGCGCTTGGCTTGCGCGAGTTTTTTCCGGTGACAGTGAACGGGATGCAAGTGGCGCGGCCGAAGCCGTTTCCGGATGTATTTTTGGAGGCGGCGCGGCAGTTGGGAATGATGCCGGAGGAGTGCGTGGTGTTTGAGGATTCGCCGACGGGGGTGACGGCGGCGGTGGCGGCGGAGATGCGAACGGTAGGGGTGGAGACGACGCCGACTGTGTTCGAGGGGGTGGCGTTGAAGATTAGAGACTTTCTGGATCCGGGGTTGGAGCGGTGGGTGGGGACGCAACTAGAACGCTAGCTTATATGTCTGGGCAGGAGTTGTTTGAGCAAGCTATCTTGCTTGAGGATACGGATCGACTGCAGGCGCTTGCTTTGTGGCGAGAGCTTGCCACATCTAAACCAACGCTAGTAGCTTATCTGTGCCTCGGGCGTTGCGCAAAGCGTCTCGGCCTGGACGACGAGGCAAGAGAGGCTTTTGAGAAGGCTCTAGAGATCGACAATCGATCGGTTCTAGTGCTCGTGCAGTGGGGGCTTTTCGCGGTCGGGCGGCGAGACTATGACGCGGCCGCGAACTACCTCAGCCAGGCTGCCGCGGTAGAGGAACGACCAGCGGTGTTTAGCGTATTGGGGGTCGCCCTGCGCGGGTTGGGAAAGATCTCGAAGCGGAAGAGGCCTATCGAAAGGCCATTCGCCTCGACTCAAACTACGAAGAGGCATACTTCAATCTCGGTGTCCTGCGTCAGGACGCCCGCCCTGCAGAGGCCGAGGCCATGTTGAGATATCTCACTCGCGCGCTGAGTCCGGATCCGCAATACGAAAAGGCAAGAAGGCTTTTGGCCGAAATCACTGGGTAACGGTGCATCGAAATCCGGTTGCTCCCTTCTTGGTCTCGTCCAATCCGTCGTGAAATCGCTCCTGTTGCCAGTGCCGCGCAGTTGTTCGAGTGTTCGCTGTAATAAACTATTGCTGCACGAGCGAACGAGAGCGCTCGTTTTGAATTCACAAGTGGGTCAACCTGAATGAAACTTATCCTTCCTTTGCTTTTATTGACAGGCAACTTGCTAACTGCGCAGGCCATAGACACGACGGTTTGCGACATCGTCAAGAATCCGCAATCCTTTGATGGAAAGATCGTGCGGGTAAAAGGTGTCGTGGTTGCAGGTTTTGAAGAGTTCGCGATCAACGGATCTGGGTGCGGGCAGGCAGTCAACGCGATCTGGCTGGCGTATCCAGAGGGAACAAGGGGGAAAGCTGGTCCGGCAGCGATGGTGCGATTGCAACTGGCGAAGAATCATCCAGCGACGGTGACGAACCTGAACCGAACTCCGGTCACGCTTGAAAAGAACAAAGACTTCAAGGCATTCGACAACGCCCTTGCGACACCTGCTAAGGTCGGCGGCGGCGGCGGGATTTGTTTGGGTTGCGTGAAATTCAGCGTGAGCGCGACGCTGGTGGGGCGCTTGGATGGGACGAAAGATGCCGGATGGATTCGTGATGAGTCTGGAAAAATCATCGGGCTGGGTGGGTTTGGACATTTGAACCGGTATCGGGCGCGCTTGGTATTGCAGTCGGTGGCGGATGTTGCGCCACAGGAGATCGATTACGCGAGTGGCGGAGCTGCGGCTGCTTCGAACGGGAACCGCGCGTTTACGCCGGGTGCTCCGGCTGCCGATCAAGTGAGGCGCGGCGCCGACGCGTTCGGCGCGCCGGGCGAAGACAATGGCGTCAACGTTGGATTCGGCGGGGCGAACGAGGTACCGGGTGACGACTCGACGAAGTCGAGCGCGAATGCTTCTCCGGACGGGCTGTTATTCAGTGTGGTTTTTGATGGGGACAGACTGAAAGGCGCGGCTATGCAGATGGCGTTGTCGCATTTAGGGACACACATTGCGGATTTGAGGAGCCCATCGATATCGCTGCCGGCGTACGGGATTGAGTTTCGAGGGTGGCAGACGACGCTGGTGGCTGCGCTTGGGGCAAAGATAAAGACGGTGATGATGCCGGGTGGGTACGTGCTTTTTAGCCAGGGGTGGTCGGATGCGGAGATGGGGAAGAATGCGAATGATGGGATTGCGAAGTTCTTGGAGAATTGGGTGCAGGTCGAGAATTTGGGGAAGTGATAAGGGGCGAGGTCGCGGTTCTGAGCTTATGTTAGGCTGATTCGGGCAATGAAAATGGCAAAAACAATATCGTCGTTAGCGGTACTCAGCTTGGTTATTTCGGCAGTTGGGGCGCAAGAGTTACGTCTCGACACAAAGAACATCGACCGAGCGCTGGCCGCCATGGTGGCCGATGGGCGTGCAGCGGGGGTGTCGGCACTGATCTGGAAGGATGGCCAGGAAGCGTATTTCGGTACCGCCGGGTTTGCCGACGGTGAAGGGCAACGGCCGATGAAGCGCGACACGATTGCACAGATCTATTCGATGACCAAGCCGATCACCGGCGTGTCGTTAATGCAGTTGTGGGAGCAAGGCAAGTTCCAGCTTGACGATCCGTTGTCGAAGTATCTGCCGGAGTTCGAATCGATGCAGGTTTATGCGGGCAAGGACGCGGCGGGGGAACCTATTTATAGACCAGCGGCGCGGCCGATCACGGTGCGCGACATTATGCGCCACACGGCTGGCTTCGCATACGGACCGGGGAAAACGCCCGCGCATGATGCCTATGTGAAAGCCGACCCGATGGCGATTGACCATGACTTAGCTGAGTTGGGAAGGCGGGTGGCGAAGGTTCCTTTACTATTCGATCCAGGTACGCAATGGAGCTACAGCATCGCGGTTGATGTGCAGGCGCTGCTGGTGGAAAAATTGTCGGGCCAGCCGTTTGCGGAGTATGCAAAGCAGCATGTGCTGGACCCCCTTGGCATGCACGATACGGCTTGGCGCCAGCCGAATGAACGGTTCGCTCGCATGGCCGCGATGTATCACAAGAAAGACGGCAAGCTGGTTCGCGACTCCGATGAATCCACACGCAAGCTGAATTTTCAGGACAACAAATTGACCGGCGGCGGGTTTGGACTAGCATCCACCGTGCAAGACTACATGCGGTTTGCGCGCATGTTGTTGGGCAAAGGCGAACTGGATGGGACGCGGATCCTAAAGCCCTCGACGGTGCAACTGATGGCGACTGACGAACTCGACCCGAAAATCACCGAGCGGCTGTTCCTGCCGAGTAAGGGTTCGGTGGGTTTCGGCTTAGACTTTGCGGTGCGCAAGATGCAGCCGCAGAAACCGGAAGAGAGCCGCGGCGCGGTGGGTGAATTTTTCTGGGATGGCGCGGCGTCCACGTTGTTCTGGGTGGACCCGGCAAACCACTTGGCCGCGGTGTTCTTCGTGCAGACTATGCCGTTCGATGGTACGTTGCACCACGATTTGCGCGCGGCGATTTATGGGGCGGATTACCTGGGGCCGAAGGGGGATTGAACCTCTTCGCTTATTGACTCACGGCTGCGGCAGCGGTGGGTTCTTCTTGCACAGGCTGTGCGGAACTGTTGCTGAAGCTGTAGCCGAAGCCGCGAACAGAGCGGATCAGTAGCGGGTTGGCAGGGTCGGCTTCAATCTTTTGGCGCAAGCGCAGGATGTAAACGTCCACCGTACGATCGGTCACGGCGCGGTCGTGGCCCCAGACGGCGTCAAGTAATTGTTCTCGGCTGAAGACGACGCCTGGCCGGTTCATCAAGAACTCCAGCAAGCGAAATTCAGTGGCTGTCAAAGTGAGCAGGGCACCGTCGAGACGAACTTCGCAACTGCTGCGGTCCAATTCGAGGCGGGCGGCTTTAAGAACTCGGGTGGTGCTGACTTGTCCCCGGAACTGAATCTTAATGCGGGCGATGAGTTCGCGGACGAAGAACGGCTTGACGATATAGTCGTTGGCGCCGAGCTCGAGGCCGACGATGCGGTCGGTTTCAGAAACGCGGGCGGTCAGGAATATTACCGGAATATGCACCAGTTCCGGGTTCTGGCGGATGCTTTTGCAGATCTCCAGGCCATCCGAATCAGGCAACATGATGTCTAAAAGGATAAGGTCGGGCTTTTCGCGGCGGAAAAGGTCCATCACGCCCCGGCCGGTGTTGGCGCCGACGACTGTAAATCCTTCTTTTTCAAGGTTGTACTTGACCAAAGTGAACAGGTCGGCATCGTCTTCAATCAGAGCTATTTTGCGCATGGAACCCCTCGGTTGGAATCGCCTACAACTCAGCGTAATCGAATAAGCATTACAAATATGTTACAAAACGGTAAATTGATGCTGAATTCCATTTAGGGTATTCTGAAGGCGGAAAAAGGCAGCATGAATAAGTACGAAAAGCGCGCGCAGGATGAACGCAAAGCGGTAGTTCGTTCGTCAATGACGCTTGGGGGTGCTGGGCTGGGTTTGATTGTGGTGGTCGTTTTGATCATGTGGTTACATTCATCCGCTCCGCCCGGGAGCCTGCAGCGTGTGGTGATTGGCGCGGCAGTCTTCCTCTTGGTTTTCCGCATTGCCGGCCGGCTGATTCAGAATCGGTTGCCGCGGGCGGCCAAACCAGATCCCAAATCTGTCATTAAATTAGATTGATCGAGAGACGGGCCGGCATGGTGCCGCTACCTGTTACTATCGGGAGTTTATGAAGGGTATTGTTTTAGCGGGTGGAACGGGAAGCCGTTTATTTCCGCTTACCAAGATTACGAACAAGCATCTGCTGCCGATCTTCGATAAGCCGATGATTTATTACCCGATCCAAACGCTGGTGGAAGCCGGCATTCAGGATCTTTTGATTGTCACGGGCGGTCGGAACTCGGGCGATTTTTTGCGGTTGCTGGCGAACGGCAAGCAGTTTGGGCTGAAGCACATCAACTACACGTACCAGGAAGGTGAAGGCGGTATTGC
>Ga0209698_10001901_pt1 | contig 23985 bp, 14 predicted proteins | sample LitLauG_LLR_2012_FD_187203 | JGI IMG/M metagenome (GOLD analysis project Ga0209698, IMG submission 187203) | Freshwater sediment microbial communities from Pennsylvania, USA - Little Laurel Run_MetaG_LLR_2012 (SPAdes) (version 2) | ecosystem: Environmental > Aquatic > Freshwater > Creek >... | reverse complement strand
CTCCCAGACAAGCACAGTGAACGGAGCGCGAACATTCAATCGGAATGCTGAGGTACCTCCTTCAGGTTTGCAGGATTACAGAAAGATGTAACTTCAACCCCAGACTGTGGCCACTTCATATGAGATCATCCAGGTTCTTCCAGATTCTTGCAGGTAGAATTGTTGTGCTTGTCCTCACTTGCTTCGTCTCGACGTACAGCGTCGCCCAGGGACCTTCGGCCCCTGAGGCCAAATCCTCGGCCGAGGCCTTCACGTTTGACAGGACGCCGACGGCGCAGCGCCCGCCTGCCCACGGTTTCTGGGACAGAAAGAACGGTGCTCTGTTCATCGCATCCACGGCGCTCGGCGCCGCCGACTTCGCAGTGACTCGCGCAAATCTGCAGAACGGCGGCAGGGAACTAAATCCCTTCGTCCGAGTATTTGGCAAATCCACGCCTGGGCTGGCGATGAACCTCTTCGGACAGACTGCAGGTGTGATTGGGGTAAGCTACCTGTTTCACAAGACCGGGCACCACAAGATCGAGCGAATCAGTTCCTTGGTCAACATCGGCGCTTCCGGAGCAGCGGTGGCCTACGGCCTGAAGCACCGATAAGGCACTAGCCTCGTGATCGGTCGGAGCAGAGCATCAAGGCTGTGGTCTCAATGGCGCGCTCGATGACCGGGTTCTGGCTCTCGTACAATTTGAAGTAGACGATTTCCCACGGCTCCGTTTCCCGCCCCGTCTTTTCCTTCTCGACCTCCTGTCTCAACTGATCCTTCGGCATCTGTCGGGCTCTGTGCAACCAGGTTGCACAATCGAAGTCCTGCCCGTCCCTCCTTGCAGTTTGGCTAGCTCCAGACCCTTCGTCCACCCGATCTCCTTCAGTTGCATCCTCGCCTGCGGCGGCGCGTGCTCGTGGATTGACATCATGTTGTACGCCTGACTCCGCGACCCCCGAAGGCCGCCTCTCCAGAAAGTCGTCGGAGACTTCAGCGTCTCAGCCGCGAGTACTGTCCCGCCCGCACCTCGCACAGGTAGCGCCCCAGTTCCGGCGAACTTCGTGTCCCGTCCCACCTCTCCGCTTCCCCCTCAGTTCGGCCGAGGGTACTCAATTCTTGCGCACAGAAACCACGGATGCATTGTAGCGGTCGCCTCGAAGCAACGAGACGCTATATTCGATGGCCACATTCTGACTGTCGTAGGTTGTTTCCTTAATGATCAGTAGCGCGCTGCCGGGCGATGTTTGCAGTACGCTCGCTTCTTCTTCTCCTGCGACCACCGCCCCGATCAGCTCTTCTGCCCATTGCAGCTTGCGTTTGTAGCTGTGCTCGAAGATGAAATAGAGAGATTGCTTTTCGAGGTCTTGTCGATCGATGCCCACGAAGATACGCGCGGGAAGATGGCTGGTCACGACGGCCACCGGTTCACCGTCGACCAGACGCAATCGCCGCGCCCGGTAAATGCGTTCTCCGGGAGTCAGTTTCAAGGCTTGCGCCACTTCCAGATCAGGATCCTCAAGGCTCATGCTCAACAGGCGAGCCGACGGTACCAGTCCGCGGCGTTTCATCTCCTCGCTGAAGCCGCGCAGTTGCTGAAAATTCCAGGGCACGCGCCCCGACCCAACCACAGGCCGCTTGCCTTTGGCGATAACCAGCAAGCCTTCGGAACGAAGTTTCTGAAACGCCTGGCGCACCGGCATCTTGCTGATGCCAAGCGCTCGAGCGATCTCGCCTTCGGAACAGAAGGTCTGTCCTTCGTGGAGCTTGTGCCTCTTGATGAGATCGCGTACGTGATCGACGATCTGCACGTAATAGGGGACGAAGCTGTCACTGTCGAGGTGTAGATCCAGCCTTTGAAAGGCAACCACGTCAGGAAGGCCCACCGAGTCTGCCATAGTTTTCATCTTCACTATACTACCTAGTATACACAGTATATATGAACGTTCTGGTGATCGATAAATACGCAGGAACGAACGCCGCCGTCGCTGGGTATCGTACTCATGTAACAGATTGTAAACATTATAGATATCATTATGTTCTGAGGCCCGCCCGATTTGTGTATTCGAAGTGTCCTTGCCAGATTTAGCTTGACATCATATACAGATATGGGGTTCAGATGGTCGTCGATTTGAATATCTTGTTGGAGGTGGTCGTCACAATGATTCCAGGCAGCGTTCGCCGAAGCGCCCGGACGGGTATTTGCCGAACACTCGGCTTTGGACTCATGGTTGCGCTTTTTGCTTTTTCCTCGGCTCAGGGCCAGGTGGAATCAGGCAAGATTGTCGGCACGGTCAAGGACGCTTCCGGGGCGATCATGCCTGCGGCCGCAGTGATCGTCACCGAAACGCAGACAAACGCCCAGCGAAAAACGGCGACCAACGACCAAGGCGAATATGTAGTCACCGAATTGAAACCCGGCACCTATACCGTAACGGCGGAGCGCGAAGGTTTCAAAACCGCGATCCAGGCAGAGTTCAAGCTCGATTTGAACCAGGTCGTCCGCATCGATTTTGTTCTGTTAGTCGGCTCAATTAATGAGCATGTGGTAGTCACCGACGCCGAACCGCTGGTGGAATCGGAAACCTCGTCGATGGGGCAGGTGATCGACGAGAGCCGCGTTCACGAACTTCCTCTCAATGGGCGCAACTTCATCCAGTTGGCATACCTCAGCCCTGGCGTGAACAGGGGTCCGGCCAGCACCGGCAGCACGGGAAACGTGCAGCAGGGTGAGATTCCCGAAGACGAGCGTGGGAACGGTTCCATCCAGGTGAACGGGTTGTGGGCGACCAACAACAACTATCTCCTGAACGGATTCGATAACAATGAGCAGCAGATCGGTTTCGAACTGATCGAGCCTCCCGTCGACGCGATCCAGGAATTTAAGGTTCAAACCAACAATTTCGGCGCCGATATCGGAAAAGGCGGGGCGGTCGTTAATGTCGTGACCAAGGCAGGCACGAACCGCTTCCATGGCAGCGCATTCGAGTTTTTGCGGAACTCCGCGATGGACGCGAAGAACTATTTCGACGATCCCACGCAGCCCATCCCGTCCTTCAAACGCAATGAGTTTGGGGGCTCGTTCGGCGGGCCAATTATTCGGAATCGAACGTTCTTCTTCGTTGACTATCAGGGACGGCGCATCCGCACCTCCGACACGTTCCTTTCGCCCGTGCCCAATCCGTCCGAGTTAGGTGGAAACTTTTCTGATCTCCTGACGGGTCCGTCCCCAACCGTGATTATTGATCCGGTAACGGGTAATCAGTTCATGGGAAACAACAACGCGAGTCCGAACGTGATTCCTTCCTGTCCCAGTCCCACTGGCGGAGCCTGTCTCGATCCCGTAGCAAAGAATGTTGTCGGGCTTTACCCGCAGCCGTCGCCCGGCCTCGGTAATCTGTTTCGTTACAACCCAGTCGACCGCAATAACCAAGACTCATTCGACATTCGCGTCGATCACCAGATCAGTGCAAAGAACAATCTGTTCGGTATTTTCAGCTACGGCAACGTGGACGATCGCAAGCCTGACCCGTTCCCGGGAATTGCGGGCGGTGGCTCGTTTACCGGTAACATCAACAACAAAGCGCTACTGGCGGGCCTGAGTGATGTGCACGCGTTTTCGGACCATACGATCAACGAACTAAAGGTCGGATACACGCGTTACGTGGTCAATGCCGTTCCTTTCTTCGAAGGACAGCCGCTTGCCACCCAATTGGGCATTCCCGGCATTAACGATCCGAAGAATCCTGTTACCGGCGGTCTACCCAACATTCAGATCAGCGGTTTGAACTCCCTCGGGAACGGCGATTGGTTCCCCGAAGCCCTCCACGAGAACAATTATCAGCTTCTGGATGCGTTGACCTACATCCGCGGTCATCACTCCTTCAAGTTGGGCGGAGACCTCCGCCGCCGTCAACACGGTTTCTTCCAGGTGCAGAATGCCCGTGGAGATCTTCTCTATACCGGGCAATTCACCAATGATCCATTTGCCGACTTTCTCATCGGCTACACGCAGGGTCTTTTCCGCGACGCGCAGACTGGGACCTACGGCATGCGATGGTGGGAGTTCGGTACTTATCTGATGGATGACTATCACGTTTCCACCAAGCTCACGCTCAATCTGGGAATGCGTTACGACGTGTACACACCCATGGTTGAAGATCGCAATCGACTAGCCAACTTCAACTTTCAAACCGGCCAGTTTGTAGCACCCGGAGTTACACCCGGTACAAGTCGCTCCGGCGGCGTGGCCACCAACTGGAAGAATTTTTCTCCACGCATCGGTTTTGCATATTCCCTGGACAGCAAAACCGCTCTGCGTGGCGGATACGGGATTTTCGACGATCTGCAAGCGGATCAGAACGATACCGAACTGGCCTACAATGACCTGCCCGGGGTCTACGGTAGCCAGTCATTCACTGCGTCTTTAGGGCCAACTCCGGTAATGATTCTGGCGCAAGGGCCGCCGCTCATTATTTTTTCGGACATCAGCAATCCTACTGGCCGGGCCAGCGCTGCTTATTTCCACAATCCGACTACCTACATCGAGGAATGGAACTTGAACATTGAGCGCCAACTGGTGAACGACATGGTGCTCCAGGTCGGATACGTTGGAACTCGCGGAGTGCATCTGACTTACTTAAGAAACCTGAACCAGGCTACGACGCCGACCTGGCAAAACTTCTCCGGTGCCACTGGAAACGAAGGACGGCCTTACGTCGCGACCGTGCCCAACATTGCGGCCATCCGCACGGAGGGCCACGACATTAGTTTGATCAACCACGGGTTGCAAGTCCGTTTTGAGAAGCGATCTTCCCACGGATGGAGCATGCTTAACAGTTATACCTACCAGCACACGATTGGTCAGGCCACTGAGAGCGAGACGCCCAGCGCCGACGGTGAACCACAAAATACTTACAACATGGCTGCCGAGCGGGGGAACGTCGCTCCAGACTTTCGTCACCAGTTCACTTCGGCATGGTCTTATGAACTCCCGTTTGGTCCTGGAAAGCGCTTCTTCCAGGGCTCAGGCCCAACGCGCTGGCTTGCGGGAGGCTGGCAGCTGAACGGCATCATTTCGCTCTACTCTGGCCAGGCGTTCACCCCCTATCTGTCGTTCGATCCAACCAACACCGGTTCCGGAGGTCCGCGGCCGGATCGAGTTGGCAATCCTTCCGATTTTTCCAGCTCGCCTTGTGGATCTAGCCAGAGTATAAATTGCTGGTACAACCCGGCCGCTTTTGCCATTCCCGCCATCGCACCGGGACAACCAGTGCCCCCGGCGGGGACCTCATACGCCACCATGTTCGGGAACGCAGGCCGCGGCAGCCTGCGTGGACCAGCTTTTTACGATACAGACTTCTCCGTATTCAAAGACTTCAAATTCAAAGAGAAGGGCCAACTGGAACTGCGGGGCGAGGTTTTCAATCTCTTCAATACGCCGCAGTTCGCTCTGCCCAATAACCAGGTTGACACTCCAAACGCCGGGCAGATCACAAGCACGTTGCATGAGTCCCGGCAGATCCAGGTGTCAGTGAACATTTCGTTCTAGCGTTCATTGAAATCATAACTCACTCCGAAGTGTTTCTTGCGGGTCAGGGAGGAAGTGATGCGGCATTCGACGATCTGGCGATTGGCTGCGCTGCCAGTCATTATTCTCGTAACTTGCTTCGGCCTGGCGTTGGCTAATCCAGTGCTCTGCTTCAGTCAGCAAGCCAGTTCGACATCATCCCCGGCCGGTGCTGTTAAGAAATTGCCGGCGGTCCATCTTGATGGCCAGTATTTCATCCGCGATGGCAAGCGTTTATTGCCGGTGGGGGCGCACTGGGTTCCGGCGAAGGCGGCGATGCAGTGGCCCGTCGAATGGGATCCCAAAGATATTGAGGCCGACTTTGCCAAGATGCACGAACTCGGCTACAGCATCGTCCGTTTCGACATGATGTGGGCGTGGTTTGAGCCTCGTCCCGGAGATTACAACCCGACCGCGTTTCAGCAACTCGACTATCTTGTCTCGCTCGCGCACAAGTACCAGATTTATTTGCACCCCTCGCTCTTCATTGGCGGCGAAGTCGGAGAGGCCTACTGGGACGTGCCGTGGCGGCATGGACGAAATCCCCACACCGATCCTGAAATGCTGCACCTGGAAACGAATCTGGCGGAGGAATTTGGGCGGCGCTATGCCAACGAGACCGGCATCATCGCATGGGACCTGACCGACGAACCGCCTTTTTGGATCGTGGCGGGTACCACGACCGATGCGGCGGCCATCAATTGGACTCGCCTGGTTGTCAGCGGGATTCGGCGCTATGACAAACTTCATCCCATCGTGGTCGGAACCAGCGGAGAGGAAATCGGCCACGGGCCATTTCGTCCCGACAATCTTGCCAAGGAAGTCGACTTTTTCAGCGTACATCCCTTCACAATTTACAGCCCTGATCTGTTCCCAGACCCGATGCTCTCCGAACGAGGAACCTACGGTGCTGCTTTCGAGATTTCATTGTCGAGGGGCGCGGGCCGTCCAGCGATGATTCACGAGATGGGCGGTTCAACAGCCCAATACTCACCGGAACGGGTGGCGCTTTATGACCGGCTTCAGATGTATTCGGGCTTGGCCGCCGGATCGGTCGGAGTGGATCTTTGGTGTTACACCGACGCTTCGCCGCAGCAATATCACAAAGCGCCATATCTCCGGACGCCGCAGGAAACGCAATGGGGAATGACAACCTGGGATCGTCAGGACAAGCCGCTCGCTGTGGAGTTCAGGAAATTCTCCAAGGTGGTCGGCCAGTTGGATCTGGCAAGTGTTTCGCCCGCTCCGGCAGAAATTGCAATCGTCATCCCCGATGAATGGGCGAAGCCACACGGAAATTTCTCCCACTTCGGCCTCACCGGTCCCGAGATCACGCCTTACGTCTCAATCTTCGATGGTGACGCCATGCCTGGGCAGCCGCCGCCCAACACGAGTGCCGACAATCAGTGGCTCATCAGTTCCGCGCTGAACACTTTTGTTCTCGCCCATCGTGCCGGGCTGAAATCGGACTTCCCGCGGGAGTATGACGACTGGAGCAAGCGTCCCATGCTTTTCATGCCGTCCCCGCTTACGAGCACGTCCAGCAACATTGTTCACGTGCACTCTGACTTTTATGAAAAGGCGACGAAGTACGTCGAGGGTGGTGGATTTCTCTACGCGTCGGTGGCCGCCGATGCCGGCATCCCCGACATGGAGAAGCTCTTCGGGGCGCGCCTGGTCGACGCGGCCACCGTGTCCGAAGTCACGTTGAAGATCGTCGAACCTTTCGGCGGCCTGAAACCCGGAGATACGTTCCACTTCAACGTCCCGGGAGCCAGCCAGCGATTCTGGGGCTCGTTACTTGAAGTCAAGGGCGGCAAGGTCATCGCCGTCGATCAAGACGGCCGTCCTGCGCTTATCACCAGCACGCTGGGCGCAGGCAAGACGCTATTGTCGGCATATCCAATCGAAACCTATCTCGCCGGTGTCCCGTCTGCTTTCGAGAAGCAGGAGAACACACATCGCATTTATGAGGCCTTTCGCGAGTGGACTGGCGTCAAGCCGGCGTTGCACAGCGACCAGCCATCCGTCGAAGTGACCTCACTGCAGGGCGATCACCGCGGATACGCCTTCGTCGTCAATCACAGCGCGCAGCCTTACAAAGTAACGATTTCCTCGTCGACCCCCTTGCAGTCGGCACGGCAGCTCGCACCGGAAAATTCCAGAACATTGTCCATCGACGGCTCGAGTTGGAAGTTAGACCTTGAGCCCTACGAAGCAACGATCGTGGAGTGGAAGTGAGACCAAGGGAAGCAGATCTCGGGGAGTCAAAACGTGATTGCAGCCGTTGACATTGGCGGAACAAAAATTGCGGTCGGTATGGTGGATGAAGACGGCCGGGTGCTTTCCCGCGCGCAGTGCCCCACTGCCCCGCAGCGGGGCTACCAGGAAGCATGCGCTCGCATGCAGGATATGCTGCGTGCAACCTCTCACGCTGCCAGCCAGAAAATCACCGGCATTGGCATTGGCAGTACGGGTCCGATCGATCCCCTTACCGGCGAGTTTGGAGAGGTCAATTTCTTCCCCAACTGGCGCGGCGAAAATCTGGTCAACGATCTCTCCCGCACTTTTCAGGTGACCGCGGCGATGGAGAACGATGCCGACGCTGCTGCACTTGCCGAGGCGGGGTGGGGAGCTGGTCGGAATCGGAAGCGGTTGATCTACGTCACCGTCGGCACCGGGATTGGCGCCGGGCTCATCTTCAACGGGCGTCTTTATCGTGGGGTCGATGGTGCTCACCCAGAGATTGGCCACTGCCTTCTCGATGCGTCGGGCCCTCCCTGTGACTGCGGTTTTAATGGGTGCTGGGAGTCTCTGGCTGCTGGTCCCGCCATGGTTAATTGGCTGAAGAGCAACATGCCGGCGGACTATCCATATCGTGCCGACCTGACAGCAAAGCGAATCTGCGAACTTGCTCAGGCGGGAGATGAACTGGCCCGGCAGGCGGTGAAACGCGAAGCTCGATATCTTGGCTTGGGTCTGGCTAACCTGGTCACGCTGTTTACTCCGGACGCGATCGTGCTGGGCGGCAGCGTGATGAACAGTGCCGTCCTCTTCCTGGACGAGATTCGCTCCGCAATCGGGCGCTGCTGCCGGCTTGTCCCCTTCGAGAAAACAGAATTGACCCTGGCATCTCTGGGAGAGGACGCAAACCTCATCGGCGCGGCGCGGGCCTGGCATCACCGGTTCAATCCCGAGGGAGGACAAAGTGTTTGAGGATCTCGCGGTGATCGAAGGCGAATATCTTCGGGATATTTTGCATCAGCCACAAGCGCTCGAGAACACGCTTGCCGCCCTGGAGCCGCCCAAAGCCTTGCTGAATCTGGCTGCGCGGCTCAACCAGGGCAAATTTCAGAGAGTGGTGTTGACCGGCATGGGCTCCTCGTTCCACGCCCTTCATCCGCTGAATCTGGATCTGATCAGCCACGGCTTTACGGCCCTGATGGTGGAGACATCGGAACTGGTGCACTACAAGAATCGGTTCTTTGATCCCAAGACCCTGATCATTGCCGTGTCGCAGTCTGGACAAAGTGCCGAGATGGTGAGACTGGCGCAGGCGAATCACAAGCAATGCGCCGTGATCGGAGTTACAAACACTCCTGACAGCGCGCTGGCCAAACACGCCAATGCAGCGGTATTTACCCAAGCCGGTAACGAATTCTCGGTTTCGTGCAAAACCTATGTCACAGCGCTGATGGCGTTGAAGTGGCTGGGAGACGTCCTTTGTGAAAAGGACCTTCGGCGTACGCGAAGGGAATTGAAGCAGGCCTGTCCGGCCGTGGCTTCGTATCTTGCCGACTGGAAGGACTACGCTCGCAGCCTAGCCGAGATGCTCAACAACATTCGCCATCTGTTCATGGTTGGCCGCGGAGCATCGCTGGCGAGCGTGGGTACAGGTGCATTGATCGTAAAAGAATCCGACCATTTTCATGCCGAAGGCATGAGCAGCGCAGCCTTCCGGCACGGCCCGCTTGAAATGCTGAGCAAGGAAACGTTCGTCCTCGTTTTTGCTGGCGACGCAAAGACCCGCGACTTGAATCAACGTTTGCTGGCTGACATCCGGCAGCAAGACGGCCGGGCAGAACTGGTGGACAAAGATGCACCGTTGGCTGCTTGCCGGATTGCTGAGCACGGTCCGGGCATTCGGCAAATCCTTGAAATACTTCCAGTGCAGATGATCACGCTAGCGCTGGCGGCACAAGCCGCGCGCGAGCCTGGCCGCTTCGAATTGGCGACCAAAGTTACGACGACGGAATAAGAGCAGCGGGAAGGGATCACTTTCATATGGAACGAAACCGCACCATGGTCGGGCTGGTCTTCCTGACGTTCTTTGTGATGTCGCTGCTGACCAACATCCTGGGTCCGATCGTGCCCGACATCATCAGCAGTTTTGGTGTGAGTCTCACGGCTGCGGCCTTCCTGCCCTTCTCTTTCTTCATTGCATATGGCGTGATGTCGATCCCGGCTGGTTTCTGGGTGGAACGCTTTACGGAGAAACCGGTGATGATCGCGGCCTTCCTGGCCGGTACGCTTGGGTCTCTGAGTTTCGCTCTTTTTCCCACCTACCAAGTAGCCGTCATATCACTGTTCGTGATGGGCGCAGGCATGGCCACACTACAGGTGGCCATCAACCCCCTGTTGCGTGTAGCCGGCGGTGAAGAGCACTTCGCCTTCAACTGCGCACTCGCCCAGCTGATCTTTGGCACCGCGTCGTTTGTCAGCCCGCGGATTTATTCCTATCTCGTCGAGAACCTGGGCAAGCCCTCGGCGGAGGGCAACGTTTTGTTACGGATTCTGGGACGACTGACTCCGCCCGCTCTTCCCTGGGCCTCGATGTATTGGATCTTCGCTGTCTCCACCGTGCTGATGATCGCGGTACTGGGCGTTCTGCGCTTCCCGAGAGTCGAACACACGGCGGACGAGGCGGCGGGTTCGCTCGAGATGTATACCAGCCTCCTGCGCCTCCCTATGGTGTGGGCATTCTTTTTGTGCGTGTTTGCTTACGTGGGATGCGAGCAGGGAACGGCGGATTGGATGTCGAAGTTTCTCTCGCACTATCACGGCTACGACCCGCATACGACGGGAGCGACGGCGGTTTCCTGGTTCTGGGGAATGCTCACGGCTGGATGCTTCGTGGGCATGGGACTGCTCAAATTGTTCGACAGTCGCAGAGTGCTGATTGGATTTTCCATCGGTGCACTGCTTTGCCTTGCGGCTGCGTTGTTTGGCCCAGCCCGGGTGTCGCTAGTTGCATTTCCCGCCATTGGGTTGTTCGCCTCGGTGATGTGGCCGGTGCTGGTTTCACTGGCATTGAATTCGGTTTCAGAACACCACGGACCATTCGCTGGAATTCTGAGCACGGGGATCATGGGCGGAGCGGTGGTGCCGATGATCATAGGCCGCATCGGAGATTTCGCCGGCCTTCGCGCCGGTGTCGCCTTTCTGTTCGTAACGTTTGGATGCGTTCTCAGCGTCGGATTCTGGGCCCGGCCGATCATCACGAACGCCACGATTCTGCGTCGGGATGATGCAGTCGCGGCGGGGCCAGAGCTTGAAGATGCGAGGCCTAAATAATGTCGGGAAACTTCTACGGGCAAAGAAATATGCGCCGACGGACACATCCACCTGCTGTCATGGCTGTCGTCGGCGCTGTATTTCCGGCACTTCTTCTGTTCCTGATCAGCATGGATTCGAGCGCGCAGGTGCTTGTTCCTGAGCCGATCCATGGTGTGACCGTCGACGACAAGAACGACATTCGCGACGGCGCCTTTCTCGCTAAGTTACTGGACTCGCTGAGACATCTGTCGGTGAAACCGACAGTGAGGATTGTCTATTCACCGGGCAAGAAGAATAGATCGTTCGCCGCCAGCTCCTACCTGGATGCTACCCGGCAGATCAAAACTGCCGGTTACGTGTTCGGCCAGCCGGTGGATTCGTTCTATATGAGGTGCTTCACACCCGCACAACACTTGGATCGGCTCAAAGACTATGTGTCCACGCTGGGAACCCTCGTCGACATCTGGGAAGTGGGAAATGAGATCAACGGCGAATGGCTTTTTGGCGAGACGAAACGCTGTTCGCCGAAGGCGACTGTCGACTCCACGTCGCAAGCTGACGTGGTGAGCAAGATGGTCGAGGCTTATGACTACCTGAAATCTCAAGGCAAAGTTACAGCCCTGACTCTCTACTACAACACGCCGTGTCGAAGGCCTGATGCCAACGAGATGTTCACCTGGGCGGATGCCAACCTTCCTGCCCGCATGAAGACCGGCCTCGACTATGTGCTGGTGAGTTATTACGAAGTGGATTGCCAAGGACGCAAGCCTGACTGGCAGCAGGTCTTCAGTCAACTGGCGGCCATGTTTCCCAACTCAAAGCTCGGCATTTCAGAGTTCGGGTGGTCAGAAAAGAGAAAGTCAGACGCAGTTATCAAAGATCTGGTAGAGCGGCATTACGCAATTCATCCCGGTGTCCGGAACTGGGTCGGCGGCGGTTTTTATTGGGAGTTTGCCATTGACATGGTTCCCTACGATCCTTCCAGTTCGCTGTGGAACACAATCAATACAGCTATGGCAAACCAGAAGTGAACATGCCGTGAATTGGCGATGAGGAGCATACATGGTTAGCCCCGTTCACAAGATTTGCGTTCTTTTCGGAGTGTCTTTCTTCCTGCTTGCAACTGCTGTTTCCTCGCAGGCGCCGCCCAAGCCTGTTCCTTATCTCAAATTAACCGCTCCGCGCCACGTCCTGCCTGAGGCACAGAAGTGGGAGAAGAACGAATTTCCGCACACGATGTCGGTCCTGGAGTTGAAGCGTGGGGGATTTCGCTACTGGGGGTGGTATGGGTTGAACGAGGGCGAAGGCATTGGTCTTGCGCGCAGCAACGATCTGGTGAACTGGACCAAGTACGACCAGAACCCTTTGTGGTCGAACGCCCGCTGGCCATCGGTCCTCGCCGGGGCCGATCTCAAGCACCGAGACGCGCTCTATTTCGCAGTCACACGCGACTATGACACGCCGAGCAGCCACATCGTCCTGGCGACGTCGATCGATGGCATCCATTTAACTGAGCTAAAGGGACTGGTGGCGGCCGTTCCAAACCAGCGCAACCAAAATCCAAATCTATTTCGTGATCCGCTCAGCGGCCGTTTCTACCTGACTTTCTACCGTGGCAACGATAAGGATCACTTCGAAATCGTCAGCAAGAGCGCCACCTCTGTGACCGATCTGGACAAAGGGCCGGAAAAAATCTTACTGAAAACCGACTCCACCGTCGCTGCACCGACCCTGCTTTATCTGAAGAACGCGCCGGGGCCAAAGGGTCAGAAGGGTGTGTATTTCTTGGCGACAGAGATCTACCCCCACCGTTACACCGACGATCCCGAAGGCGAGTGGCAAGTGAAGGTCTTCGCCTCGGACGCGCCTGACGGAGATTTCCAGCCCGTGGAAGGCAATCCCATCATGAAGGGGCAACGGGCGTGCCTGTTCCAGCATGTGTTCAACAAACGGTTCTATGGGTACGACTGCCATCTGGAGTCGCCGGATCACTGGGTGCTTGAAGAAGTCGAGGCGCCCCTGCCGTAGAAAGCAACAGGCACGCCACCTTGCGTCCGAGCGAGAGGCGGCGCCGAGAATCTCACAGTCCGAGGAGAAATGCGATGATTCACATCGACCGAGTACAGATTTCATCGTCTGCCGGCGCTCGGCCCGCCAAGATCTCAAAGGCCAGCGTCGCGTTCCTATCTTTCTGGTTGATCTGTTCTTGCTTAGTTGCAATCCCCGCGAATGCACAGCTTTATGCTGGATCGGTTACCGGCGTGGTAAGCGACCAGACCGGAGCACTTATCGCCGCGGCTGACCTGACGCTAGTCGATATTGAAAAGGGCTTCAGTTTTATCGCCAAGACCGACGACAAGGGACGCTATCTGTTCCGCTCGGTCCCTCCCGGTGTTTACGACCTGTCGGTCAAAGCGCACGGCTTCAAAGAGAAGGCTCGGAGCGGAATCAAGGTTGACGTCACGCAGAACGTCGGTGTGGATTTCACCCTGCTGGTTTCGAGTTCCCAGGAAACGGTGAGCGTCTCCGCGGCCGCCCCATTGCTGGCTACGGAAGACGCCGTTACCGGACAGGTCGTAGACCGTAGATTCATCAACGACCTCCCGCTCAATGGAAGAGACGTTTGGAATCTGGCATTTCTAGCCCCCGGCATCACCGAGGTGGACGCAGCTTGCATGGGTTGCTCCGCCAACAACTTCATCTCCAATGGAAGCCGAAATGCCACGGCTGACATTCTCATGGACGGAGTAACCACAACGAACTATGAGCAGAACAGCGGCATTCGGGTAGACACTTACACGCCCTCGGTAGATGCGGTGGAAGAGTTCAAGGTGCAGGAATCGAACTTCAGCGCAGAATACGGCTTTAGCGGTGCCACTATTATTAACATGGTTACACGCTCGGGCACGAACAAGTTTCACGGAAGCTTGTTCGAGTTTCTGCGTCACTACAAAATGGACGCAAACAATTGGTTTAGCGGCAACCAGGGAATTCCCAAGCAGCCTCTGCGGCGCAATGACTTCGGCGGAACCTTCGGTGGACCCGTTTGGAAGAACAAGACGTTTTTCTTCTTTGACTACCAGGGCACCCGCATCACCCAGTTGGCAGGGCCGACCTTTTATGGCGTGCCCACCGACCTCGAGCGAAAGGGCGACTTTGGTGAGATCTGCGGTGACAACGGCGGCGCATTCGATCGTCAGGGGAACTGTTCCGTCCAAGCGGGTCAACTATGGGACCCGTATTCTGGAACTTATGATCCGGCTGTCGCGGGCGCAAGGCGACTCGCCCCTATCCCGAACAACAACCTGGCGACTTACACCAGCACAGTAGACGCGAACCATCCGGGTAACTTAGTATTGGCCACCAATCCTGGCGGTGCTGCTTATCGTCTGCCTGCGGGGCCGGGAAACCTGATTGATCCGGTTGCCTCAAAACTCATGCAGTACTTCCCCGAGCCCAATTACACCGGGCCCGGCTCCGGCCCGACCATCAATCGGGTAGATGCGGGCTCGGTGAAGTCGACTGACAATCGATGGGATCTGAAGATTGATCTTCGCTTCAACGAAAAAAATCTGTTGAGCGCCAAATATTCTCACGACTACGGAACGTCTGGTTCGTTCAATTGCTTCAACAACTCCGCCGATCCTTGCAGCAGCGGGCCCGGTAACAACAGTGCGCATCTGTTTGCCATCAACGACACTCATACATTCAACCCCACGACATTGCTGACCGTCTCCTACGGTTTGTCGCGCGGCACCTATTTCTATCCCGGCGTTGCCAAGGCCTACCCCAAAGTGTCGCCCGTAGACGCGCTCGGGGAACCGCAGTACATGAAGGACTCAGGTTACAACTGGTTTCCAGCAGTTGCCATCGGCGAATACACGGCTGCTCAAGGCGGGTCGTACAACATTGGCGGAAACCCCTACAGCTACGCTCGACTGGGACAGGAGACTCACCACCTGATCGGAACGCTGAGCCTGGTGCGTGGCACGCACGAATTCAAGTTTGGCGGCGAGGGGCGGATGCACCGGCTCAACTATACCCAGCCCAACTACGCACCCGGCGGGACGTTCTACTTCGACCAGACTGGAACGGCAAACTACGATCCAACGTGCGACCCATCGGTCCAGCAGTGTCTGCCCCTCGGCGGTGATGGCATGGCGAGTTTTCTGATTGGCGCCCAACCCAACGACTGTTGCGCACAGTACGAAATCCCGAACTCCGTGGCCAGCCAGAACTTCGAGTTTGGCGGATTCGCGCAGGACAACTGGAAGAAGAGCGACAAGCTGACTCTCAATTTCGGCATGCGCTACGAGTTAGTCTTGCCGCGCACCGAGCGACGCAATGAACTCAACTGGCTCGATCCGAATGTGCAATCTCCAATTACGCTCGATGCCAAACACCTTACTGGCGGCGAGATCTTTGCCAGTTCTCGCGACCGGCATTCTTATGCTCCCGATTACAGGAACATTCAGCCGCGCTTTGGCTTCGCCTGGCGGACGTTCCATAGCACGGTGGTGCGCGGGGGCTACGGCATCTATTTTTCATCCTGGCGAGGAGCGGTGGCCGGAACTTCGGGCGTCGGGCAGCAAGGCTTTGACCAGTTGAGCAACTTAGTCGCCTCATTCGAGGGAGATGGCGCCACGCCCGCCGCTAGAATGAGCAATCCTTATCCCAACGGACCAATCCAGCCTCCGGGCAGCAGCCTGGGCTTGTTGAATGACGTGGGCTACGGCGCATACGGACCGATCCGTAGCGTCAGCAACAAGGTTCCGTACGAACAGAGTTGGAGTTTCGGCTTCCAGCACGAAACCAAATGGAATCTCGTTCTCGACGCCTCCTACATTGGAAAGAAAGGAACGCATCTCTACTTCGCCAATGCTGGCAACATAAGTCACCTCGGGCCCGAGATCGAACACTATACCGCGGGTCAAATCGCAGATCTGAATTCATTCGTGCCCAACCCCTTCACTGACCCCACGCGGTCGAATGCGTCACAGCTCATCGCCGATCCCAACAACCCGCTGCTCGTCAATTCGGCAGTCCAGAACCTGCAACTCCTGATGGCCCATCCGCAGTTCTTTGGATTCGCCGGCGACGAGCCTCCGATCGCCAACTCGATCTACCATGCCCTGCAGCTTCGAGCGGAGAAACGCTTTTCGCACGGCCTCGAGTTCCTTGCCACTTACACGTTTTCCAGGTCCGTCGACGACGCGTCGCTGACCAGCACCAACAGCGGATATCTGGGAAGCTTCGCCAGCTTGCAGAATCCCAACAATCCCGGCGGCGAACGCAGTCTCTCTTCCTTCGATATCCCACATGTCTTGCAGTTCAGTTACACCTACGAACTTCCCATTGGCCGGGGCAAGTCCATAGGGGGAAACCTCCATCCCGTGCTCAACGCGATCGTGGGTGGATGGCGCACTAATGGCATCTGGCGATTTAACAGCGGCCGCCCCATCGAGCCAATGCTCTACGGTAGCCTGTCCCAACCTCTCCCGACTTACGGAGCACAACGCCCGAACCTCATCGGAACGCCACATCGCAAAGGCGGGAAGGACTCGGTCTGGATCAATCAGTACTTCACCACTGCGGACGGCAGCGATTTCCTGGCGCAGCCGGCGCAATACGCCCTGGGCACGGCGCCGCGTGCCCTGGGTGCGGTACGCGACCCGGGCGCTGCCAATGCCGATCTGTCCATCTTCAAGGAGTTTGGCTTAGGTGTGCTTCGCGAAGGAGCGCGTCTGGAGTATCGTTTGGAGAGTTTCAACACCTTCAATCATCCCCAGTTCTGTCCTCCCGATGCGACCTTTGGCGGCCCGATCTTCGGACAGATCTTCTACACCTGCAACGCGCCTCGGGAGATGCAGATGGCACTAAAGCTGTACTGGTAGCGGAGTGCAAATCGGGCACCTCAGAGCCGCGAAGCGGCGTAAGAATAAAGCCCAAGGCGCGCCGTGAGTGGGAAACGGGCTAGCCCCAGCGGGGCGAAAGAGTAGTTCTCACGCACACTCTTTAGCCCTGGTGGTGGTCGTTGGCGGGCAACGGACTCTCTCCCTGGGAGGCGATTTCAGTCCTGGGGCTATGAGAGTCCATGCCAGAATCTATCTGGGATGAATCGTGCCCGGGTTAACTGGGTAACGACCATTTTGATTCCTTACTTGTTTTCAGCACCCGTTCTGTTATAAAAACCAGCGGTACTCAACTCGGTCCACCTACTTCGTGAGTGCTTCGGCAATCCGCCGCGGGAACCGTCTGCGCCACCTGCTCGCATCCGCGAGTCCAAGGGAGATTCCTATGAACCGCACCATGAGAACAGTTTCCGTCTCTTTGTGTTTCCTGCTGCTTTCGGCCATCGCGTTCGGCCAGGGCGGCGCTGCCACGGGCGATCTGCACGTCACAGTCAAAGATCCCAATGGAAACATCGTCACCAACGCGACGGTGACGGTGCGCGATCTCGCCAAGGGCCTCGAACGCACCGCCACTGGCGACGGTCAGGGCGGCTACAGCGCGCAACTGCTGCCGCCGGGCACGTACTCGGTGACGGTCGTGGCCGCGGGGTTCGCCAAGATCGAGAACACCGGTGTCACCATTACGGTCGGCGGTTTGGTGGAACTGCCCGTAGCCCTTTCGGTATCGGGCGGTACGCAGATCATTGAGGTTAGTGCGCAAGGGGAATTGGTGGAGACTTCGCGCAGTTCGACGACGGACACTATCGCCCAGCGCCGGATTGACAATCTGCCGATCAATGGCCGCAACTACATCAACTTCACGCTGACTGATTCGCAGGTCGTGCATGACGCTGCGCCCAGCCTCGGCGCGGCCCCCACTTCCGGGCTGAACATGAGCGGCCAGCGCGCCCGCTCCAACCTGGTCAACGTGGACGGCACCGATGCCACCGACAACTCCGTCAACGGCGTGCGCTCCACCGTGTCGCAGGAAGCGGTGCAGGAGTTCCAGATCATCACCAACAACTATGCGGCCGAATATGGCCGTGCCTCCGGAGGAGTGGTCAACATCATCACGCGCTCCGGCTCCAATGACTTCCACGGCGATGTGTACGGCTATCTGCGCAACCGCAACTTCCAGGCGGTGAATCCGTTCAGCACGGTGAAGAATCCGGCGTATACGCGGGTGCAGGCTGGCGCCGCGTTTGGCGGGGCGCTCAAGAAGGACAAGACGTTTTACTATTTTTCTTACGAAATCACGCGCCGGCATGAAACGGGATTCTCCAGCATTGGAACGGGAAATTTCGGCCTGCAGCCTTTCGACGCCTCGGGAATTTTCAGTCCCCTCCTTCCACCGGGAAGTGTGCAGCTTCAACTCACGCCGGACCAGATCTCGTTCTTCAGCAATCCCGCGGTTGTAGGCACCGCGAAGGTCAGTTCAGCCTACGCAACCGGACTCGCGCAGTATGCGACCCTGGTAGGCGCATCCTCGGGCCAGGCGGTGCAGGGGTTATGGCCCACGGGCCTGGTGCGGGTCTTATCCGGCGGCCTGCTTTGTACTCCAAACGGCCTGAACTGCCCCTGGTCCGGCTTTCCAACGAGTTGCACTCCGGCGGGTTGTGCTGCGCCGGCGAGTTTCGGTCTCAGCCACGTTCCCGGTAGTTACCAAACGCTGGCCTCGCAAACCGGCAATTTCCCTGTCTTTGAGGGCACCAGTCTCTACTCGCTGCGCCTCGACCACAACGTAAACAGCGCCAATCGATTGATGCTGCGCGCCAACGTCAGCCCGAGCACCGTCACAGGGATCGAAGGCAGCGGCCAGGACCAGCCCTTCGGACAGAACGCATACTCGCGCACCTCGCAACAAACCTATCGCGATGTCGCCGGCACGGTGCAGGACACCTGGAGCATCGGCACCAAGAAGATCAATGAGTTTCGCTTTCAGTATGCCCGCCGCGGGCTTTCCTATTTTTACAATACGCAAATTCCAGGAGGTTCGGACCCGGCCGTCAACATTCCAGGCTTCGCGTATTTTGGACGCGAGCCTTATTCGTACATCCAGAGGATCGAAACGCGGTACCAGTTCACTGACAACTTTTCCTGGAGTATCGGCCGCCACAACACCAAGTTCGGCGGGGACGTCAACTACCTTCCGCTCAAGGCCGTGTTCACTGTCAACTACGGCGGGGTATACGATTTCGGCTCTTTCAGCGCTTCGACCTTGGGCTTTGTCAATCCCGCCCCGGGCGCCCTTCCCGATTTCCCGGCCCTCTCGCCGATACAGTCGTATGGCGCAGGCCTGCCCGGGCAGTTCGTCCAGGGACTGGGCAGTCCGAGTGACACGTTCAAGAACATTCCCATCGGCGTCTTCTGGCAGGATTCCTGGCGTGTGAGTTCTAATGTCACTCTGAACTTCGGCGTCCGCTACGACGTCGAGATTCCACCCAAGTTCAAACCGCCTCAAGGTCTGGCGCTCTCCGCCTACCACTTGCTGGGTGTGCAGAAGGGGATTCAGACCGATAAGAACAACTTCCAGCCTCGACTGGGCCTCGCTTGGGACCCTGCGGGCAATGGCAAGACGGTCGTTCGCGCCTCATATGGCATTTTTTTCGACCACCCGCTGCTGGGCCTGTACTTCCTCGGCGACGCATCCGACGGTTCGTCCAGCGGACAATTGGCCTTTGGCGGCACCGGACCCTGCACTGTTGCTGGCAGTCCCGGCAACTTAAATGCGATCCCGATCTTCCAAGGATTGCAGAACCAGCCCTTCTGTGCTCCGTCGGTGTTTCCGCAGGCGAATGCCAATCTTGGCTATCTTCCCGACCAACAGCAGTTCCAGTCTCTGAACTTTCCTCAATCTGTGTTCCTGAACCAGAACTACCTGAATGTGGCGTCTACCAATCCCACGTATTTGCCGCTGGCCTTCCAGCCCTTCGGATATCCGCAGTCCAAGAACTTCGTTTATGCCTACGCCCAGCAGGCCAACCTCACGGTGGAACGCGATCTAGGCCGGGGCTTCGCTCTGAGTCTTGCCTACAACTTCAACGGTGGGCGTCACCTGAACCGGCCCATCAATGCCAGCACCATCCGCGGCGACTTGATGGTCGCAAATTTCGAGGCGGCTTACTACGATGCGGTGCTCGCTGGTCAGAAACCCCCCGCCAGTCCCTTCACCGTGAGCGGCTGTAACCCGGGGACCGCAACTGCCCCGTTCCCCTTTGTAGACCCCGCGCTGATGAACTATTTCCGGCCGGGCGGGTTGAATCCGGCCATCGCGGTCGCCGAAGCAGGTTGCGTTCCCCAAGCGGTGGCGCTCATTCAGACTCTGCCCGGGTTCAATGCCAACTGTAATCCGACGCCCCCGAGCTACACCGGGTGCGTCCCCTTTGGCGACATGGATGCCAACTACTCCAACGGCACCTCGGTTTATCACGGTTTCACCACGAACCTTCGCAAGCGTTTCGACAACCATTATGAATTCCTGGCGTCCTACACCTGGTCGCATTCCATCGATGACTCCACCGATCTGCAGTCGACGCTCACCCCGCAGGATAGCTACTATCCCGCCCTGGAGCGCTCCTCGTCGGTGTTCGATCAGCGCCAGCGCTTCGTTTTCAGTGCGGTCTATCAGACCGGCAAACTGAGTGGAGGCTTCGGGAAGAAGCTCCTGAGCGACTGGACCTTCGCCCCGGTCATCGAAGTTTCTTCCGGCCGGCCATTCAACATCGTCACCAGCGTTTCAGACAATCTCCAGTTGGAGGCCCTGACCATGCGCCCCAATACCACGGTCGATCCGGCCTGCGGTACGGTCTACAAATCCAAGTACTCGCCCAGCGGAACGCTGCAGGAGCCCTGCATCAAAGGTTTCATTGCTTCCCGGACCGTACCCACTCTTCTGCAACTCGACGGCAACCTGGGTCGCAACGCCGGGCTCACTCCCTGGACCGTGTTCGACGACATCCGCGTTTCCAAGCGCATCAGCTTCACCGAGCGCTTCAGCGCGGATCTGATTGCCGACGTGTTCAATATCGCCAACAAAATGAATGTGGCTGCCGTTAGTCCGCTGTTTACCAACGCCGGACAAGCGACCGCTGCCTATGACCCGCGGCAGTTTCAGTTCGCGATGAAACTGAACTGGTGAGAAATCGGTTCTTCGACAGCGCTTGTCGAGGGTGCGTCTCGTGCTGTGCGTTAGAACTAGATTTCGGGTAGAGCGGCGGAGCGGAGTCTGCCAAATTCCAGCCGCGCAGCGGCGGCATTCACTTGCCCGGGGCGTAAGCCCCGGGTAGAGTGGGAAATCAGCGCGAGTCCCGGAGGAGTCTGTGTCGTAGCTCGAATCAGTTCGAAAAGAGTGGAATGCGCGACTCGAGCCCAGCCGCGAAGCGGCGCGAGAATAACGCCCACGGCGCAAGCCGTGGGTAGAAAAAAGTGGGAAGAGAGCAAGCCCCGAAGGGGCGAAAGAAAGCTACGACACAGACTCCAAAGGGACGGCCCCGGTCTTCCCGCACACACGTCTCGCCCTCAACGGGACGGGTGGACGCCCACCGGACAGCCACCGGGACAGCGGCGCTTCTGCCCCGGATTTCGTCCGCGGTAAATTCTTGCGACCTCGGCCCCGCTCGCCGAGTCTGAATGGCATTGGAGGCTCTATGGACCGCAGAAACTTCCTCAAGACTGCCGCAGCCACAACTCTGATGAGTTCTCTCGGCAAAAAGCTCGCAGGCGCATCCGAAACTGCCGCCATTCCCACCCGCACCCTGGGCCGCTCTGGCGAGAAGGTCTCGATCGTCGGCCTAGGCGGATACCACCTTGGCATGCAGTCGGACGAGCAGGAGAGCATCCGCATCATCCGCGCGGGACTCGACGGAGGCATCAACTTCCTCGATAACTGCTGGGACTACAACGGCGGCCAGAGCGAAATTCGTATGGGCAAGGCGCTCCGCGACGGATACCGTCACAAGGCGTTCCTGATGACCAAAGTAGACGGTCAGACGAAAAAAGCTGCGAGCCAGCAGCTCGACGAATCCCTGCAGCGCCTGCAAACCGACCACATCGACCTTCTGCAATTCCACGAGGTGATTCGAGAGACTGACCCGGAACGCATCTTCGCACCCGGTGGCGGCATGGAAGCCGTTCTTGAAGCCAAGAAGCAAGGCAAGGTTCGCTACATCGGATTTACCGGTCACAAGAGCCCCGACATTCATCTTAAAATGCTCGAAACTGCGTTTGCGCACCAGTTCACCTTCGACGCGGTGCAGATGCCCCTGAATGTGATGGATGCGCACTACAACAGCTTCGAGAAAAAAGTGATCCCGGTTCTGGTCCAGCATGGAATCGGAGTGCTCGGGATGAAACCGATGGGGGACAAACTCATTCTGAACAGCAAGACGGCGACGCCCGTCGAGTGCCTGCACTACGCGATGAACCTGCCCACCAGCGTGGTCATCACGGGGTGCGATTCGCTGCCAATCGTGCAGCAGGCTCTGGACGCCGCACGCACTTTCAAACCCATGAGTTCCGCAGAAGTAGCGACGCTGCTGGCCAGGACCGCGCCCGCCGCTGAAAAAGGGGAATTCGAGCGCTACAAAATCAGCCACGATTTCGACGGCACCTTTAAGAATCCTCAGTGGCTCGGCTGACGATCGTATCGCGCTCGGGCGTCTAGCGCCGAGTGTTACACTTCTGCTCAGTCCATCCTTGGCGCTTGCCGGAGTTTGTTCCCCGATGTCTGAAACTCAATTGCCCACTTCGCGGACCCGCGTGGTCCGCGAAGCCGATCGCGCTGTCTATGATCGCGACGCCGTGTACCGCATCCTTGACGAAGGTTTCCTCTGCCACGTTGGCTTCGTCGTCGATGGGCAGCCGTTCGTTATACCGACTTCGTATGGCCGCGAAGGTGACAGTCTGTACATTCACGGCTCGGCGGCCAGCCGCATGCTGCGGCAGATGAAAGAGGGCGTGCCCGTCTGCGTCACCGTCACGCTGCTCGATGGTCTTGTCCTCGCCCGCTCGGTTTTCAATCACTCGATGAACTACCGCTCGGTGGTGATCCTGGGGAAGGGAACTCCGGTGGAAGATGCGGAAGAAAAGTTAGCCGCGCTGCGAGTTTTGTCGGAACACATTTTGCCCGGGCGGTGGGACGACGCGCGCCAGCCCAACGAGAGGGAACTGAAGGCCACGTCAGTCCTGCGGGTGCCGATCGAGGAATTCTCGGCAAAAGTCCGCACTGGACCGCCGGTCGATGACACGGAAGACCATGCCTTTCCCACCTGGGCCGGAGTCGTGCCGCTGGAAATGAAGGCGGGCGTGCCGATCGATGATCCTGGACTGGACCCCATGCGCGAAGTGCCGGAGTACGTGAAGAACTATTCGCGTCAAGCGCACAGGCTAGGAGAATTCCGAGGCCTGATTGACTCCGTGGCTCGAAAAGGATTATCCTTACTTAGAGGTAAAGAAGTAAAGATGACAAGATATTCCAGTACTATCAGCAGCAAGGGACAGGTGACCGTACCCCAGGAGATTCGCAACCGTCTCGGCCTGACCACTGGGGACCGCGTTGATTTCGTGATTGAGGGCGAGCGCACGGTCATCCGCCCTGCTCGTGACGACGAAAATCCGTTTGCTAAATATCGAGGCGTTCTCGGTCCGTTCGAAGGCGGTGAAAAAGGAATCAAGGCCTGGATCGACGAGATGCGCAACGATGAGAATGACGCTTCCCGCCGGAGATGAAGACCGCACTGGATTCCAACGTACTGTCGGCTCTCTGGTCGAATGAGGCTTCGGCGGGGCGCATCGAGGGGGAGCTGAAGAACTCGCGCGCGCAAGGCGCTTTGGTCATTTGTGCGCCAGTTTATGTTGAACTGGCAGCCCACCCGCTGGTCCCGCCCGGCTTCGTCGACAAATTTCTTGCGGAAACCGGCATCGCCGTGGAATTT
>Ga0209698_10001900_pt1 | contig 23991 bp, 19 predicted proteins | sample LitLauG_LLR_2012_FD_187203 | JGI IMG/M metagenome (GOLD analysis project Ga0209698, IMG submission 187203) | Freshwater sediment microbial communities from Pennsylvania, USA - Little Laurel Run_MetaG_LLR_2012 (SPAdes) (version 2) | ecosystem: Environmental > Aquatic > Freshwater > Creek >... | reverse complement strand
ATATATAAGAGTTTCACGAGCCATTGCCTGCAGGACTATCCGGAATACGAAATCATATTCGGAGTCAGTGAAGGGGACGATCCTGCGCTTGAGCTGGTGCGGCGGTTGCAGTCTGAGTTTCCTGAGAAGCAGATTCGATCACTGGTGTGCGAAAAGAAGCTCGGCACCAACATTAAAGTCAGCAATCTCGCGCAAATGGTCACGCAAGCGCGCTACGACCACTTGATCGTGAATGACAGCGACATCCTGGTGGAGCCGGACTATTTGCGCCGCACCCTGGCGCCACTGAACGATTCCAAAGTCGGCTTGGTCACGAATCTTTACCGCGGCGTTGCCGCCTCCACCCTGGGCTCCCGCCTTGAGGCACTCGGCATCAGCACAGACTTCATCGCTGGTGTTCTGGTTGCGCGCTATCTCGAGGGGATCCGCTTCGGCCTGGGATCGACTCTGGCGTTTCGGCGCTCTGATCTCGAGGCGATCGGAGGATTCGAAAGCTTTGTCGACTACCTTGCCGATGACTACGAAATCGGTAAGCGGATTGCCGCGCGCGGGCTCGAAGTGCGCTTGTCGGATCAGGTAGTCGAAACTTTCCTGCCGGCATATTCCTTCTCCGACTTCATTCGCCATCAGCTACGCTGGGCGCGCAGCATTCGTGATTCACGCCTCTGGGGCTATGCCGGCCTGCTGTTTACTTTTGGTCTGCCTTGGGCGCTCTTGGCTCTTTTCTTCTCGCAGGCGGCACCGTGGGCATGGCTGTTGCTGGCGGCGGCGCTTCTGGTTCGCCTTTCCATGGCGCTATCCGTTGGGTTCTTCCTGCTAAGTGACCGGCAAGTCCTCCGTTTTTGGTGGCTGATTCCACTGCGAGATCTTGGTGCCCTGTTTGTGTGGATTGCCAGTTTCGCAGGTCACACCGTGGCTTGGCGCGGCGCGCGCTTTCGCCTTAAGGATGGGAAGCTTGCCCGGATATCCTAGTGTGACTTTCGGTCGTCGCCAAGAATCTCGCGAATCCTGAGCGCCAGGGTCTTCAGCGCGAACGGCTTTTGCAGGAAGCTGCCCGACAAATCGATGACCCCATGATCCGTTACAGTCTTCTCCGCATAGCCTGAGACGAACAGTACCTTCATGGTCGGCCGCTCGATGGTCAGCTGTCGCGTCAAATCTCCTCCACTCATGCGGGGCATGACAACATCGCTGATAAGCAGATCGATCTTGCTCAGGTGCTCACGCGCAACTTCCATTGCCTCCAGTCCGTCTTTCGCCTCTAGCACCGTGTAGCCACACGCGGTCAGGAATTCGTACGTGGCCCCCCGCACGGCTTCCTCGTCTTCAACCAGCAGTATGGTCTCAGTGCCTCGGGTCGGGCCGGTTGGGCGCAACACAGGAATTGGTCTGCCGTCGGCCGATTGGATCTGGGGCCAATAAATCTTAAGAGTCGTGCCCATGCCTAGCTCGCTGTAAGCCCAGATGAATCCGCCATTCTGCTTGACGATGCCGTACACCGTCGCTAATCCCAGTCCCGTGCCTTTACCCTGCTTCTTGGTCGTGTAGAAGGGTTCGAAGACGTGTGGCAAATGCTCGGCGTCAATGCCCCGGCCGGAATCGCTGACGGACAACAGCGCGTAGTTGCCTGGCGGCACGATCTGGTGACTCTGTACATAACTTTCATCTAGCCGCACATTCGACGTCTCAATCGTCAACTTGCCGCCGGTGGGCATCGCATCTCTCGCATTCGTGGCGAGATTCATCACAATCTGCTCAATCTGCACGGGGTCAGCTTTGATTGGACTGAGACCGCTGCCCGGCACCACCGTCAGTTGAATATCCTCCCCGATCAGGCGCGGCAGGAGCCGCGTAATGCTGCTGATCGCCCGGTTTAGGTCCAGAATCTGCAGCTTCTGCATCTGTTTCCGGCTGAATGCCAGAAGTTGCCCCGTGAGGTCCGCCGCTCGGTCGGCCGCTTTGATGATCTGATCGATGTTGTGGCGCAGCAAATGCTCCTGGCCAACCGAATCCGACATCAGTTCGGCGTAACTGCGGATCACCATCAGAAGATTGTTAAAGTCATGCGCTACGCCCCCCGCCAGTTGACCTACTGCATCCATCTTCTGCGCTTGGCGAAGCTGTGCTTCCAGCCTGTACTTCTCCGTCATGTCACGATCGGTGGCGACGAAGTGGGTGATCCGGCCTTCGTCGTCCCGGATCGGCGTGATCGTTTTCTCGGCGTAGAAGAGGTCACAGTTCTTCTTGCGGTCGATTAAAGTGCTACGGAAGACTTTGCCGGAGAGGATTGTTTCCCAGAGTTCTTCGTAGAAACCGGGGCCCTGCTCGCCACTCTTCAGCATGCGCGGCGTGGTGCCGAGGACTTCTGCACGGCTGTAGCCGGTGAGCTGTTCGAACGCGGGGTTGACATATTCGATCACTCCGTTGCGGTCGGTGATGGTTACCAGGTCTGCCGACTGCTCAACGGCCCGCGATAGCTTGCGCAGCATCTCTTTTCGCTCCTCGCACTCACGCTCCTTGTGGTGTAGTGTCGTCGCACAACGAATCGTTCTTGCCAGACGAGCCTCATTCAGTTGTGACTTCTCCAGGTAATCGCAGGCTCCGGCGTTCAAAACCTCAGTTGCCGTTGCATCATCGGCGTGTTCTACGAAAAAAATAAATGGAACCGTAACCGGCTGTTTGCGACTCTCGCCCAGGAGCCGCATGGCCATTTCGCCCACTCTGTCGTGCTCGACGACGATCATGTCGTAGCGGCTTTGTGCCACTGCTACTAGTGCTTCCTCGCAGGAAGCTATGTGTTCCATTTGAGCCTCGGCGGCGCCCCTGTCCAATAGATCGCGCAGAGTGAAGAAGTCTTTCTCCTGGCCGCCAACCAGCAAAATCCTCAACCTTCCATTTAGCTTGTGACCGTTTTCGTTGTTCATCGTCAAGAACTCCGGCCTACCTGCTACATCGGTAGCTGAGAACCGGAGCACCGGGCGGCGAGCAAGTGGTTACCAAAATAATGGCTGGCGTTTCCTGAAATGGAAACACGTCTCAATACTGATGAAGGGAGCTAGAAAGTGTTTGGCGTGTGGCAGGAAGGACTCACGCTCCGCAAGACTTCGCGGCTCTACCGATGATTTTTCCCTGCGAAGTCAATTGGGAGAGCTCGCCCTGGTTCTCTATTCTAAGCTCCTGTGATTCTCGACCGGGTGATTTCCCTGGTCTCTGCCGCCGGAGCCGCCAGCATTATTTCCTTGCGCGGATTGCTGACTGCGTGCCTTTGTAACCGGCCACAGAGCTTCAACCTCAAACTGAAGAGTTGCATTCGTTCCCGTGCTCACCAGCAACTCGATTTCGAGTGCACCAGTCAGTCCAGAAGCCGATGGTGTCAGGCTTGCCAGGCCGTTCTGATCCGATGTAACCGTGGCCTGTGATGAGCCCAGAATCACCGGGGTGCCGTGATCTCCGCTGCTCGATTCGCCAACGCCTTGCACTGGGGCATCATTATCTGGTCGCAGTATGGTGGATTGGACCTTGACTGCCGCTCCTTGAACCGGGTGCGGCGGATTGGCCGAGTCGGTCACGCGCAACGTGATGGGTTTGAAGGTTTGGCCCGCCGTGACCATCTGTCCGCTTCCAATCACCGGCTCGATTTGCAGTGCGGATGTTGCCACCGTCGAGAAGTAGTACGTCTGACAAGGACTCAGCGCGGGCGCAACGCAAGCGCTGACCTGGACATCACCACTCGCGCCCGCGATATGGATCGAGGTCGTCGCATATCCGTTTGGATCGGTTACTGCCGCGCCCGACTTCAAAGTGCCAACTCCCTTCACCAGTTGATAGTTCACTGTCTTGCCGCTCTGCGGGAATCCGTTGGCCAACACCCGCGCTGTCAATGACAAATCGACAACCGCGCCCGACGCCAGCCACCTGTACTGCGAAGCCAGCGTGATATCCAAAACAGAAGAGATACCAACGATCGTGGCTTGCACTTTTTGCGGCGCTTTGAACGACCTCGGCGCAAGCGTAGCGGTCACCGTGGTCGAGCCTGCCGCAGTGACCGTCGCACGAGTCCATACCAGTCCGCTCTCATCCGAGCCGACCGTGCACGTGGAAGCGCCGCCACAGGCTGACAACTGGGTCCCTGAGGTTGCGCTCCAGCTCACAGTGGCGCCGCTCACCGGCGTGATGCCATCGGATGTCGTAACGCCGACAATGATCGGGTTGGGCGCTTCTCCGCCTACTGTAGTGGCCGGGTTCCACCCCTGAATCAAACGCAAGCTGTCAGTCGACGCGGCGCCGAAGGTCAGAACATCCGTCATCGTGGAAAAGCTCCCCGTGATCGGTTCGTTTACGGTGAGGCTCTGCACGCTATCGAGTGCCGGTGCCGGAGCTGACACAATTAGCTGGTTGGCGGATACTGCCAGCAATGGTGCGTTCATTCCGCCGATGCTGACGGAGTCTCCCGGTACGAAGCCGATGCCTTGAAGAACTAATGGCGTCCCGCCGCGCATACTGACACGCGTCGGCAAAACTGTGTCCGCATATAACACATGCGCGTGATAGCGGTAGTCGGGTCGGCCGTCACCTCGCTGGTCCGCGATACCAATACGAAAGTCCCTCGTCGCCAGCAAGGTGGCGTCCAGGCGTGTCAGGCCAAGCGTCGAAGAATTGAAAGGTGACGGGGTTGAGGCTGGGGCAGGGGTGCCCACGGGGTCAGACAGCGACCAGACTCCCACGACTGGCCGGGCAATATCCTGGCTCGCCAGATCGTTCTGGTCGAGCGCCGTTACCGCAACCGACACGGTCCGATATGCCTGACCAGAAAACTGGAAATAGTCAGAGTCGCCGTAGTAGCTGAAGCTGCCCGTCCAGTCTCCTCCCTTGGGTAGTGTCGCGGGAGCATCGTAGGTCTCCGGTTCTCCCCAATCTTTCGCGATCGCGCTCCCCTGCATTGGCAAGTCTTGCTGCACATCGCCGTCCCGGCTCACGGTGACAACGACCGGGGCCGCTGCACCCGATGGCGGAACCTGGAAGGGTTCATACGGTCCCACGCCTGTGAACCAGTTTGCGTCAACGGCCTCGACGCTCAACTGATACTGCGCGCTGTTGGAGCCATCGGGAATTTCGAGGCCGGCCAGGTCAAAGAACCCTTCCAACTTGGTGTCGTCGGATCCGAACCGGTCATAGCGTTGTCCACTATCGTCCAGGGGACCATTGACCGGATTCCCCGCATTGCCATGAAAGAGCGCCCCGGAAACATATGCCGCGGAATATTTTCGAGAAGGCAGACCGGTGGACGAATCGATCCATCGTGCCACGACATTGACGCCCTGCATGGGCTGTCCCGCCAGCCCCTGCGCATCGACAAAGTACACCGACCCGTGGACACGCGCGCTGGTTTCATAAAACAGCTGTTTCCCGGAGAACTGTCCTTGATTTGTACTCGTCACCGGGTACAACCGCGAAATAGCTGCCCGGTCATCCATTTTTGGCTGGTCAGCGTTGGAATAACAAAGAGAGACTGGCACGCAGCTCAGCATGTCGCTGTAGTGCATGAGCGGGAAACCTTGAAAGTCGTCCGAGGTCGGCACAGGATTTCGTGTGATCACGTTCGGATTCACCTGTGACCAGTCCAGGCCTAACACTCGACCCAGCACTCGTACGAGGTGGTATTTCATGTCAGGAAGCTGATCGGGAGTCTTGGCGCAGTTTCCATTCATCACCACGAGGGCGTGAGCGATATGTCCGTCGCTGCTGAAATTGTCTGGTCCTCCGAACGCAGAATTGTTGAAGCAGTAGAGAGGATCTCCAGCGCCCTCGCCCAGGAACGCGTCTGTGACCTGCCCGTCCACGTCGTAGACCAAACCCACGGGCGTGCTCGTGGCCGTCGGCTGAATGTCCGCCGGCATGGTGATGGTTCCATCGGAGTTCGCGATGACGTTGCTCCCGTTTACGTCTTCGCCCAGCTGGCCATCGCGTGTTGCAGAAAGAGCCGCAGTAGAAACGGAGGTCCACCGGCTGAAGGCGTCGGCCACAAAAGCGTCGGCCGCTGCTCCCGGCACAATGGAACTGAGATCTCCCCGATCCGTATAGTAGTGAACTTGCCCCAGCGCCCACGTGAGCGGCACTCCCTTGACACTTGGATCAAAGAAACTCGCTCCTGCCACGTATGCTGGTCCTCCGGCACGCGCCAATTCCGCCAGTAAGAAGAGGACCGCCGCCGTCACAATCAGCAGATACAGCAGAGGCCGAAGGAGCTTCGTTCTTTCGGTATTCGGGAGTCTCTGAATCGATGCCAGCTTCGATACCCCAGCGCCCCGTGTCCCAGCTGATTTGCGCTTTCGGTTGACATGGAAGTGGAAGATTTCAGCCATGATCATTTCTCCTGCGTCAGCCGAATGGCCTGGGCAAACTCACGCAAGGTGACGCGATTTTTCGGTGCCACTTTTCTTGCGGATGACTCGCTCGGATCGGCAGTCCGCTGGCTGTCGTCGACTGGCAGATTGCCAATCGTGACTTGACCGTTCTTGTCGACTGCGAAACGTCCTTGCGGCCCGCCCACCGGGCTCGTGAGACCCAACTTGCTCGGCGGGTACAAGAACAGCATCAGACGGTCACCGACGCGGTATCGCTCGCCTGAATTCCACAGGCCAGCCCATTCGCGGATTGTCAGGCGCTGTCCGGTTTGAGTTCCTCGGATCGCGTGCTCGACGCGAAAGCTGACCTGCACGGTCTCAACCTCGCCGCTCCGCTTCGCTGCTATTCGGTGCACGGACATGACTGTCCCGCTGAAGATGGTTCCCGCAGCACGCGTCAAGGACGTGAGCCTCGGTTCATATCGCAGCGGGTTTGTCCTGCGTTGTGGCTGTTGCGCGACCGCTTCGCTACGGGCAGCAATCCAGACGCAAAGAGCGAATATCAGTACCGGAGGAATGCAGAGGAATCTCGAAGACATAAGTCCACCGCTAAGAGGTTAGGTGGACGCGTGCCCGTCGGATTACAGCCTGAGGAGTTTTGATTCTAAGAAGTGTCGGTCCAGCTCACAGTGCGCGCCGTCACGCCGTTTGGTGACAGCGACATTTTCGGCAGGCGCAGGCAGATGAAAATGCGATCATTTGAACTCTAGTTCCGCCTGAAGCGCTTTGCGGTCGCCACCCGCATGGGGGACTCTTCGCGTCTGCTTGCCGACGCAATGGGCCTCTTGGGAAGGAGCCGGGGGGGTGGCTCAGAAATCTCGCGACCTGCATCGTTAAGCTCGTCTTATCAATGGCTTGCAGGTCGCTCGATGCCTCTTCCAGGAGTTCCACCGGATGTCCGGCACTCCCGTCTTTTTCTCCGTGCGGAATCCTGCTAGCAGGGCCGAACAGTCGTACGAACTCCTTAACGTTGTGACCCTCAGACATTTACCTTACCCACCTGTTTACTTCTCTCTTGCCAATATCGACCTTCCTGAATATTATCTTGTGCTCGTTGCCGGTAATACGGCAGCGAGTCTTGCTAGCTTTGGGTTGACGTTTCTGTGCTTCGCCGTCGAAATTCGCGCCATCGTCATTGGGCTTCCAAGCTTTGTGCCGTAGTTCCTCCACACGGCCTGTCGCGTGGGAGCTTTTTCTCTTGGCCTGAACTCCGCCCGCACACGGTCACGCAACCTGTTCTTCCACACGCTTGAGGGGGTGCTCTCGATACCGAGGGCTTCGACAAGGGTTGGAAGAATGAATTCTATGCGCTCAGGCGAAAGGAGTTTCTTGTGAGAGAGAAGGGTACAGTGAAGTGGTTTAACGGGGCTAAGGGCTATGGTTTTATACAACGCTCCACTGGCGAAGATGTGTTTGTTCATTTCTCCGCGATTCAGGAAAATGGATACCGCACACTTAACGAGGGGGAAACCGTGGAGTTTGATCTGCTTAAGGGGCCCAAAGGCTTCCAGGCAGCGAACGTCGTCCGTGCCTAGACATTAGTCCCCCACCAAATTCACTAACCCTCTCAGCTTCCCCTGGGAGGGTTTTTCGTTTCTATTCGTAGTTCTGAAATCCCCACAGCAGTGACTCGCGTGAACAAGACTTCCTGATCATGCTGCCAAAGGCCTAGCGGCAAAAAACCCAGACTGGTGTCGTCGAATTCCCCACTTCCGGCCTGTAGCGCTCCCGTATGCGCCGCTAGCGGAGTATCATCGTATCGATTTACCTGCCGCAGGCTCATGAAAAGAATGGCTCTCGCATCTTTCAAGCAGATTGGCCGGGCGGCGAGGATGCAATGGCAGGGCGCGTGCCTTGCAGTTACTATGAGGGTGTGTCCCCTCTACCTAATTAGGAGAGAAAGAATGAAGACCATAATCCGGGCCTCACTGGCAGTTCTGGCTTTTGCGTTTGTATTCTCCACTTGGTCGATGGCAGATTCCGGTGCCGACCTCTTTAAAGGAAAGTGTGCTGCATGTCACGGCGCTACCGGCGCCGGCGACACGGCGATGGGCAAGAACCTGAAACTGCGCGACCTCGGCTCCGCTGAGGTGCAGAAGCAGTCGGACGATGATCTGACCGGTATCATCACCAACGGAAAGAACAAAATGCCCAAGTATGACGGCAAGTTGACCAAGGATCAGATCGGCGATTTGGTGAAGTTCATCCGTACCCTTAAGAAGTAGCGACCGGGTGACATGTTCCCGCTCCGCCGGACACGTTGCGACTCTGCGAAACAAACAATGGCTAGCCGTGAGTGTTTTCTGGCTGGCCTTTTTTATTTCTCCCTTTGTCTTTGTCCCTGCGCCCGAGGAAGATGTCCCCGTTCCAACACAATCCCTCGTCGAGACGGTATACTTTTCCAAGCCCAAGCTCATTAACTGCAACTCTTACGCTGCATATTCAAAAATGTTTATGATCCAAATCGCTTCTGCCGCGTCCAATCACCTCGAAGAACAACCTTAACCCGACCCTGGACGACGGTGATGGTCCGGTCCCGCGGAGGATACCCATGCACGACGACGATCCCAGCAAGAAGGATCTTCACGACACCATAGAGAATTCGGGTGTTTCCCGGCGTGACTTCCTCAAGATTTCCGGCATGTCCGTAGCGGTTCCGCTCGTTGCCGGTCCGAAAGTGGCGATGGCTGCCGGCGAGGAAGTCCCCGTTCACGGTCCCGGCAAGATCCCCATGGAATTTACCGTCAACGGCAAGAGCTACAAGGCCAGTCTTGAGCCCCGCGTCACCCTGCTCGACGCGTTGCGCGACCAGTTCGATCTCACCGGTGCCAAGCGCATCTGCGATCGCGCCGAATGCGGCGCATGCACGGTTCTGATCGACAGCAAACTCGTTTACTCCTGTTCGATTCTCGCCATCGAAGCCCAGCATAAGCCCATCACGACTGTTGAATCGCTAATGCAAGAGGGGAATCTGCATCCCGTGCAGCAGGCCTTCGTCGACAACGACGCCTCCCAGTGCGGTTTCTGCACGCCCGGCTTCGTCGTCGCTTGCAAAGCGCTTCTCGACAAACATCCCGATCCCACGGCCGAAGACATTCGCCTCGGCCTGAGCGGCAATCTCTGCCGCTGCGGAACCTACGACGGGATCAAGAAGGCGATCGCCCAGGTCGCGCAGAAAGGAGCCTAAGCCATGCCGGACTACAGTTGGCCCACAGAAGACAAGCGGACGCTGATCGGCAAACGAGTGAAGCGCGTCGATTCGCCGGTCAAAGTCTCCGGACAGGCGAAGTACACCTACGACGTGCATCCCCCCGGCATGCTCTACGGGAAAGTCCTGCGATCTCCGTATGCGCACGCCAAGATCGTCAGCATTGACACCTCGGCAGCCGAGAAGATTCCCGGTGTGAAGGCTGTTCACATTGTTCAGAAGGTTGGTTCAAGCGTGCACTGGGCCGGCGACGACATCATTGCCGTCGCCGCAGTCGATGAGCCCACCGCGGAAGATGCCATCCGCGCCATCAAGGTCAAATATCAAAAACTGCCTCACCTTGTGAGCGATTCTGAGCCGCCCGCGGGCGCCGCCGAAGGCCAAGGTCCCCTCAGCGCCGACGACATCGACGACATGCTCGACAATCAGGTGCCTGCCAATCAAATGGTCGCGCAGATTAAGCAATACGGCATGACCACCAAGGTCGACGAAGACGCCCTGAAGGAACTCAAAGCCGACGGCGCCACTGACGATATTCTCAACGCAATTCGCGCCGCCGCAGTTCATCCCGAGGCGGCTTCCAAGCCGCATTCCAACTATCAGAAAGCCGCAGCACAAACTCTCGGCGATGCCGATAAAGGTTTTGCCGATTCTGATGTCGTGTCCGAAGGCTTGTATGGAGCTCCCGTCATTACTCACTGCTGTATGGAAAGTCATGGCTCCATCTCGGAGTGGACCGATAAAGATCATCTCTTCGTGCACATGTCCACGCAGAACGTTTCGGGAATTGCGGGACAAATGGCGGAACCCCTGAAAATACCCGCTACCAATATTCGAGTTCATCAGGATCACGTTGGCGGCGGCTTCGGCAGCAAGTTCGGTCCCGATCGCTGGGGAATCTTCACCGCCGAAATTTCCAGGAAGGCGGGAGGCAAGCCTGTCCGCATCATGCTTGAGCGCGACGCGGAACTTAAAGCTGCCGGCGCGCGGCCATCGGCGTTTGCACGGGTGAAAGTTGGCGCGAAGAAAGACGGCAGGCTCGTCGCCTGGCAGTCCCAGTCATGGGGAACCGGCGGCCCCGGCGGCGGAGGCATGCCGCCGATTCCGTATGTCTTCAACGTTCCCAATCAGCGCAAAGAGCACACGGCGATCCGCAACAATATCGGGCCCGCGCGCGCCTGGCGCGCCCCCAACCATCCGCAAGCCGCGGTTCTCACCATGTGCGCTCTGGAAGATCTCGCTGCCAGGCTCAACATGGATCCGGTGGATTTCTTCCTCAAGAATCTCAATCTGGTGACGAAAGATCGCCAAAGGGTCTACGCGGAAGAATTCGCGATAGCCTCTGACCTGATGGGCTGGAAAGACAAGTGGCATCCCCGCGGGCAGAACATTTCCGGCAACATCGCACGCGGTCAGGGCCTCTCCATTCACACATGGGGCGGCCGTGGACACGCCAGTGATTGCGACCTCACCCTCTATCCCGACGGCTCGGTCGGCATCAAGATGGGCACGCAGGATCTCGGCACCGGCACGCGCACCACAATTCTGGTCGTAGCCGCCGATACCTTGGGCCTTCCCGTCGAAGCCATCAAGCTCGAGATCGGCGACACCCTCTACCCACCCTCGGGCGGTTCAGGCGGTTCGACTACTCCAGGCGGTGTGAGTTCCTCCACTCGCCGCGCAGCTGTGGATGCACGCGACGCCCTATTCGCCAAGGTTGCTCCCGCTCTCAACGCGCAACCCGAGGATCTTGAATCAGTCAACGGCGTAGTCCGGGTGAAGAGCGATTCCAGCCGCTCGCTCAGTTGGAAGGAAGCTTGTGCCAAACTCGGCGCCCTCCCGCTCACCATTCGCGGTAAGAATCCTGACAAGACGAAACCACCCGATCTCACCAACAGCGGTGTCGGGGGCGTGCAAATGGCCGATGTTGAAGTCGACACCGAAACCGGCATCGTCAAAGTGAAGAAGATGGTGGCGGTTCAGGACTGCGGTCTCGTCATTGACCTTCGCCTCGCCGAGAGCAGCTGCCTCGGGGCGATGGTTATGAGCATCAGCTACTCGCTCTTTGAAGAGAAGGTGATGGACTCAACCACCGGGGTCATGCTGAACCCTAACATGCAGTTTTACCGCCTGGCGGGCCTCAACGACATTCCCGAGCTGGTCGTCCACATGATGACCGGCAAAGGCTACGACGAGCGCGGCGTCATCGGACTGGGCGAGCCGCCAGTGATCTCGGGCGGCGCTGCAATATCGAATGCCGTCGCCAACGCCATAGGCGTTCGTGTCTCCTCTATTCCGCTCACTCCGGATCGGGTCCTCGCTGCGCTGGGACAGAAGGCAGGTGCCTAATGCGACCCTTTGATTACGTCAGCCCGACAAGTTCGAAACAGGCTGTAAGCTTGCTCGGCGCGTCCTGGGGCAACACCGAAATCATTGCCGGCGGCACAGACCTGCTTGCGCTGATGAAGGACGACATCATTGCCCCGAAGCGTTTGGTGAACATCAAGGACATCAAAGATCTGCAAGGCCTCAGTGTAGGTGCGCAGGGGCTTCGCATCGGCTGCCTGACCTCGCTTGGCGAGCTAGCAGAGAACGAAGACGTAAAGAAGAACTTTCCGGCCTTTGCCGAAGCGATCAACGAAGCTGCGAGTCCGCAGATCCGAAATATGGCGACGCTGGGCGGCAACCTTTGCCAGCGTCCGCGCTGCTGGTACTTCCGCAACCGCCTGGGACTCCTTCCCAAGGATGAGAGCGGCAAGGAACTCGTGGCCGGTGGTGAGAATCGCTACCACGCCATCCTCGGCAACGATGCCGCTGCCAAGTTCGTGAGCCCATCCACGCTCGTTCCGGTGCTTGTCGCTTATGGAGCGAAGATTCGCCTGGAAGGCCCGAAAGGGAAGCGCGAACTTCCACTCGAGAGGTTCTACGTCATTCCCAAGACTGATGCCGAGCGCGAACACGATCTCCGTCCCAATGAGATTGTCACCGATATCCTCATTCCGCACGCGGGCGACTGGAAGGCCGCGCATTACGAAGTTCGTCAGAAGGCCGCTTTTGATTGGCCGCTCGCCGTGGCGGCAGTCGCATTAAAGATGAACGGCTCGAACGTCGAATCGGCCCGCGTGGTTCTCGGTCACGTCGCTCCGGTTCCGTGGCCATCGCCTGAAGCAGAGAAGGTTCTTGCCGGCCAACCCGTCAACGAGGACATCGCCAAGAAGGCAGCTGACGCGGCATTGAGTGCCGCTAAGCCACTTTCGCAGAACGCGTACAAGGTCCAGCTTGCGCGAGTGGCGGTCAAACGGGCAATTTTGAAGGCTGCCGCCGGAGGTACCGCATGATCAGCGAAGCCGACCGCTTCAACACGAATCAGCCGAATCTGTGTTCGGCATTGCGCTGGAAGGGGCAGTTCATTCTGGCCGAGCCTGATCCCACCGTGCAGCCTTCGAATGATGGCCTGTTCTGGTGCATGTTCACTCAGACCTGCATCGGTCCGGACGGCGTTCTTGCTGAACCCGGCAACTGCTCATCCAAGGGACGGGCCTGCCACGGCACGGGCAAGTGCGGATAGCCCGCTCCCCCTAGCCGACGCCCCATGCGGGGCCAGTTTGTTGGATAATAGTCCCATTGGTTGTATTCAAGCCCCGGTTCGAAATCCGGCTTCCCGGGCTCATCCCTGTGTACATCACTCGTTCGGATGCTCCATCTCCGAGGGGACATTATGAATACTCGATTCCATCTCGCTCTATGCATTTCCTTCTTCGCTCTTAGTGCAATTGCGATTTGCCAGGATTCCGCTCCTGCCACGCCGGCGCCGGCGCCAACGTCCGTTACCGTCTCGACCACCCAGGCTTGGACTGACGCTAACCTCGACCTGCATCCCGGTGACGTAGTCCACATCACCGCGACCGCGGGCAAGGGTAGTTGCAGTCCGGATGGAAAGGCAGGCACCGCCAGCGCGACTCTGCCTTTGTCAAACGCCTCCGCCGGCGCGCTGATCGGCAAAGACAGCTCAGACAGCACCTTGCCGTTTCTGGTTGGCTCCAGCAAAGACCTGACAGTCAACGAGGCTGGGCACTTGTACCTTGGCCCAAATGTAACTGGTACGCCGCCGTGCAAAGGCGATTTCTCCGTGAAACTCACGGTAACCGCTGGCTCCTATGGTGCCAACGTGAAATCCAAGCTCGCTGCTGCCGCCCAAACCTGGCTCTCCGGCCAGCTCGGAATTGGCGGCGCGCAGGCGGCAGCTTCTCCTGCAGTGGCTTCTTCCGGTTCTTCAGGGGCAGCCAACGCGGCCGCAACGACGACGTCACCGTCCGCGCTCAAGGTTTCCGACGCCAAGCTCGATTCGCAGCTCGCCAAAGATCTGGACGGCGCGCCGCGCCGCGTGAACGATCAGTTCAAGAATCTTGGCGACATGGTCAACTTTGTCATCGTGGGCTCGCAGGAGAAAGTGCAGGGCGCCCTCGCGGCTGCTCAATGGCGGGTAGCCGACAAGAGCACGCAGGACGCGGTTCTGAAAGCTGTGGTCGATGCTTACGAAAAGAAAGACTACCTGCAGATGCCGATGAGCACGTTGTATCTATACGATCGGCCTCAGGACTTCGGCTACGAACTGGCCGACCCGTACGCCATGGTGGCCAGCCGCCACCACTTCCGCATCTGGAAAGCGCCTTTCACGTGGAACGGGCAGCAAGTATGGGTAGGCGCCGGCACCCATGACATCGGATTCGAAAAAGACCAACGCAACGGAAGCGTGACCCACAAGATCGACCCTGCCGTGGACGGCGAGCGCGACAACATCGGTTCAACCTTGCAGAAAACCGGAAAGGTGAAGACTCTCGCTTACTATCTGCCGCCAAGTCCGGTCCAGGAGACCAAGAATGCCACCGGCGGGTCTTACCATTCTGACGGACGTTTGCTGGTTATCTTTCTGGAGTGACACTCTGCGGTGAACGGTGGGAGTCGAAAAGAAATCCTACTGAATAGGACTTACTGCAGTTTCGCGTACTCAACCTTTGCTTCCTTTAGCAGAGGTGTGTCTGGGTCGGCATCTTTCCACAGAGCGAGAAAGTCCTGATAGGCGATTTTGCTGTGCGATACATCACCTTGCAGCGCGTACGCACGCGCCAACCCAAGCCGTGACAGAGAGCCGAACGGGTCAATCTCATGTATGCCCCGCAGGTCAAGCGACCTTTGAAAAGCCTCAGCCGCTTCCTTACCCTGTTTGGCTTCCAGATAGGTGATGCCTCTTTGGTACAGCACGCCCGAATCAGCCCGTGCGTAGACCATCGCCCCATCCAGCAAATCGATTGCCTTTGTTGGCTGGTGATGATTCAGCTGAATGAGCGCTTTCAGTTGAGGCAGGTCGACATACTGTACGAGCGTGTCGTAGGGACGTTGAGTGGCAATATCGTTTTCGAGCTTGAGAGCTCGTTCTTCCTGGCCACTCAATGCCAGGGCAAATGCGGCGTTCGAAACTGTCCCTTCGGAGGAGGATCGCTGCAGTGCCTGGTTCGCCGCGTCCAGGGCTTGCTGGTGGAATCCCAGAACCGCTTCCCAAAGCGCCATCTGGGAACGCATGGCGTCAGCAGTCTCTTGGAAGTTCATGCCCTTGGCCATGTCTTCGCACTTTGTCGCGAGCTGGCGCGCTTCTTTCATTCGCCCGGTGCTCAGGGCCAGACCGATCCTCAAGCTGAGAGCGATGAATTCTCCTTGCGCACCCTGGGACTTTACGATTTCCAGTTCTTTCTCCATGGTGGCTGGGTCATTCTGGCTCCAGGCCAGTCCTGCCAGCATGGCATGAACGGAATCACTTTTTGGAAAGTGCTGGAGAGCCGTGGTTAATGTGGCTTTCGCCTCGTCGAACCGGTTCAGACCGGCATAACTGACCGCCAGATTCTCGTACACGCTGATGCTGTCGGGGTCGATCTCGGCAGCCTGCCTCGCATTGTCGAGCGCATTCTCGAACTGTCCCAGCTGGCTGTAGACCGCGGCCAGGTTGACACGCGGAGTCGAATCGCGGGGATAAGTCTGCTTATAGAGTTCGAGTGCAGCAATTCCTTTTTCGAGCTGATGCGAATCCGTGTAGTAGTGCGAAGTGATGTACAGCTTCTCCCTTTCGCTCGCCCGGTCCCTCAGTTCGAACGCTTTCTTGCGGTTGTCCTCGGAGGTCTGGTTCTGCCCCAAATTGTTGTACACCGTGCCCAGTCGCGCGTAAGCCATGGCGAAGTTGGGATCGAGTTCTACGGCGTGCTGATAATTCGGGAGCGCCTCCATTTCCAGTCCAGCCATGTGCTTCATGTCGCCCAGCGTCAGGGCCTTTAAGGCGTCAAGCGAAGAAGTCGTCGCTTGGGACAGCGGCATATCGTACTTCTTTACCGAAGTCAGCGATTCTCCCAGCTCGCTTCTCAGCCGCGAACCCGCTTTGTGCAAGGCGTTCAGCACTTCTTCCTTGCTGCCCGCCTGCACTTGCTCACGGGCAAAGGATTCGCCGGTGGCGGCATTGCTCGCTTCTACCGTGATCACGTACTGGCTGCCCAGGTTGGCAATCGACCCGGTGAGCATTGCTTTGATGCCGTCGCGTACACAAATCTCTCGGCCCACTTCGGTCGTGATGCGATCGTCCGCAGGACGTCCCATGAACTGAAGCGCCTGCCGCGCCTTTTGTTCGGGGAATACGTTCAGATAAGGCGACTGCGCCAGATCGACCGCCAGCGCATTCTTGAGGGTTCCGTCAAATACAGGGTCGGCCGTCGTGTTGACGAAGTCCGTCAACAGGATCGCGTCTTTCTCCGTCAAGGCCCTGGCTCGCCGTGTATAAAGGAAAAGACCGCCCGCCGCGACAGCGGCTGTCAGCAAAACCGCGGCAACTACCTTCCCAAGTTTTCCCGAACGACGCGGATGGCCCCCCGTGCCCGCAGCTCGAAACCCGCTCGACGAGGCCGCTGCGGTGATCGCCCCGGACTCGCTGTCACGCTTCAGCCGCTTCAGATCCGCACGGACCTCGGCTGCGCTCTGATAGCGCATCTCGCGGTCCTTCTCCAGCAGCTTGCTGATGATTTCTTCCAGCTTCGATGGAATTTCGGGATTGAGCCGAACCGGCGCGACTGGGGCGCGATTCAATATCGCTTCGAAAATTACTGCTGACGTATCGCCACGGAACGGCAACTCGCCCGTAGCCATCTCATACAGCACCGCGCCGAACGAAAACAGGTCGGTGCGTACGTCTAGGTTCTTGCCGCGCGCCTGCTCTGGCGACATATACGCCACCGTGCCCACAGTCGAGCCCGGACTGGTGAGCATCGATTCATCTACCGTGGCGGCACTGTTCAGATTGTGCCCGCCGACCGTCGATCGCCCCAAGGCATGTTTTGCCAGGCCGAAGTCAAGAATCTTGGCCTGTTTTCTGCTCGTGACGAAGATATTCGCCGGCTTGACGTCGCGATGGATGATCCCTTTGGCGTGGGCCGCCTCCAGCCCATCGGCGATCTGAATGCCAAGGTCCAACAGCTGTTCTAGGCCTAGCGGTTTCCCTTCGAGGTGGTGCTTTAGCGTCTCTCCCTCGAGCAACTCCATCGCGAGGAAATGACGCCCGTCGGCCTGGCCGATTTCGTAGATCGTGCAGATGTTGGGATGATTCAGGGCAGACGCGGCCCGCGCCTCGCGCTGGAAGCGGTCGAGGGCGCCGGCATCTCGCTCCAGATCGGGCGGCAGGAACTTTAGCGCAACGTGCCGCCCCAGGCTCAGATCCTCGGCCTCGTACACCACCCCCATCCCGCCCCCACCGAGCTGATGCAGGACGCGATAATGCGAGATTGTCGTGTCAATCATGGAAGTACGCCCGGCGGATAAATATTGATGTTAGGCTGCTGGTCTACTCTAGTCAAACGCTCGAAGCCCTTGATTGGTTACGCAATTCGCGCTAGTTTCGTTCCCTCAACCCCCTGGTTGTCACCTCCCCGGCGGCTCGCTTGATCAGAGCGAACATCGGCTTTCGGGGCTTTATTTCCCTTGCTCACGGGAGGAGAATAGAAACATCTAAGTAGGGTGAGGTGTTCCCATGCGTTACCAGCTGGCGGTCCTTTTAGGCCTTTTTGTCGCTTTCTCGAGTTCCTTATTTGCCCAGCAGATTCGCGGGGATTATCTGGAAACCCGCAGCGCCGACGTATATACCGGCGCCTGTTTCGCCAACGGTGAGGTAAACCTGGTGGGTAACGAGGCCATCCTTGCCTGGCATGTGAAGAAAGGTAGCTGGAATGGTGTGGCGCTCGAAGGCATGACCGTCGCCGCCGCGGTTCGTGCCAACGCTACCTTGGGAGATCCTTACGAGAATCCCTATCCGGCCAAGGCCGTACTGCTTGTCGACGATCAGGCGAGTGAAGCTCAGCGGGCCGCCCTCGTGAGTTTCGCACAACACATGGGTGGCGAACTGCTAAAGAACGTTCAGCAGGTTGTGCCGGTCCAGATGGAACTCGTCGTCAATGCCGAGCGCCACGGTGCGGCGATGTTGCGCGCCGGCCAGTTTGCGACGGTCCAGACTCGCTCGATCGGGTCTCAGGATCATCTCTGCGGAAATGAAGTCACCTTCTATCCGCCGCTCACTCAGCTTGCTCATTCCATGCCTGCCGTGGCTTTGACCGATGCCTATAGCGGGCCGGGCCTTGGCGTTTCCTGGGATTTGCACGGCAAGCGCAGCGCCTTTGTGGGTACGTTCGCGAGATAAGGGCACGACCGGGAGAGCAGGACTTTAGTCGTGCCGCCTGAGCCACGATGATCACAAGGGTTTAGCCCTTGTGCGGGCGACTGAAGTCCCGAATCCTGCATGGGCGTTTCTTACACCCACGCAAGCGCAACTTGCGTCCGTTGCGAGGGTTGTAATGGCAAGTCGAGTTCGGGGAGGGCATATGTCCCGAGGTTTGGTTCCACTCCTTCTGATGCTCGCATTCCTGTCCTTAAGCTGCGGCAGCAGTCGCCAGCTCAATTCCATCAGTGTTAACCCCGCTACTGCTGATGCCCAAAAATTCCCCAATGGGCAAGTGCAATTCACCGCCACGGGCACCTTTAACATGGCGCCCACGACCGTCACCCCTCTGTCCGTGACGTGGTGCCCGCAAGCAACCTGCGGCGTGGGAACTCCCGTTAACGTCGGGGTCAGCATCGACGGAAATGGCCTGGCGCAATGTGTGTCCTCCTTCTCCGGAACCGTCACTATCGTCGCCGAGGCACCCCGAAATCCCGGGGCGATGATCACACCGATGTCGGGTATGAACGGTATGGTCTCAGGCACGGCGCAGATAACCTGCCCGTGAGATCGACGCTTTGTCATTTCGAGCGTGCTGAAATTGCTGGTCGGCACCTGATATCCTTTTTCTTCTCCACTCGGCATTCTGCCCCGACCATGAACTCATTGACTGAGGTTCCCTTGCTTCGTTATTTACTCGGTGCGCTTGCTCTCTTATTTGTCGCCGCTTCGCTGCCGGGGTTCGCCCAGAACGGAAAGGTCGAAACGCTCCCCGCCCTTGCCGACAAGTCCGTTTCTGAAGCCGTGCGGCAAAGCCTCGACACTAAGGGCTACAAAGTTCTGCTCGACGATGGTACCAACGCGTGCGAACTGTGGTTGCGCAAAGCCATTCCTGCTCAGCCGAAGAAGGACGTTCAAGGAGTCGCTTACCCTCAGCTTGCAGAATCCACTCTCGTCGGCGTCTTGCATTTTTCGCAAGCCTCCACGGATTACCGCGGGCAAGCGATCCCGGCCGGCTATTACATCCTGCGCTTTTCACTTCTCCCCAACGACGGTAATCACCTCGGAGCCGCTCCCAATCGCGACTTCCTTCTCCTCGTACCTGCCGATTCGGACTCTGATCCCTCGTCGACGCCCACTTCACAGGAACTGGTCAGCCTGAGTCGCAAAGCGACGGGCACCAAGCACCCCGGTCCCCTGAGCCTCGTTCAGCCCGACAGCACCGGCACAGCGGCAGCAGTTTCCAAAGATGATCAGGACCACTGGATCTTCTCCGGAGGACTGAGGCTGGCTTCCGGAGAAGAAATTCCGTTCGGGCTCGTTGTAAAGGGGACCGCCCAGCAATGAGCATCCTGAGGAATGCACCCGCCGAGACGCCAAACTCCCAAAATCCAGTTAATTTTTGCATCATGCCGTGCTGCGAATTGCAGCACGTCGCGTGGACCCCAGAACTGATTGATTCCTAAGTCAGTCGCGGCACATCGGCGGCAACTAATTGAAAATGCTGGCAAGTGTCCGTTGCATTCTTCATCAAATTGCCGTTGCAGAATTCAGCGGAGAAATGCGTCACCTCGAACTCCATCGCCTCGAACTCCATCATTCCGCAAGACATCGCTCTTCGATGGAAGTGCAAGCTACTCCTGTGCGAGTTCGGTGCCACGATTGCCTTAATGAATAGTGCCGAGCGGCCTTGCAAACGGTAGATAGAAAGACGCTCTCGGAAGAGGTGATTTATGACAGTCATCCTGGTTCTGCTGATGTTCGCGACCTTCCTCCTCATCGATCATTTCTACAGCCGGAAGAGCGTCGTTATTCAACCTGCGCTCCAAACTGCAAAGCGTGAGGGCGCGCCGCGCCTGGCTCCGAGCCTGGTGGGCGGTTTCCAGGTTCCCGAGAATCTGCGCTACCACCCCGGCCATACCTGGGCGCTCAGTGAAAGTCCGAGCCTGGTCCGCGTGGGCATGGACCAATTCGCTTCAAAGGTCACGGGAAAAGTCGAATGCATCACTCTTCCGCAGCGCGGTCAATGGATTCGCCAGGGGCAGAAGATCTGGACGCTTCACCGCGACGGCGGCTCCGTGGATATGCTGTCGCCGATCGAGGGCAGCATTGCCGACGTCAACGATGCGGTGACCCGCAACCCTGAACTCGCGAGCAAAGACCCTTACGGCGAAGGCTGGCTGGTGACGGTGCAGTCACCCGACGCCAAGACCAACTTCCGCAATCTGCTTGGCGGCGCCCTGGCGCGCTGGTGGACCGAAGAGTCGGCAAGCCGTCTGCAGAGAAAAATGCCGATGGCCCTCGGAGCGCTTGCGCAAGACGGCGGCGTCGCAGTCGACGATCTGGCTTCACAGCTTCCTGAGAAGGAGTGGGCTGCCGTGGCAAAAGAATTCTTCCTATCGTAAACACAGCCTGCGTTTTGCAAGGCCGCGGGCCCTTTTCAAGACCTCCTTTTCAGCCGGCGTCACGAGAAAAACTCGGACGCCGGTTCTTTTTGCGGCGTCATCACCAATTGTGACGAGCGGCCCCAAGAGCACGGGCATCGTCGTCCAAAAGCAATTCTGAACGTTCTTCGGGAACCAGTTGAGCTAGGCGGAGATAGGCGGCCTGCCTACAACTCATCTCATAAATGCCACTGTCCAGCGGTTGCTCGTGCAATGTCGATCTGCCGCCCCATGCCTTTGCTGTGCAAGATCATTCGCATTGACACCGACGGCGGCGTAGTGCATCCTTTCGGCGCGGATGCGGGGAGCCTCTTTCTAGCCCATCGTCCCTATCCTTCTCCCTTTTCAAGATGGGTTTCTAGACCCACTCCCGCCCAAGGGCCAAATCTTCCGATCTTGCGGGAGGAACAATGAAATCCAGCAAACTGATGTGCGTTGCGGCACTGGCCTTGTTTGTCGCCGTGCCAACCGCCCTTGCCAGCAGCAAATGGTATGTCGATGGGGTGAACGGCAATGACAACAACGACTGCAAAACACCGCAGACCGCGTGCAAGACCATCGGACATGCCATCTCGCTGGCTTCTTCGGGCGATTCCATTAGGGTGGCCGCTTCCACCTACACCGAGACTCTGACCATCGGCTTTAGCTTGAGTATCGTCGGGGCTGGTGCCAGGACAACGATTATTGATGGTGGGGGCAACGGCACGGTGGTCACGATTGATCAAACCGGTGCCGTTGTCACTCTTTCAGGGTTAACTATCCGAAATGGCAAAAGGCGATCCAGGGGGGGCGGCATTTCCAACGCAGGGATGCTAGCGATCAATAACAGCACGATCAGCCAGAATTTGGCCTTGGTGGAGCCTCACACATTCGCCGCTGGCGGTGGCATCTACAATGCAGGTACGCTGACAATTAGGAACAGCACGATCAGCCGCAATAGCGCCCAGGGAGTTGCCGGCTTCAATGCGCAAGGTGGTGGCATCTACAATGCGGGAACGTTAGCACTCAACAACAGCACTCTGAGCTGGAATAGCGTTGGCGTCGGCCCTGATCCTTTTCGTCATTGCGTTGTCCCCGACGGCGGTGGGATCTATTCTCAATCCGAAACCGTGACGATCAACAACAGCACTCTGAGCTGGAATAGCGCCGACAACTGCGAGGGTGTTGGTGAAGGCGGCGGCATATACGGAAAGGTGACCGTGACCCTCCAGAACACCATTGTTGCGAACAGCCCCAATGGCGGAAACTGCAGCGGCACCATGACCTCGAAGGGTTACAACCTGAGCAGCGACAACACCTGCAATTTCAACGGCACGGGGGATCTGAACAACACCGACCCCTTGCTCGGCCTTTTGCAGAACAACGGTGGCCCGACTCAGACTCAGGCTCTGCTATCTGGAAGCCCGGCGATTGATGCAGGCAATCCGAAAGGCTGCACCGATGGCAACAATCATCTGCTGAAGACTGATCAGCGCGGCAAGCCGCGTCCCGACAAAGAGGACACGAGCGGTTGTGACATGGGCGCGTATGAACGCCAGAAGGACTAGCCTTGAAAGAAGCCAAGCCGCCTGATGTCTCGGCGGCTTTTCCGTGCATGGCCAAGCACAGCACAACGTGTCGGACCCCACCCAGCCATTTGTGAGATAGCTTGTAGACTGTGCCAAACCCAAGGCGACCGCCTTGGAGCTCCGCAACGCCCGACTTCGCCCGCTGTAACTAGTTTTGACATATAGACTTACCCATGTGATTCCTATCACAAGTGCAAGTGTCTCGAATCACGGTGAAACCCCACCAGCGGGCTGAAACTGGAAATCGAGGATGGCGCAAAGGAGGCGGTCATGATGCTCGCGTATCGGCTCGTCCGTCTGATCGAAACCCACTCCGACGCCTTGGCGAGCAGTCTTCTCCACAAAGTCCAGACATCGGAACTGACCATCGGCTATCGCAATGTACCGTCCGAAGAATTGAAACAGCGCGTCTACGAAATTTACCGCCATCTCGGCGACTGGCTAATGGGAAAAAGCGAGTTCGACATCGAGAAGCGATACCTTGAGATTGGCGCCAAGCGCGCCAGCCAGGACGTTCCCCTCAGCCAGCTTACCTGGACGATTATCTTGACCAAAGAGAACCTCTGGGAATTCCTCAAGAACGAATCCGTGCTCGATCGTCCGGTGGAAGTCTTTGGGGAACTGGAGATGCTACAACTGTTGGACCAGTTTTTTGACCGCGCCATCTACTACGCCGCTGTCGGCTACGAGCGTGCCGTCACCAGCACGCCGTCGCGGCTCAGTGTAGCGGGGTAGCGTGCGCAATGCGGTTGGAAGGGTGTGGAGGAGACAAGAACGATGTCGTGGGAGATTGAATACAAGAAGAAGTTGCGCACGGCCGACGAAGCTTTGCGCTGTGTGCAGTCCGGCATGCGAGTTTACATTCAGCCCGGTTGTGCCGAGCCTGAGACTCTCGTCGAAGCGCTGATTCGGCGGGCCCCGGCGGTGCGCGACGTTGAGATCGTGCACATGATGACCATGGGCACGGCACCCTACGTGGCCCCGGAAATGGAAGGACATTTCCGCCACAACGCCGTCTTCATCGGCCCGAACGTTCGGGACGCCATCAACCAAGGCCGCGCCGACTACACTCCCATTTACCTCAGCGAAATCGAAGACTTGTTCGAAAGCGGCGCCATGCCCATCGATGTCGCCCTTATCGAAGTTTCGCCACCCGACTCGCACGGGTTCTGCAGCTTCGGTGTCGGCGTCGATACCACTCTGACCGCAGCCAAATGCGCCCGCTACGTCATCGCACAGGTGAACGACCAGATGCCGCGCACCTACGGCGATAGTTTCATCCATGTGCATAAGCTCGATGCCGTGGTGGAATCTTCCCGTCCTTTGTGCGCGCTGAAGAGACCCGAGATCAGCGACATGCATGTGGCCATCGCACGCAATGTTGCTGGGCTCATCGAAGATGGCTCAGTCCTGCAGACCGGCATCGGAGGTATTCCGGACGCTGTGCTTCCATTCCTCATGGACCGAAAAGACCTCGGGGTGCACAGCGAGCTCGTTTCCGACGGTGTCATCCCCCTGATCGACGCCGGCGTGATCACCGGAGCGCGCAAGAACTTCAAACCGAGGAAGATCATTCTCGGTTTTGCGCTCGGTACCAAGAAGCTCTTCGATTTCGTGGACGATAACC
>Ga0209698_10001899_pt1 | contig 23995 bp, 17 predicted proteins | sample LitLauG_LLR_2012_FD_187203 | JGI IMG/M metagenome (GOLD analysis project Ga0209698, IMG submission 187203) | Freshwater sediment microbial communities from Pennsylvania, USA - Little Laurel Run_MetaG_LLR_2012 (SPAdes) (version 2) | ecosystem: Environmental > Aquatic > Freshwater > Creek >... | reverse complement strand
CGGAAAAATGACGGCCGCCGTCCTGTACGGCAAAGAAGACCTCAAGATCGAAAAGGTACCCATCCCGCGCGTCGGCGATGGCGAGGTTCTGGTCAAAGTTCAGGTTGCCCTGACTTGCGGTACCGATCTCAAGGTGTACCAGCGCGGTTATCACGCGCGCATGATCGTGCCTCCTGCTCTGTTCGGCCACGAGCTGGCTGGGGTGATCGAGGAAGTCGGCGGCGGCGTCAACGGCTTTAAAAAGGGCATGCGCGTCGTCGCCCTCAACTCCGCGCCCTGCCAGATGTGCTTCTACTGCTCCAAGCACCAGGAAAACCTCTGCGAAGATCTCCTCTTCAACAACGGCGCTTATGCGGAATACATCCGCGTGCCGCGCCGCATCGTTGAAGCGAACATGCTGGTGATTCCGGCGAACGTAAGCTTCGAAGATGCCGCCATGACCGAACCCCTAGCGTGCGTGCTTCGCGGCCTGCATGAAACCGGAGTCGAGATCGGAGACACGGTCGCCATCCTCGGCGGAGGCCCGATCGGGCTAATGTTCGTCCAGGTCGCCCGCGCCATTGGCTGCAACGTCATCTCGGTCGTAAAGCGCGATGAGCAAGTCGAAGCCGCCCGTCAGATGGGCGCGCACGAGATCGTTCAGACCACCAAAGCGACGAACGTTGTGGACGCGGTCCGCGCGCTTTCTCCGCAAAAGCGCGGCTGCGACGTGGTGATCGAAGCTGTCGGAAAGCCGGAAGCCTGGGAATGGGCGGTCGACATGGTCCGCAAGGGCGGCACTGTTAACTTCTTCGGCGGATGCGCCAGCGGAACCAAGGTGCAGCTCGAGACCAATCGCCTGCACTATTCTGAAATCACGCTGAAAGCCACGTTCCACCACACGCCGGAAACCGTGCGCCGCGCCTTCGGTTTGATCGCCGCCAAGAAGATTCGTCCGACCGACTACATCACCGGCGAGGCGCCCCTGTCGCGCCTGCAGCAAGTCCTCCGCCACATGCTCAACCGCGGAGGCGATATCAAGACGGCCATCATCCCCGGACACTGAATGGATGGAGACGCCCTCGATGCTCTGTCATCCTGAGCGGAGTATGGCGGTAAGCGAAGCGAGACGCCATACGGAGTCGAAGGACCCCGTGCTTGTTGGCCCTACCACCGGCAAAGCAAGGAATTCTCTTGAGGCGCTCGATCGTCGCGTAGGCTCTCGGCCGCTCATCGCTACGAGGCTGGCATGACCCAAGTCGCCGCACAAAATCCGCAATCGTCCGCACTAGGCTGGAGCCGTCTGCCGGCCGCCTATGCCATTCCGGCCACGGCGCCTTCGCTCGTCGAAGCCCGCGAATACTGCGCCCGGCTGGCGCGCACGCATTACGAGAATTTTTCTGTAGCCAGCTGGTTCCTTCCTGGCCGCCTGCGCCAGCACTTCTTCAACGTTTATGCCTATTGCCGTATCTCTGACGATCTCGGCGATGAAGTTGGAGACACCGCTGCATCGCTCGATCTTCTCGACCAGTGGGAGCACGAACTTGACGCCTGCTACCACGGCTCGCCCAAACATCCGGTGTTCGTGGCATTGGCGGAAACCGTTCGCCGGTTCGACATTCCGCAGCACGAATTCTGTGATCTGCTGACCGCCTTCCGCCAGGACCAAACGGTCACGCGCTTCGAAACCTTCAACGATGTTCTGGCGTACTGCCACTATTCGGCGAATCCCGTCGGCCATCTGGTCCTCTACCTCTGCGGTCACCGCGATGCCGAGCGCCAGCACCTCTCCGACTTCACCTGCACCGCGCTGCAGCTTGCCAACTTCTGGCAAGACGTCAGCGTCGACTACGCCAAGGGCCGGATCTATCTGCCGCTCGAAGATCTTCGCCGCTTCGGCGTGACTGAATCTGACATCGCGCGTCAACAGAACACGCCGGCTTTCCGCGAAATGATGAAGCTCGAAATCGAGCGCGCCCGTGACTGGTTCCGGCAGGGCCTCCCGCTTGTCGGCAAGGTCGACCGCGAACTCGCCATTGATCTCGATCTCTTCAGCCGCGGCGGCATGGAGATCCTGAACGCGATCGAGAAGCAAGACTACGCCGTACTCGGCCACCGCCCCGCGATTTCCAGATCGCGCAAGCTGGCGCTGGTCGCCCGTGCTGCTCTCGCCAAAATGTTCGGAGGCTCGCGATGAGTGCCGGCACGCAGCCCGTCCCCGTGCCATGGACGCCGGCTCCGCCCCAGCTCGTCATGGCGTACTCCGTGTGCAAAGGCATCACGCGGGTGGCGGCGAAAAACTTCTATTACGCCTTTCTCGTCCTGCCCCGTCGCAAGCGCGAAGCCCTCTGCGCCGTCTACGCCTTCATGCGGCGCTGCGACGACATTACCGACGACCCCAAGCTCAGCTTGGTCGAGCGCCGCCAGCAGCTTGAAACGTGGCTCGATGCGCTGCACCGAGCGCAGCAAGGCAATCCCACCGACGACGCGATCCTTCTCGCCTTGACCGACGCCCAGCGCCGCTACGCGATCCCCGCGGGCCTGCTCGACGAACTCGCCCACGGCACCGCCATGGACGTGGAAGAAGCCGAAGCGTCGATGCAAACCGGCTCCGGCGTCATCCACTACAAAACGTTTGAGGATCTCCGCCTCTACTGCTATCGCGTGGCCTCGGTCGTGGGTCTGGTCTGCATTCATGTCTTCGGGTACCGCGATCCCGCCGCCGAGCCCCTCGCCGAGCATTGCGGCCTGGCCTTTCAACTGACCAACATTATTCGCGACGTGAAAGAAGACGCGAGTCTCGGCCGCGTGTATCTGCCAGAAGAAGATCTGGCGAAGTTCGATCTGACGTTGTCGGATGTGCTCTCGGTCTCGGACCCGGCGCGCCTTCGCCCAGTGCTGGCGCTCGAAGCCGACCGCGCGCGTGAGTTCTACGCCGCGGGCGACGAACTGATCTCCTACGTCTCCGAAGATAGTCAGCCGGCGCTTTGGGTCCTGATCAACATCTATCGCGGCCTGCTCTCGAAGATCGCGCTGAGGCAGTATGACGTCTTCACCGCGAGAGTGGCGCTCAGCAGATGGGAAAAGCTGCGCGTCCTGGGAAAAGGTTTCATGAGGCGCCTCACTTAGTCACTGCATTTCAGATTGCAGATCTCAGATTGAAGATTGATGGGTGGATTCTCCAATCTGCTATCTGCATCTTCAATCTGAAATCTACAATCTGAAATCTGAAATCACTCATGACCCCATCCCAACCCACAGTAGCCATCGCCGGAGGCGGTCTCGCCGGACTTGCCTCAGCGTGCGCCCTATCCGACGCCGGGTTCCAAGTCACGCTCTTTGAGAAACGCCCCTTCCTCGGGGGCCGCGCCTCGTCCTACGAGCATCCCGGCACCGGAGAGGTCGTCGACAATTGCCAGCACGTCTTATTCCGCGTCTGCACGAACCTCGTGAAGTTTTACGAGCACATCGGCGTCGCCGATCAAATTCGCTGGTTCGATCAGATGAATTTCGTCGAGCCCGGGGGACGCGTTTCGGTGATGAAGTCTTCACTGCTCCCTGCCCCGCTGCACACCGCACCTTCATTCCTGCACTTTCCTTTCCTGAACGCCGGCGACAAGCTGGCGATCACGCGCGCGCTGGTCCCATTGACCCTGACAGTGCAGCGCGATAATGGACAATCGTTTCAGCAATGGCTCGATGCGCACGGCCAGACACAAGCTGCCGTAGCTCGCTTCTGGCATCCCATCCTAATCAGCGCTCTCAGCGAGGAACTCGACCGCATTTCGGTCTCCGCCGCGGCCCAGGTCGTGCGTGAATCCATGAAGACCCCCGCCGCGCGACACATGGGCGTGCCTACCCTCCCGCTCACCGACCTGTATAACGCGGCAGGTGAGTACGTTCGCTCCCACGGCGGGGCGCTCCATTTTCGCTGTCCGGTGGAGGGCTTCGCCGCTGACGCCTCGCAGGTCAAAGTGCGAGCTCGCGGCAATAACGCTGCGACAACGGATGGGACCTTCGACTATCTAGTGTTAGCGCTTCCTTTCGATGCCCTCGAGTCTCTTCTGCCGTCAGGTGCCGAGAGCAGCCAACTTCGCGAAAAGATCGCCCACTTCGAAAACTCCCCCATCACCGGCATCCATCTCTGGTTCGACCGCCAGATTTCCGATCTCGACCATGCCGTGCTGCTCGAGCGCACCATTCAATGGATGTTCCACAAATCCCGTCTTCAGCCGATGCGCACACAAAGCGAAAACGGAACCGGTTCAGGCAGCTACATCGAATTGGTCGTCAGTTCGTCGAAAACTCTGATCGACAAATCCCGTGCCGAAATTGTCGATCTGGCCCTCAGCGAAGTTCGTGAATTTTTCCCCGCGGCACGCGAGGCGAATCTGGTCAAGTCCACTGTGATCAAGGAAGTGAACGCAACCTACTCGCCGCGTCCCGGTATCGACGCCTACCGACCCACGCCGGTCACTCCCTGGCCGCGTGTCTTCCTCGCCGGCGACTGGACCGCCACTGGATGGCCCGCCACCATGGAAGGTGCGGTCCGCAGCGGATACCTTGCCGCCGAAGCCCTGGCCGATGCCTCCGGAACCAAAGGTGTGCGCTTCCTCTCGCCCGACATGCCCGCCAGTGGCTTCATGCGTCTCTTCGTGAAACAGCTCCGGCCTCGTCCCTGCAAGTAACTAAACTCCTGCACACGGTTGCCGATACAGATGGCATGGACGGGCGCTACATCGAGCCGCGGAAGGTGATGTGGGCGGTGGCCGAGATCACGTGGGAGGACAACAGCGGTACGTCCTTTCGTGTACCCGCCATTCTGGAAGACACCTCCATGTCGGGGGCGTGCGTCCGGATCAAGCGGCCCCTCGCCGTCGGCTCACGGCTCACGATCAGGTGGCACCGCGAACAATTCTCGGGGATTGCCCGGAATTGCCGCAGGGATGGCAGAGATTTCTTGTTGGGCGTATTGCGCGAGGAAGAGACCGTCTCCGCCACGAAGTCAGACAGCCACTCGGCAGTTCTCGAGGCCAAAGCAGAGCGTCCGCCGGAAAAGCCCAAGGAAGTCAAGCCCGCGGCCGCGGCGCCCGCGCAAACACTGTTGTCATCGCCTGTCCGTCTGCCCAGGCCCGCGCGCGCAGAGCCGGCGCCAACACCGCGAGCCCAGTCGCGTCCGCTATCGCGCCGGGAACTCATAGGTGTTGTCGAGACTTCCCCCTCACATTTGCGGAGGGAAACTCACACTCAGGGCACGTCCCCTCGCCCCGAAAGGAAAGTTATGGAACCCAAAACGATCTTTCCGCATTTCTGGCGCCGTAAGCAGGACGGAGACGCGCTCGCAAAATCCACCATCACGGAGGCTCCAATGAACAAGCCCAGCACACCACAACAGACCCCGAGCGGGCCCCGCGGCGAACTGCTCGGCTATGAAGACATCTACCGTGCCGTCGGAATCATGAGCCCCGGGTCGGGCTACGGAATCCATAAGGTTGTCGACATGCTGAACCACGATCGCATCCGCGACCTCTCCAAGGACGCGAGGCGCGCTTCCGTGCTCATGGCGCTCGACGCGGCCGATATCTCGGCCGACGAGCTGCTCACCGACGCCACCCGCCGCCAGAATGCGCTTACCGCCTACGAGGCTGGCCAGCTCAAACAGCTGGAAGACTTCGAAGCGCGCAAGGGCAAAGAAAATTCACGCATCGAAGAAGAGATGGGGAAGATCCGGGCTCACTACACCCAGCGCGTTCAAGCCAATCTCGATCAGGTGGCGAAAGAAAAAGAGGCATTGCGCAACTGGCAGATGGCCATGCAACACGAAACGCAGCGCATCGCCGAAGTCATCGAACTTTGCGACAAGCAGTCGGCTCCCGCTCGCACTGGCAACGCAATTGCGGCTGCCGCCGGGGCCCAGGGCGCTTCCGACAGACCCAGGCCGGTCCCGACCGACACCCTCAACGCGGCCCCGCGGCCAGGACTGCCCAGTGGAGTCTAGCGAGACTTCGTCATGATCCCAGCCGCAGTAGCTCGTCGCGCAAGCGTTCGTGCCGCTGCGTCCTGCGAAGATACTGCATCTCGTCACGACCAGATTGCGCTCGTACGATCGTGACCATTTCCCGTTTTTCTGACGGCGGCCAGCCTGCGAGCCCCGGAATCAGCGCCAGCACCGGAGACCAGTTCCTAAACGAATTACGCTCGCTCGGCGTCCAACGTCTCGGATCAATCCCGAGAACGTGGGCTACTTCCCTGTTCGATTCTTCGCGAACCCGCATGGCATCCCCGCCGAATTCACGCGCCATCCGCCGGTTCACGCGGAGCGCCAGGTTACGCGTGGAGAATGTGTCCCACGGTCCGCGCACGATGTCTGTGGGCAGCGGTTTCCGCCCGTCCGTCAAGTCGTAGAACACATGTGCTTCCGCGAGTCGGGCCAAAGTCTTTCGCGGAGTGCGGTATTTTGGGTTGGCTGCAATCTTCTGCTCTTCATTTCTGGCGAGTTGTTCCAACTCTGGCGCGCCCGACCGGAATCCTAGTTTCCTGTAGAACCAGAACGCTCCCGAATCCAGCGCCTCGTCATTGTTCTGCCCAATCTGATACGGATACACCGAAATTGTCTTCGCGCCTGTCCTTGCACACAGACAGCGTAGTGCCTGTGCGTAGATCCACGCCGTCTCTCCCTGGCGATAGGTGTAAAACGTGTTGAACCCGACCTCAATCCACTCGCAAAGGCCGATGGCTTCGATGTAGTTGATCGGAACGCCATTCTTCAAAGTGAATCCGGCCACATAGGCACGCAGCGGAAGGCGTCGGCTGGGCGGAAGGTTCCACAGAAAGATAAACACGCCGCGCCCCACGTCGGCCCGCACGACGGAAGCCGGATCGCCCAGCGTTGTGCCGTAAAGTTCGCGATAGCGGACGACCATCACTTCCCGGATCGCCTGCATCGTGGCTTCCCCTTCTCGTCGGGAAACCTTCGTGAACTTCTGCGAGGGCCGCTCCAACTCTCGCGCCAGCGAAACCTCTTTGCGCTTGATCAGCGGGCCGGAATGAATGAAGAACTGGCGAGGGCGACGCCAATTGCGCGTGCGCGAAAGCTTGAGGTTGTTGAGATGCCACCGCAGCCACACCCGCAGCGAATCATAGAGCTCTGCCTTGAGGCGATCGTGCTCGCGCCCAGCCCCGCCCGGCAACTCCTCGAAGCGTCGGATGAGCCAGGCGACGTCTTTCTCGCGTCCTCTCGCGGCATCGAGCCAGCGCCGCCACGGAATGTTGGCCTCGACGTCGGAATCTTCCTCCAGCAGCGGAACGAATCGCGGCCACGACGATCTCATGGCGCGTTCCTCGTCGTAGTCGTCCCACGCAATCTCGACATTGCCAGGGATGCGGCGGACCAGCCAGCGCGCCACCTCGAAGTTCAGCGTGTCCTGCATGGTCGTGCCCGCAATGCCCGACGTATCGAAGTCATCGAAGACGGACATGTCGCCGCCCAGTTCGCGGACTCTGTCAATGCGCTCGTGGTACCGATCCAGTAGCTTCTCGACTTGCGGCACGATGGTTAGAGATGCCGGGAACGCGCGCAGAAACAGCAGCGTTTCATGGAACCTTACAAGAGATTTCGGATCGCGGATTTCCTGACGGGACAACTGCTGCAGCAGAGTCTCGATCTTGCGGGCGGTCTCTCGACCGAAGCAGTTCTTGGCGGCTTCAAGGTCGTTGAGAAGCACGTCGAGCGATGAACGCATCGGGGTCCCGCGTCAGTGTAACGCATTCGCGCATAAATTCCGCGCCGCCACGCACCTTACTGCCCTGCGGCAGCTGGCGACGCCTGCTTGACCCTTCGGCTTGCGACCAGTAAATGAGTCCAGGGCTCATCATCCAGACGGCTAATCTGTACTACGGGATGTCCATTGGTGGTGTCGTGAATGAATTGACCGTCTCCGATGTACATCCCTGTATGCGTGATCTCTTTCGCTGACGAGCCGAAAAACAGCAGATCCCCAGCCTGCAGGCCCTTGCGCTCGATGCGAGCCGCTCCCTTCCAGGCCGCCTGTTGATCCGCGTCCCGGGGCATATTGATCCCGCGTGCCCTCACCAGCATCTGCGTGAACCCGGCGCAGTCGAACCCATAACTTGACCGCCCGCCCCACAGATAGGGCAGCCCCAGAAATCGTTTCGCCAGTTCGATCGACTCCGGAATCGTCAGCGGCTTCGGGTCTGCCACCACATCGCTCGCCTGGATCCAAGCTAGGGTTTGCCCTGCAAGGCGCACGTGGAGCCATCCTTCATGGCTTTCTTGGTGACCTTTGCCGTTGCGTTTTGGGTCATCGGGGACCACTTCCAGTTTCGCTTCAAACGGAATCGTCACGACCGGCTTACGTTTGGTGACGTCAGGCTCGGCGTAGATGTTGGCGAACAGGCTCTCGACTTGAACGGTGGGTCCCGCAGTAGCGTATCCGTCGCCAGTCAATACGATCCGCAGGTAACGGCTGGGAGTCCATCCTCGATAGTGGTCCGGTGTCTCGATCCTCGACCATTCGTCGCGCGCCTGCAGCAATTTCACGTTGCTGCCGTAAATCGCCTGCGACACGACGTCGGCCTTCTCGGTCGGCCTCGAATACATGTTGGCCACCGGCACGACGACGACTTGTGTACCGTTTTTTGCAAAAGCAAATACGGAAAGACAAATCAAGAGGACAAGTTGCGCACAACAGAACAGGCGTTGACGGTTCATGTGCAGTCTGTAAAGGACGTTACAGCATACAACTAGGGGCCCACTCCGGAAGAATTCGGCGCAGAAATCAAATTTGTGCCTCGTCCTCGAAATCTCTCTCTGCGGCCTCGGTGGCAATTCTCCGCGGTTCAGCCTTTCTCACCGCCTGAATCAAATGCTATCTTTCTGTGCGGTCCGAAGTCCCCCGCGTGTACAGCCGATAAGTGTACTTCCAGCTGAAATCATGCCCGGGCAGGACACTGATTGCGATGTACGGCTCGGGCGCCACGACGGTTCTCACTGCCCACACACCAACCTTTGCCAGCGGCCGATCGCCGGTGATCACGACGCCGGCGCCTGTGCTCTTGTTCTCCACGCGAATCTCGTAGTCCGCTGCAGTCTTACCAAACCCTCGGAATTCGCCGTAAAACGTATCTTTCCCTCTTAGCTCTTTCGGGAACACAACCTGCTTCCCGCGCACCGCAGCCAGCGGATCCAGCGGCTTGGTTGGCTTGGGCGAAAAAGGAAACGTGATCTCGATGGCTGGTCCGGCGCCCTGGTGATCGATGATAAGGAAATTGTGATCGTACACTTGGGTCGCAATCGCTTTCGCGCCCGTATTCACCAGATGGTGCTCCATGGTCATCACGGGCTCGTTCTTCAGCAAGCGAATCGTCTTCGTATATTCGTACCCGTATCCCGAGCCGCAATCCACCTGCTGCTTGAATTCGATCCAGTCCGGTCCGTTCTTTACCGACCGCTTCCCGCCATTCTCAATCGGATAGTTGACATAGGAACTGTAGGGCGCATTGTCGATCTTGCGTAGCGCTCCGACGCCGATCTTGCAAAACGTCTCGCCCGGCTTGGCATCGACGTATCCGAGAACGGATTCATCGCCTCCAATGAACTCCTCGACCGGGCCACTGGCCGCGCTGGCTATGCCCGCAACGACGGGATTTCCAATCTCCACGTCCGCCACTGCCGGATCGAACTTCTCGAAGAATGGCCCGAAGTAGCCGTGTCCCTTGTACTCAAGACTGGCCATCACCCCAGCCCAATCAAACCGCATACCACGGTAGAAGCCCTTCTCCGCGTCAGGCAAGTAAATCTTCGCCCGCAGCACTCCATTCGAGATTTCCGATTGCGGGTACGGCCCAGGATAGGTTTGCGCAGTCATGACCGTGATGGCAAGAAAGCATCCCACGATGAGACTGATCTTCTTGCTTAACATCGGAAAAGCATACGCTGAACTGCGATTGTCTGTGAGCAGAGGGGCTCTATTGGCACCGCAGCGCAATCATCGGATCAATTCGCAGCGCTCGTCTTGCCGGTAAATAGCTGGCCAGCAGAGCTACCGCGATCAGGAAGAGGGCCGCTCCAAGAAAAGTCAGCGGATCGGTCGGGCTCACCCCAACCAGCATGCTGCGAAAGAACCGAAGCGCCACCACCGCCCCCACGATTCCCAGCAACAGTCCGGGAAGCGTCAGCAGCGCGCTTTCGCGCGTCACCATCTGCACGACCTTGAAGCGGCTCGCGCCCAGGGCCATCCTCACTCCGATCTCTTGGGTCCGCTGGCTGATCGCGTAACTCATCACGCTGTACAGCCCGACGGCCGCCAGCAGCAGGCAGAGGGTTGCTGTCGCCGTCAGCAGGGTGGCGGCTACCTTTTGCGGATAGAGCGAATAGCCAACTGCATCCTCCAGCCGAACGGTGTGAAAGAAAGCGTCCTGGTTCAGCGCCAGCGCTTCCCGGCGGAGATCGGAAATCACGGTCATGGGATCGCCCGTGGTCCTGATCAACATGGAAAAATTCAGCCCCGGGGCGAACACTTGCTGGAACGGCACGTAGAAATAAGGGATGGGCGCCTGCATCGGCGTGTCGTATTTACTGTCCTTCACCTCGGCAATGATGGTCACGTTGGCGCCCGAGATGTGAATCGTCCGGCCGATCGGGGTGGCATCGCCGAAAAAGTGCCGGGCAAAGGTCTCATTCACGACCATCACGGCGGGCGCCGCGGCTTCATCGCGCTCGGTAAAATCGCGGCCTTCGATCATCCGGATGCCCATGAAGTCGAAGTACCCTGGCGGCACAGTGGCCCGATGGAGCAGCATCTGCTCGTTCGGCGCGGGCACGTAGCCGTCCACCACAAGTTGATCTTCCGGACTCGTACCCGGCGAAGTCAGCGGGACGAAGTCCGAATAGCTCACGCCCGTGACCCCGGGGACTGCTTCCATGCGCTCGCGCAACCTGCGGCAAAAGCTTCGTTGCTCCTCGGCCGTATAACCCGCATTCGACAGGTAGAACTGCGATACGGAAACGTTCCTGGTGTTGAACCCCGGTTCAATGCGGCTGGCGTTGCCGAAGCTGCGCAGGAACAATCCAGCGCTGACCAAGGCGACCATCGCCAGAGCCACTTCAATTCCGACCAGGAGTCCTCTCAGGCGATGTGTGCGAGTCCCGCCAATCCCGCTCCGCCCACCTTCGTTCAGCGTCTGGCTCAGGTTCCCACGAATGGAGAGCAGGGCCGGAATCAGTCCCGCGGCAACCGTGACCACCATGACGACCAGCAGCGTGAAACCGATCGTCGAAAGACTCAGACCTCCCCGCAGATCAAAGGGAAAATCCACTCTGGGCAGCAGCCGATTTAGCGACCTTTCCATCCACACCATCAGCAGAACGCCTAAGACTGAACCGGCTGCTACCAGCAGAAATGTCTCGGTCAGCAATTGCCGGATGATTCGGCTGCGTCCCGCTCCAAAAGCAAGCCTCAGACCAAATTCCTTCTGACGGGTCACCGCACGCGACAGCAGAAGGTTGGCAACGTTCGCGCACACGATAATCAGCAGGAGCGCGCACACGGCCATCAGAATCTGGAGCGGCTTCAGCAGCACTCCTTGTGCGCCCAGGTGCCCGGCCCACACCGGCACTACCATTGCATCCACCCCACGGTTTGTATCCGGATACTGCGCGGCCAATCTCTTCGACAATGCGCTGATCTCGTCTGTCGCCTGATCGAGCGTTACGCCGGGTTTCAGCCGCACGATCGTCGAAGTCAGGTCGCGGCATCCCCGGTAGGTGAATTCGGGTCCCGTGCCCATTTCTTCGGCCATCGTGATCGGCATCCACACGTCATAGACCAGGCCTACGGTGCTGCCGCGGAAATCGGGCGGAGCGACTCCGATGATGGTCAGCTGATGCCGGTTCAACCGGATTTCTTTTCCCAAAACATTGCGGTCGCCATGAAAACGGTTTTGCCACATTCGGTAGCTGATGACGGCCACTGGAAACGCGCCCGGTTTTTCCGCCCCTTCTTCCGGAAGAAAGGTGCGGCCGAGAATGGGTTTCACTTTCAGCACGTTAAAGTAGTTCGCTGACACAAGTTCGGCCCACGCCCGGTCCGCGTTACCTTCCAATCCAAGAGTGAGAGGCGTAAACCGTCCGATCGCCATCTCGGAAACAAGCTTCAGGTTGTCGCGGTAATCGCGATAGTCCAGGTAAGACGTGGCGACCAGATGTTCGCCGCTGAGAGTCGCCGTTTCGATCAGAGCCAGCCCACTGGTGTCGGTGACTCCGGGGTAGGGATGCAGCAGAACACTATCGATCCAACTGAACACGGTAGCGTTGACTGCGATACCGAGCGCCAGTGTGAACACTGCGACCAGCGCGAATTTCGGGTTCGAAGTGAAGAACCTGACACTGAACCGAATGTCCTGCAGGAGTGTCTGCAAGTTGCGAGGCAGAAATGAACGATCCGTTGTTGTTGTTGTCTTCATCAGAACTCGCCATCTGCTCTGAGTGTGGCGCTCCTGAATAGCACCGTTGCAGACGCCAGCACGGCTCTCTCAGAGAACTGCGAAAAGTATGTGCTCAACTTTACGAGAGTACTTGGCGAGAACGGCCCTTGCTGTGATCTTCGTCACTTTTCTTGGTCGTAGACGCCTAAACTCCGACCTGAGTTATATCTATTGACGATTTCAATACGCGGAATTATTCGAAAGAGTCTGCATCGCCACCCTCACACTTGGCCTGGTTGAACCAGCGGAAACACCTTTCTTACAAGGAATTTACAGCCCAATTACAGGCTTTTTGCCGCCACGTCTCTTTGACTGGGGTTAAATGTTTATAGGCGCAAACCCTCCCCATGGCCTGTGACAGGAGGCAGGGCTAGCCCGGCAAGCGCATTTGTACTGTCGATGACAAGGGGAGTGACGATGTTAACTGAGATGGGATCAACGGGAAATCACACGCTGCAGAGCAAGGCCGAATCCAGTTCGCTAGACGAGAACGCAACTCCATCGGAGCGCAAACGGCTGGCCGAAGCACTTTCCGAGCTGCAAGATCTCTTGGAAGAATATGCGCCGTCCTGGTACACAGAGAAACACCATCGTAAAGCCGAGTCGGCTTTGCATCCAGGAAAGAAGCACTGAACGGCCGTGTTTCACGCCTTGAACTTGTAGCCCATGCCCGGCACGGTAAGGATCAGTTCCGGGTGTTTGGGATCTTTTTCCAGCTTCTGCCGTAGACTGGCAATGTGCACATCTACCGTGCGCGTGAACGTACCGTCTTCATAGCCCCAGACTTCCTGCAGCAGTTCGCTTCTCGACAGCGTCGCACCTGGATGTTCCAGGAAATGCCGCAAAAGCTGGAACTCCCGCGCAGAGAGCGGGATCTCCTTGCCATCCCGAGTCACCTCCGTGGCGCGAACATCCATCCGCAGAGGCCCCAACTGCAGAACTGCATGAGCCGTGCGACCCGGGCCACGCCGCAGCAGAGCCTCGACTCGGGCCATCAACTCCAGCGTGTCAAATGGTTTGGTGACATAGTCGTCGGCGCCAAGTTTCAACCCGATCACTTTGTCAGCGGTCTGATCGCGTGCGGTCAGCAGCAGAATTGGTGTCGCCAGGCCGGCAACGCGCACGTCGCGGCAGACGTCGAGCCCGCTGCGATGGGGCAGCATGATATCGAGAATGATCAGGTCGAACGGAAGGCTAGTCGCCTTGTTCAGTCCCTCGTCGCCGTCAGCGGCGAAATCTACCGCGTACCCTTCACTGCGAAGCCGGTCGCTTAAGGTCATTCGCAGTCCTTCTTCATCTTCAACCAGCAGAATGCTTTCATTCATGATTGCGCCACTGTCCTTCCTGCAGCTTCACTGGGTTCGTTGAGTTCTACCGCTACCGGCAAATACAGCGTAAAGGTGCTGCCGACTCCAACTTCGCTGGTAACGGAAATTCGCCCGCCCATCGCTTCCGCCAAACTCTTTGCGATGGGCAATCCCAAGCCTGTTCCGTGAATCTGCCCAGCTACAGCCGCCCGCGCCCGGTAAAACGGCTCAAAAATCTGATGCAGTTCCGAGCGGTCGATGCCCTTTCCGCGATCCTGCACGCTGATGCGAATCTCAGGATGGTCCCGCCCTCCTTCGGCGCTGGCGCGTATCGCGATCCAGCGTGCCTGGTCGCCGTACTTCAGAGCATTAATGATCAGGTTCTGCAGGCATTGCGAAAGTGCGGAAAGATCACCCATGATCTTAGGCAAATCGGGGCCGACGTTCTGCTCCAGGGCAAATCCCGCCTGACGAATAAGCTCCGCGGTGCTTGTTATCGCGGCGTCGACCACCGCGGAGACGGCCAGCGGCTCCAGCGTGTAGCGCCCTTTGCCGTCCTGGGTCGAAACGAACAGGATGACCTGATTGACCAACCCATTGATCTGGCTCGATTGGTTGCGGATCACGGCTCCGTACTTCGCCAACTGCTCCTTCCCGCTCACAACTCCATCCGCAATATTGTCGACCGCGGAACACAAAACCGCCAGCGGAGTCCGCAGTTCGTGCGAGACCGAAGCTGCGAAATCCATCTGCATCCTCGCCATCTGCATCGTGCTGGCCATTTTGTCCTTCTGCAGAACCCAAACGAAAATGCCGGCGATCAGAACCGTCACGCCCAGCACGGTCACCAGCCGCGTTACCGTCCGATTGGCCAGCGTAGCCACATTCGCCAGGCGCTGCGAAGCCTGTTCGTCGTAAAGACGCTGCGTTTCTTCCAGGTCCTGCCGCACCCCCTCAAATAACGGAACGCCATGGGTCATGTCGTAGGCTACGGCGTCTTTGATGCTGCCTTCAAGAATCGACCCCAGCACTTCGTTGCGCGCGGCCAGATAGGCCTTCCAATCTTGCTGCAATCGATTTCCCAACTCGATCTCATGCGGCAGTTGGGCCTGCTGCAGATACGCGGCAATCCCCGCCGTGACGCGGGCATCTGCCTCTCGCGACTGATCCGCATACAAGACCTGTAGATTGCTGTCATTGGTGGTGAGAGCGTATAGCGTGCTGCGTCGCGTTTCCTGCGCGTCGTATTGCAGGTTTCCAATGCGGCGCAACCCGAGTACCGACGAGGCGTACATCCTCTGCACTTCGTTGTCCGCCGACCGAACATCGCGGACGACGAAGCGCACTACACCGGCTTCCAGGCCGATCAGCAGCAGCAGGAACAGCGCCGAACTGTAGCGCGTCAAAAATGCCGGGCTCCTCCCCACGCGCGGAGCAAAGGTCGTCGCTCCTTCATGGGTCGTGAGTTGGGCGCGTTCGCTCATCCTAGCTACTCCGTGATCTTCAATGGATACTCGGCATCATTGGGAAGATGCCCGTCGATGCGAATGATTTTGACGGAGTCGTCCACATCCTCGGGGCGCAGATACCCGATGGCTCCCGGCACGTTGAACACAAACTTGCGCACGCCCACCGGGCTCGCCAGCGTCTTGGGCGAGACCAGCACTTCTCCCGTCAGCAGTCCTTGGAGGTAGCGGCGGCGAAGGTCTGACTCGCTCATGCGGCAGACATCGCGCACCAGTGTGTCCCGCTCGGGCTGTCCGGGCTCCATCATCACCAGGGTGATTCTGCGCCCGTTGGCCCAGTGGCTGCGCTCCCCCAGAAACACGGTTCGCAACTCCGCCATCGACAGGTTCTCGATGGGGTTTTCCCGGTTCACGATGATGGCCAGGCTCTCCTTCAGGCGGGCAGCTTGCACGAGTGATTGCGGCATCGGCTCTACCAGCGCAGCCGTCGTCAGGAGGACCACAATGATGGCAGGGTAGCGGATCATCGTTTCGCCGTCAGAACGTGAATCCCACCTGAGCCTCAAGGCCCTGCACCGAGTGCTGGTTCCGCAGGGACGTGAAGTCGTACTGCAGTTTGAGCGCCACCGATTCGCTGGCATCATAGCGCAACCCTGCCGACGGTCCCGCACGCAATGCAATATCCGGGAATATCGGCTCGTTGGGGCTGGCATTGATGTACTGATAGCGGAAGTACGGCCGGTACGCCCCGAAGCGCTTGGAAATCTGGCTGTACCATCCCGGCGTTTCGTAGGTGTGCCCGCCTTCCGGCGTGTGCCGCACTACCAGAGCTTCGTTGAGCCACTCAAAATTGGGCGTGGAGTACACGACATGAGCCGAGAGGATTGTCTCGCGAACGCCTATAGGCAAGGTCTCCGGAACCAACTTATCCCGGTACATCGAGAATCCGAACTGCAAGCCAGGGACTTTCGTCGGACGCGCGAATAGCTCGAAGTTGATAGCTTTGCCGTTCGAATCATCGACAATGTTCTGGACAGGCTCGTCGGTTATCGGAGAACGCGATTCTCTGCCGTTGCCCACCTCGGCCACGTAGTGCAGTCCAAGCGATCCGGAAGGGATGCTCCCATAGGCTTCCACGCCAACGTTGTGAATCGGCAGAATGCCGCCTTGGTCCTCGAATGCGAACAGCAGAGGACGCCCTGTCGTCGTCTGCAGCCAGGTGCTGTGATGAAAAGCCGTGTTGTAGTAACCAATTGCCGTGTGGTAGCGGCCAGCGGAGAGATTGAAGTACTCATTCTGCGAGTAAGTGAGCAGGTATCGCTCGACGTCCACGCCGAAGGTATTCTCGGTCCCCCGCGTTACGCCATAAATGTTGTCAGGCCCCGCCTCGAAGACAATTTCGCTCAAGAACTTGAACTTGTCGGAGATATCGGAGGTCACGAACAAGTTCAACTGACCTAAGGTAAACGCCGTTTTGTCTCCTGGTTGACCCGCCGGGTGATAGTTATCACCGTGAAGATTGACATCGCCGAATCCGCGGATTCGCAAAAGCGTCTTGCTCACGTCCATACGCTCGGCTTCGGCATGCTCAGTGGGCTCCGGTTCGTGTTCCTGCCCCGCCGCTTGAGATGGCCCGTGAGTCGGAGACTCGGCAGACTGCTGTTGCCGCGCTTCGACACTTGCCGGCGCCGGCGCGGCAGGATGCTGCGCCGCCTCCAACTGCTGCACTCGGGCCTCCAGTTGATCGATTCGCTTCAGCAGCGCCTGCATGGTCGCCTGGTCCACGGTCACCGTCTGACCCGATTGCGCCTGCATCAGATTCGGGCTGATCAGGATCCCGGCGAGCGCCAGCCATAGCACACGCCTGCGCACAGAATGAATCAGCAAACCTCTGGAGAACCCCATCACACCCTCCTTGAGCGAATTCATCCCCCGATGAGTTCACACCATCGCGGCAGGACCCATCCGCGCCTTCGGCGGAGATTAGGCCTGCTGCTCGTTTATCATTCTCGACTCTTTCCGGCCCTCAAAATCCTGGATCTCTGGACCGGCGACAGACAGATCCGTCTGCCCAAGGGGGAGGAGAAAATAGCTAAACGTACCTTATTTTTCAGCGTGTTGCAACCCTGGGGGACAAAATGATGCACCATGAGATCGGAGGCCTCGTCCTGATTGCCAACTTCACCAATTCACTTAGACTGTTTGGCAGAAACTTCGTCTGATTCAGGCGCTGGAGGCCCTCCGTGCGGAAACCATTGGAAACGATGCAACAGGAGATCTCAGTCACCACCGTAGGCCATGGAGATATGCATGACATCACCGATCGAGTGGCCACAGCGGTAACCGAGTCCGGTGTCAAAACCGAGATCGTCAACGTATGCAACGTGGGGAGCACTGCCGCGATCGGCACGATTGAGTTTGAGCCCGGATTGCGCGCCGACATGCCGGCCATTCTAGATGCGCTGATTCCGCCCAACCGCAACTATGGTCACGAACAAGCGTGGCACGACGGCAACGGCCATTCGCATCTTCAGGCCTCGCTCCTCGGGCCGTCACTGACCGCGCCCATCGCAGATGGCAAGCTCGTTCCAGGGACCTGGCAAGAGATCTTTCATCTCGAGTGCGACGTCCGCGGCCGGCAGCGCACCGTCATCGTGACCGTCATCAGGCAATGAGAACTTTTCTCATGAATAGTTTTGAAAGGGCGCGGCTCGAGAGCTGACCGCTTGGCAGGCGAGTGAAACACGACCGACCCAGATTCGGCCGCGCGGGGGCCGTAATGTGAAAGCTCGCCACGGAAGTACCTCGTCACTCGGAAACAAACGCGGGGGCCCCTAGGACGACACCCGTTCTCATGCACGTTCGGGATTGAGGTCGGCTATTTCTGCTTCTTCTCCCACTCCTGCCGTGACATCGCCTTGAGCGGCTCCATGCTTTTGCCTTGAAGACCCGCATTCAGCGACTGTAATGCCGGGCCGCTGATGGGCTGGAACTGGCTCGCTGCGTCATCAAGCTTCTTCTGAAATGACATCGTGCTATCGATCTGCGATTGCGTCGGGCGTCCGCAGTAACCGTTCACTCCGCCATAAAGCTCGCCTAGTTTTTCGCGCAGCTTTTTCTCGCCCGTGATCATCCCGCCCTCTTTCACCGAAACGAGCGTCGACCGATAATCCTCCAGCTTCTGGATCAGAGCGTTAAGCTGATCCCTCAAAGCGCTGTCGCTAGCGCTGGCCGCACGCTGCCGTGCCTGGTCCCGCAGATCGTTGGTCGCATCGACGATGAACGTCAACCGGCCCAGCATGTCATAGAGCTGCATAACCGTCTTGTGCTGCAACGCGCGGTCCGCAGCGGTGCTCTTGCTGCGCGGATCAGGCACCAGCTTGATGTCGGAGGAATACGTGTCCTTGCCCTTGGTCACTTTGACGGCGTAGGTCCCCTCCGGCACCTGTGGGCCAAAGAACACGAATTCGTTCTCCACCAGCCCGGCCGCCGGAGGCATTTTCGGAGGCTTCGCGCGCTCCGGCCATTGCACCCGGTTCAACCCCTTTCGCTTATCCCCCTGAATCGAGGTCAGCAGGTTCCCTTTCTCGTCCGCAATGTCGATTTTTAGGTCACCGAAAATGTGACGCTTCTTTTGGTAATAGACGATGGAGGCTGCTTCGGGTAGGGTGCGTCCCAAGAATTCGGCATCGCCATCGAACCTCTGCTCGCCGGCCGCGAGGGTCAGCACCGACGACCGCGAAGGCAGCATCGCGAAATCCTTGGCCAGGATCTCGGGCGTCAGCGCGCGGATGGGGGTCAGATCGTCCAGAATGTAGATCCCCCGGCCATGCGTCGCCACCAGCAGATCGGACTCGCGCGGATGAATCGCCAGATCCCGCACTGCCACGTTCGGCAAACTCCCTTTGAATTGCGCCCAGTGTGCTCCGCCGTCAATGGAAATAAAAAGTCCGAACTCAGTTCCCACGAATAGAAGGTTCTTGTTTATCAGATCTTCGCGAATCACGTGTGCATAGCCATTCAGTTCGGGCGTGGAAAGCGAAGTCCAGGTCTTCCCGTAATCCGCGGTGCGGTAAACATAGGTCTTCATGTCTCCGGCGGCGTGCCCGTCAAACGTCGCGTACGCCACTGCCGGATCGAAATGGCCGGCTTCGATGGTCGACACCCACGTATTCCCCGGCAGTCCGGGGACGTTCTTCACTACGTTCGCCCAGCGCTTCCCGCCGTCGCGTGTGACCTGCACGTTGCCGTCGTCGGTCCCGGCCCAGATTACACTCGCGTCTTTCGGAGATTCAGCAATCGTATAAATCGTCTCGTACTTCTCCGCGTCGGAATTGTCGATAGTCAAGCCGCCGGACGTTTCCTGATGCTGCCGCGCGGGATCGTTGGTCGTGAGGTCCGGCGAGATGCGGTCCCACGATTCTCCATGATCATGCGAACGGAACAGGAATTGTCCGCCGAGGTATATCGTTCCCGGCTGATTCGGGCTAAGGTGTATCGGCGAATTCCAGTTGAAACGGAACTCAGGTTCTCCCGGACGGGGCAGCGGCTTGATGTCCTTGGCCTCTCCCGTCGACTTGCGAAAACGCGAAATCATTGCACCCTGATATTCGACATACGCGTAGTCAGGGTCGGCGGGATCGGAGAACGCCCAGAATCCGTCACCCTCACCGATCACCCGCCAATGCCGGTTGCCGATCGCCCCTACCGCGCGTGAGGGCCCCATCCACGTACCGTTGTCCTGCAGTCCGCCGTAGACGTTGTACGGGTCGGCCATGTCGAAGCTCACATGGTAAAACTGCGAAACCGGAAGGTTCGCGAGGAATCGCCAATGGGTCGCCTGATCGAGCGATTGATAGACTCCGCCATCCGTGCCCACCAGCAACTGGTCCGGGTTTTCCGGATTGATCCATAGCGCGTGCATGTCGCTATGCACGCCGGCACCTGTCTCCCCTTCGCTCATGGAGAACGCCGCGCTGAAACTTTTGCCTCCATCCTCGCTCACGGTCAGGAAAAAACCCGGCTTGTACACGCGATCCGGATTCTTGGGATCGACCGCCAGCCGCGCAAAGTAAAACGGACGCCCACTTACATTGAACGAACTGTTGACCTCGGTCCAACTGTCGCCCGCATCATCGGAGCGGAACAGCGCCGTATGATTCTTCGCTTCCACCACGGCATAAACGCGGGCGGTCTTGCTGGCAGCGATGCCGATTCCAATCCGCCCCAGATCGCCCTCGGGCAGCCCCTTGCGCAACTCATGCCAGGTCAAGCCTCCATCCGTGCTCTTGAATAATCCGCTCCCCGGGCCGCCGGAACGAAAATTGTGCGGCTCGCGGCGCACGTCCCACATGGCGGCGTAGAGCACGCCGGCATCCTGCGGATCCATCGCCATCGCCGCGCAACCGGTGCTGTCGTTGCGGTAGAGAATCTTGTTCCACGTCTTCCCGCCATCAGTTGTCTTGTACACGCCCCGCTCGCTGTTGGAATTCCACAGGTGTCCGAGAGCGCATGCGTACACCGTATTGCTTTCGTTGGGGTGAACGATGATGCGGCTGACGTGCTCGGAGTCAGCGAGTCCCACGGCTTCCCAGTTCTCCCCGCCGTCGCGGGAGCGGTACACGCCCGTTCCGACCGATACGCTGTTGCGCACCCACGATTCGCCCGTGCCCACCCACACCGTCTTCGAATTCTGCGGATCAACCGCAATCGAGCCAATCGAAAGCGAAGGCTGCTTGTCGAAGATGGGCTTAAACGTGGTGCCGCTATCGACCGACTTCCACACTCCACCGCTCGCCGAGCCGACGTAGATCGTCAGCCGTCCTCCTTCGCGAACCGCAGCGATGTCGGCTATGCGGCCCCCCATCGCGGCCGGACCAATGGCGCGAATCGGAAGCCCGCTTATCGTGTCTGAATCAAGCGTGACGTCCTGCGCTGTAAGGGTCAGAGCGACAAACAAGAGGCAGACAACCAGCAACATACGCGAACGATTACTCATGATCACCTCACAAGGAAACCGCACGACTCGGTATCGCTACTTTCTTACTGACAGTTTTAAGGGGACGCCCGATCCTTGTCTCCGCGTCTTTTGCAGAGACAGGGTGGGGAATTTGATTTTTCTCACGAGGTCTTCGACACATGACGTTCGAGAGCAGGCTGCGGGCAACCTGCACGCAGCTAGTTCTTGGGTGGATCCGCCTTCGGCGCATCAGTCTTAGGCGTGTCCGCCTTGGGAGCAGGGGCTGGCATCTTAAACATGGAATCGTCCGCCGGCACATTCAACTCAACGTTGGTGATGGTAAGTTTCTGCTTCTGATCGGTTCCCTTGATGCCGCTCTCCACGGCAAATGGGAACATGATCCCGTTGACCGCTTTGTAGTCGCCGATCGCCGATTCGATCTCCTGTTCCGTGCCGCGGATCGTGCGCTTGGTCACTTCCTTGATCTCGAGGAAAGAGTCGGAGTCGATATAAATCGTCTGCACGTCCCCATTCTTCAGGGAGACCTTCAACTTGTATGCGTCCGTACCTTCGATCTTCTCTTTGCCTTGCAACTCCACCTGGTGTCCCTTGCTTTTGTAATCCACCAGCGGTCCATCAAGATCGGCCATCTCCTCGGTTTCCTTTGCCTCGTCTGCCGACATCAATTCCGCATCCTTCTTCCCCATGAACGGCATGATCTGCCACGCATTCTTGCCATCGAAGGCCTGCACCGCAGTCAATCCCTGCACGGTAAACTCCAGGCGCGCAAACGTGGGCCGCTTCTGGATCAGCACGCCGGGAGCCTCCATCCCCGGTCCCATCGACATCGTCGCGGTGGATTTGATGGACTGCACGCTCTTTAGCTTGTCCGCCCCGCCGCGAGCCTGAACGTTCTTCGCAATAATTTCATCCACGCTCTGCGCCCACAGGCACGGGGCCAGTACGACCAAAGCAATCACCGACACGCACACTCTTCTGATCATGAGTAATCTCCTAGGATTTCTGGGACCTTCCTTCTGAAGTCAGCTATTGTACTTCACGCCTCCGCTCGGGGCGATGTTTATGGCCTCTACGTTTAATCACACCGCAATGTTCCCTGCGACTCCAACTTCTTCCGGCCGGAGTTTGAGGGGTGAGTTCCTGAGCCCGTCACTCGCGGCTTCCATGGCACAGATTATGCGAAGATAGGGCGCGAGGCGCAACTTGGTATTCACCACTGCCGATCGCCGCAAACGATGGGACGTCAGGCTCCTCCGCGTCAAAGAACTGGCAGAACTTCATAAGCCCATCGCATCGGCGCTGCACTTCTATAGCACGATACTGGAGTTTCAGGCCGAGATCGCATCTCGTTCCACGCCCGTGATCAATCGGGACGTTCCCCTGCGCGCTCAGATCGACGTGGCCGCGGTTGTCTCCGAGATACCCTCGCTCCTCTCGCTCAGCGCGCGTCATGGACCCGAACCGTTGCAAGAAGCAGCCGATCAGTGGAAGTCGTCCGGAGAGCAAAAGTGGTTTGAGGCAATCCGGTGGGCACTCGACCCTGGTCATCTGCCGTTCGCCGGCGCGGATGATTTCTTCACTCGCGCCTGCCTCCAACCGATCGCCGAGAACCTCCAACTCCAAGTGCCGGAGGATGCCTACACCGGCAGCAACATCTGCCCAGTATGCTCTGGCCTGCCTCAGACGGCGGTTCTGCTCCCCGAAGGAGACGCGGCTGGCCGCTGGCTGTTTTGTTCCTTTTGCCTGCGTCAATGGTCCTTTCGCCGCCTCATCTGTCCCTGGTGCCAGGAAGAGGACAAAGACAAGCTGCCTCGCTTTTCATCCGAGGAGTGGCCCGCGGTTCACGTCGAGGCGTGCGACACGTGCCGGCGCTACCTTAAGGCGATCGACATGACGGTGGACGGGCTAGCCGTTCCCCTCATCGATGAGACGGCATTCTCGGTGCTCGATGTGTGGACCGCCGATCGCGGCTACACCAAGATCGTCCCCAACCTCATGGGATTTTAACCTGGCGTTAACATTTGCCTCCTCATTCTGGTTGACACCCTTTCTTAGTCGGGTGTACTTTTTCGTGCAACTTAGGGGTTTACCCGAACAGCAAGAAGTGCATCCTAGGTGTTGTCCAGTACGCCGGGGGACATCTTCATGGACCTTTCACGCCGTTCCTTCCTGAAGACGGGGGTGGCTGGCGCAGTCGGGCTCTCAGCGCTCGGTTTCGATCTGCAACCGCTGCAGGCACAGTCTTCTACTCTCAAGATTTCCCGCACTACGCAGACCCGCAGCACCTGTCCATACTGCTCGGTGAGCTGCGGCATCATCATCCACACCATTGGGGATGGTGCGAAGAACGTCACGCCTCAAGTGGTTCACGTCGAAGGCGATCCCGATCATCCCATCAACCGCGGCACCCTTTGTCCAAAGGGCGCGTCCTTGTTGCAGGACATCGTTAACGATCGCCGCTTGCTAAAGCCGCAGGTACGCCGCCCGGGCTCCGATCATTGGGAAGATATTGCCTGGGATCAGGCGATCGATGAAATTGCGACGCGCACCAAGGCGCTTCGCGATGCGGACTTCATTGAGCAGGACAAGAACGGCAAAACTGTCAACCGCTGGGAGAGTATGGCCTTCGCCGGTGGCTGCACCGATACCAACGAGTTCATTATCTGGTTGTGAAGTCAATGCGTTCGATGGGGGTGACGTGCCTGGAAAACCAGGCACGTGTTTGACACGGCCCCACGGTCTCCAGTTTGGGGCCAACA
>Ga0209698_10001896_pt1 | contig 24010 bp, 31 predicted proteins | sample LitLauG_LLR_2012_FD_187203 | JGI IMG/M metagenome (GOLD analysis project Ga0209698, IMG submission 187203) | Freshwater sediment microbial communities from Pennsylvania, USA - Little Laurel Run_MetaG_LLR_2012 (SPAdes) (version 2) | ecosystem: Environmental > Aquatic > Freshwater > Creek >... | reverse complement strand
CATTCACTGCGGCAACCGTGCGGGCGGCAACGGCGCTGCTGTTGGTGCCAAAATATACGTTGAACGAAGACGCGCCGGTCGAGAAGGCGCCTTCAATCGGACCCAAGACCGCCAAGCGTCTGGAAGCGGTAGGCGTGAAAACCATCGCCGACTTGCTTGCCGCTTCCCCAGAAGACGCCCAGCGCGATTTGGGGGCGCGCCATATTTCCGCGCAACTCATCCGCGATTGGCAGGCCCAAGCGCTGCTAGCGTGCACGGTGCCTGGGCTCAAGTCGCGCGAGGCGCAGGCGCTGGTTGCTTGCAAGGTGCGCGATAGGCGCCAATTGGCTGACGCCGACGCCGAGCATCTAGTTAATGAAGTGGCCCACTGGGGCTTGTCGGAGGAGGGCGCGCGGGCCTGGGGTTCAGCGCCCGCGCCCAGCGTGGATGATGTGGCCACCTGGATCGAACGGGCCAAGAAAGCGCTTGCCCCGAAAGGCGGCGACGTCGCCGCTGCTTAGACGTGAAGACACGTCAAGACGATCGAGGCGATCACAATCGGTATGATGAAGGCGGTCAGGCCAGAGGCCACGACGCGCGCGGTTTTCAGCACGCGGTGACCGCTGATCGGCTTGTCGTCGCGCGGCGCCAGAGCAAATTTGCACAGGAAGGCAAAGACCGCGGCAACGCCGGCCACCGCCGCCCCGGCCATGGCGCCAGAGAGAAGCGCTGCAAACGCCGACAACAGCGCGACGACCCCGAGCAGCCCATGGCCTGCGTTCATCACATGCTTGACCAAGCGCTCGGCGCGGCCGGCGTCAAATTGCTTGAACGCCACCGGAGAAAGCACGAACGAAAAAAGCATGATGTAGCCAAGCGTGGCGCCCAACAGGATGAGGGCAGAAGCAGTTGCGATCATTTGCATCCGTGGCAGCCTAACATGAGTCGGCGCTCAAAATTTTGGATCGAGATCGAAGTGATTGGCGAACCGGCTTGGCCGGTTCATAGTCGCGCCGATGATCGCTTATGAAAACACCACCGCACTGGTCACCGGCGCCGCCTCCGGCATTGGCAAGGCCTTGGCCCAGGCGCTTGTGGCGCGCGGCGCCCATGTGGTGATCGCCGATCTTGACCGCCCCAAGGTCGAGGCCGCAGCAGCCGAGATCGGCGAGCGCGCGCTTGGCGTAGCGATCGATCTGGCCGCGCCTCAGGCGGGAGAAAAACTCATTGCCGAAGCCTTCGCTTGGCGGGGGCGGCTAGAGCTTGTGTGTTCCAACGCAGGCATCGGCCACAACAAGAAGATCAAGAACGAGCCGCTGGACGAGGGCGCTACAAGGCTCTTTGCAGTCAATTATTTCGCCGCGGTGCGGATCGCGCAGGCATATCTCAAAATCTTAGCGCCCAGTGGGGCGCGCGGCCGATTGATGATCACCGGCTCGGAAAATTCGCTTTCGGCGCCGGCGGCGGTGAAGGGCAGCGGTTTGGGGCTTTATGGCGCAACCAAACACGGCGTGCTTATCACCGCAGAATGGCTGCGCGATGAGTGCTTAGACGTCCTTGACGTGCACGTGCTCATGCCGGGCGCAGTTTATACCCCGCTGATTGCGCGCGTGCTGCCTGATCCGGCGCTGGCGCCGGCGTCGCTTGGGCTCATTATGCCGGCGCGCTGCGCGGAACTGGCGCTAAAGGGTATGGACCTCGGGCTCTTCTACATCCCTACCCATGCCCATATCGGCGACGATATTCAGCCGCGCTATGAGGGCGTGCTGGATGCGCTGAAGCAACTTGGGTTGCGCTAGGCTGCTCTTTTCAGCGCGCCGGGCGGCTCGGTTTGTCGCATGCTCGGGCGCCCGCAAAGGCGGTCGAGCCAGGCCGCGAGCGCGGGGTTGTCCGCCAAAATGCGCGTCCCTTCCGGCGTCATCGCGAAATAATAGAGCTGCGGGGCGACATGCAGATCGGCATGGCTGAGCGCGCCGCCTGCTAAGAAGGGTTGGTCGGCGAGCAGCCGATTGAGTTCGCCGATGACGCGCTCGGCGTCGGCGACCGCGCCGGCGCAGATGTTTTCATCGGCGGGCTTGCCAAAGAGCGCCGGTCCAATGATGCGCTGGAACACCAACGTGCGGCCCACTTGCGGGAAGAAATACCAGTCCATCACCCCGATGATTTGGTGCATGCGCGCCATAGCCGGCGCCGCCGCGGGGGTGAGCGCGGGCGAACCGAAGGCGGCGTCGATATATTTGGCTATGGCTTGGGTTTCATAAAGGCGGAAATCGCCATGATCGATGACGGGGATGCGCCCGAAAGGATGTAACGCCAAGCGCTCGCTACCCTGCATGCCCGGCCCAATCGGCGCCACGCGATAGGGCGCGCGCTTTTCTTCGCACACAAGCTGAACGGTGCGCAGGTAAGGGCTGCCGGGCACGCCGTGAATGACGATCTCTGACATTGGTTTTCCTCCCAATTGGCTTCAACTTCCCGTATTCCAACTTTTCAGTAGTCGAGCCTTGCATCGTCGGCTCAGGATTTGGCTTCCGCTTCCTGCTTGAAGCGTTGCATGAGACCGGGCCAGCCGCCGTCGACATCCTTGCGGAGCGAGGCGCCGGCTTCAGCGCCCATGGTTTCGAACTTGTGATGAATGAGTTCGACGATGGTGGCGTTTGGACCATCGCTTGAGAAATGCACATCGACCTCGGAGCGCATCTCAACGTCAGGTTTCCATTGGGCGTTGACCTGCCATAACAGCACCAAGCGATGGGGCCGGTCCCAGGTGATGATGATGGCTGCGGTCGTCTCTGTGCCGTCTTCACAAATTTCCAACCAGCGGCCGCCGAGTTTTGGTTCAAGCAATACTTTGGCGATGGGTTGTTTGCCGACGCCGTGACTGTGCGGCCACCAGCGGGTGAGGCCGCCTGTGAACACATCAAAGGCGCGTTCGAGCGGCGCCTCTACGCGAATGCTTTTGCGCACCGGCGCGATCAACACAGCTACGTTCATTCTTGGTCTGCCTCCGGCTTTTCCACTTCGGCTTTGAAGGCTTCGAGCGCCTCGTCCCAAAAGCCGTCGAGCCAATTACGCAATGTCATGAGGCCCTCCCGGCGAAGCGCATAGATGCGCTGGGCGCCTTTGGCGTGCTCTTCCACCAGACCTGCACCCTTCAGAATCTTGAGATGCTGCGACACCGCCGGGCGCGAGACCGGCAAGCTCGCAGCGATGACGTTGACAGGCCGGGGTCCGTTTCGCAGACCCTCAAAGATCAGCCGACGGGTGGGGTCGGCGAGCACGGCCAAGGTAGTCGAGTAAGCCATGGCTTACGGTAAGCGTAAACTTACTATAGTGTCAAGTGCGGCCGCTTATGGCTTGATTTTACTCATGATCACGCTGTCTCGTAGGCCGAGATGGGTTTTCGAGTTTTGGCGCAGGAGGCCCTCGCGCTGGAAGCCGGCGCGGAGGAAGAGCGAGATCGAGGCGTTGTGTCAGGGTCGATATCGGCGCCGATGCGGTGGAGCCTGCGCTGGCTAAAGGCGTAATCGCACACAAGACTAAGCGCCTTGGAGGCAAGCCCGCGCCTCTGGGCGGGGCGCCGATCTCGCCCACCCCATCGCGCGCTTCGAAGAGGGCGATGCGGCCGAGCGCTTCGCCCCCGCTTTCGGTAATCGCCCAGGCGCGGCCGAGCTTTAGGGTCGCTTCAATATGGGCGCGCGTTTGGTCGGCGTCCTTGTGTGCAGGCGCTGACCAGAAACGATGGGTCTGCTCATCGCCGTGGGCGGCAAACAGCGCCGAGGCATCGTCGAGTTCCAGCGGACGCAAAACAACGCCGGGCGTTTCCAGCCGAGGGGTCACCCACATTTCCTGCAACGCAGCGCGCGCGGGCGCAAGTATAGCTCAGACAGCGCCGGCGGCGTTGGCGCGTCGGTCGGCGGCTGCATAGATGGCTTGGCGCAGTCGGCGCGCGAAGGCGCGCGCTTTGGCGCCTGGCGAGGCGGGATAAGAGATGATCTCATTGTTTTGCGGCGCCTGACCCAACATGTGCGCCAGCACCTGTGCAGCCTCACGGCTCATAGGCGCAGCGCTTTCGCGGCGAATGAATACAAGGCCCGCGCGCGTGCAGGTTTTTGCGGCTTGATCGATTTCCCAAGCAATATTTCCAGTCACGTTGGTGAGATCGATGATGGCTGCGTCAGCAACACCGAGCGAGGAGGCGACCGCGTCCTTCCAATGGCGGTCGCCGATGCGCAATATGACTGCGCCCTTGGCGCGGCGCCCGTGGCGGATGCGATCCAGCAAGAGCGGCAATTGCGGGAAGTCGTCGCGGTTTCTAGAGATCATCGCCCCGACGGGGCCGCTGACGGCCGCGAACGCCATGATCAACAATACCGAGGCGAGCGCCGCCAATATGATCACCGCGAGCACCAAGGCGAGCACCACAAGCTCAGCGAAGAAATTGCCGATAATCTGTCCGACCGCGGTATGAAGATCGGGCGAAAGTTGGGGATGGCGAAATTGCGCGATGGCCTGCTGCAACATCTGATTGCCGAATATCGCCACCGCCGCCGCGCTCGGTACGAAGAACAGCCAGAAGAACGGCGCGAAGCGATTGCGGCGTTGTTCAAAGGAAAGCTGCACGTCGCGATCCTGCAGGGTAAGCGAACTTATGCCATAGCGCGAAAGGCGATCGATTTCGCGGGAGGGCCGGAAGCGTTCGGATTTCTCGGTTTGGAAACGCCGCAGCCACATGGCTTGCAGCCGTTGCGGCGTGAGCGCCGCGTGGACAGAATCGTAGCTCCAGCGGGCGATGATCCAGAAGAGGTAGGCAAACAGCGCCATCCCGCCCACGACAACTGCGCCGCCTTGCTTCTCAAGGCCGTTGTTGTGGACCACCTCGTCATAGGCGAGGTAGAGGAAAGCCAATGCCGCAGCGAGACCGGGCAGTGCAGCGACTAATGCCCAGAAGCCTGCTGGGCCACGATCGCGGGCGATCTGGTTTGCGATATTGTGCTTGGGCATGGGCATACTCCATCGCGTGGCAAGCTTAGCGCGGTTGGCGCAAACGGTCCGCCAATATCTTGACGCTTGCGCCTGCTTAGGCCCCTGCGCTAGGCGACGGCGCCGGGCTTTGGCGACGACGATGCGGCGCGTGCGCCGAAGGCGCCGAAATGTTCGGCCAAGCGCGCTTTGGTCGTCGCAAATCCGCGTTTGACGAAAGCCCCGACGCCATGGCGCTCAGCGATTTCAGCATGGGCGTAGTGGCGGGGATAGAAATGTGCTTGGGGATAGGCGAGCGCAATGAACAGAGCCCCCGCGGGGTCGAGACTGAGCGGCCGCAGCAGAACGCCGCAATAGCCCCGGCGAGCAACAGCGTTCAGCTCACCCTGCCGGCGCTTTGAGGCGCTCGCTGGCGCGTTGTTTTACGCTTTCACTGCGGAGTTGACCGCAGGCGGCCAGGATGTCGCGCCCGCGCGGGGTGCGGATGGGCGAAGAATAGCCGGCGCGATTCAAGACTTCGGCGAAGGCTTCGATTGTGGCCCAGTCCGAGCACTCGAAGGGGGCGCCGGGCCAGGAATTGAATGGGATGAGATTGATCTTGGCGGGAATGCCGGCGAGCAACCTCACCAGCGCTTTGGCTTCGCCGATGGTGTCGTTGACGCCCTTCAGCATCACGTACTCGAAGGTGACGCGCTTGGCGTTGCCAAGCGAAGGATACTGGCGGATCGCTGCAAACAGCTCTTCAAGATTGTACTTCTTGTTGAGCGGCACCAATTGATTGCGCAGCCCATCATTGGTGGCGTGTAGCGAAATCGCCAGCATGGCGCCGGTGCGCTCGCCTAATTCTTTGATCTTCGGCGCAACGCCTGCGGTGCTGACCGTTATGCGGCGCCGGGAAATGGCGACGCCGTCGCCGTCGGCGATGATGGCAATGGCTTTTTCAACATGGTCCAAATTATAGAGCGGCTCCCCCATGCCCATGAAGACGATATTGGTGAGGGTGCGATCCTCGTTGGATGTGGGCCATTCGTCGAGCGCGTCGCGGGCGATCATTACTTGCGCGACGATTTCCGCTGCACTCAGATTGCGCACCAGCCTTTGGGTGCCGGTGTGACAAAACGTGCAATTCAGCGTGCAGCCCACTTGCGAGCTCACGCAAAGCGCCCCCGAGCGGCCAACGTCTGGGATGAACACACACTCAGCTTCAGCGCCCGGCCCCAAGCGGATGAGCCATTTGCGGGTCCCGTCGCTGGAGATTTGCTGGGTGATGATCTCGGGGCGCGCCAGCGTGTAATGTTGTGCAAGCGCTGCGCGCAGGTCTTTGGCGACATTGGTCATCGCCGTAAAATCGGCGACGCCATAATGATAGATCCAGCGCCACAATTGTTCGGCGCGCATCTTGGCTTTGGCTGCGTCGACGCCGATGGCGGTGAGCTTTTCGGCAAGCTCGGCGCGGGAGAGGCCGGCTAGGGAGGCAAGAGCAGGGGTCAAGGGGGCCTTTTTGTCGCTGCGTTATGGGCAGAGATTGCGGTTGGGACAATCCTTATTCACTCTTCCCCCAGCAGCTCCTCGATTTCGGGCAGCGTGTTCTTGCCGAAAAACATCTCCTCGCCGACGAAGAAAGTCGGCGCGCCGAACGCGCCGCGTCCGGCCGCGGCTTCGGTGTTCGAGATTAGCTTGGCTTTGACGTCGGCCTCGAGCGCCCGCGCCATCAGCCGTTCGGCGTCGAAGCCGGCTTCGGTGAACGAACGCCCAACGATCTCCGGGTCATCCAGCTTGCGCGGGGTTTCCCACATTAAGCCGAAGGCGGCGTCGGCGAAACCGGCGAGACCGCCGTCGATCTCCGCGGCGGTCGCCATGCGCATGATCATGAGGGTGTTGACGGGAAAGAAGGGGTTCATCGCAAACGGCAACTTATGTTTGGCGATGAAGCGGCGCATTTCCAACTGCTCGTAGGCGAGCTTCGGCGGGATCTCGGCGTAGGCGATCATCGGGGACCGATTGTTGGTGAGCTTGAAAAGCCCGCCAAGCAGGATTGGCGTATAGACAAAGCGCGCCCCGGTGCGCGCTTCGATAGCGGGGATGACCTTGTGCGCGCACCAGGCGTTGGGGCTGCCGAAATCGAACAGGAATTCTGAGCTCTTCACCAGCTTTCTCCATAAGGCCGAAGATCGAGTTCGAAGCTCCATGCATCGCGGCTCTGCTGATGCAGAGCCCAGTAAGCATTGGCGATGGAGCTTGGGTTCATAAGCACATCGGGCGCGAGACTGGCTGCAGCCTCGGCGCCGCGTGCTTGGGCGATGCGCTGGCGTACGAAGTCGGTGTCGACGCCGGCGTCGATGATGAGATGAGCCACGTGAATGTTCTGAGGGCCAAGTTCGCGCGCCATCGACTGGGCCAGCATCCGCAAGCCCGCTTTGGCGCTGGCGAAGGCGGCGTAACCCTTTCCCCCGCGCATGCTGGCGGTGGCGCCGGTAAAGAAAATCGAGCCGCGGCCGTGCTTCAACAAGATGCGCGCCGATTCGCGCCCGGCGAGGAACCCGGCTTTGCAGGCCATTTCCCAGACTTTGAAGAATACCCGCTCTGTGGTTTCAAGGAGCGGGAAATTGACGTTGGCGCCGACATTGAAAATGACCACTTCGAGGGGAGCGTGGGCGTCGGCTTCATTGACGAAGGCGGTGATGTCGTCTGCTTGGCGGGCATCGAGGCTACGCGCGCAGCAGGCCCCGCCGGCGGCTTCTATGGCGCTGGCCAATTCGGCCAATTTTTCGCCGCTGCGGCGGCCTGCAAACACGGTGTAGCCTTCGGCCGCAAATTTCTTGGCGATAGCCGCGCCGATGAAGTCGCCCGCGCCGATCACCGCGGCGGTTGCGTTGCGCTTGTTCATGGCAGAGTACTCCTCTGGGGGCTATCTTAGGCCCTTTGAGGTCTCCCGCTATGGGCTCGGCGGGCGCGCTTCAGCGAGTAAGGTATGCGCAAGGCCCTCGATCAGCCGCCGCCCTGCCTGGAGGCGGCGCCAGCCTTTCGGGTTCCCGCGGGGCGTCGCCGCCACAATCTTGCGCATTATCGCAGCGCGACTTATTTTCTAGGCGATCGAGTTGCGAGAGGCCGCCCATGGCGACGCTGCTGGTATTGTTCTTCATGCCAACCATCGTGGCGATCGCGCGCGGCGCGCGACCGCTTGGCGTCTTCCTGCTCAACTTTTTCTTAGGTTGGACTGTCATAGGCTGGTGGGCGGCGTTGATCTGGTCGCTGGCGGCGCGTCCGGCGGTGCGCTACGTGCCGGTTTATTCATAACGCAATTGCGAAATGGGCGGTTCGCCACCCGTTCGCGTTGCGAGCGGGGCCGATTGCCCTAACAGTCTCTTGGTCTCCGAGAGGGAGGGACCAAGCATGTATGGAAACAACGACCCCACCGCCGCCATGGCGGGCATGATGGGCACGATGGGCATCGTCTGGCTCATCATTCTGGTGCTGTTTATTTTCGTCTGGTTCAAAATCTTCTCAAAGGCGGGCTATTCGGGATGGCTCTCACTGCTGCTCATTGTGCCGCTGGTGAATTTGATTCTGATTGTCTGGTTTGCGTTCTCGGATTGGCCGGCGCTGAGAAAGTCGGCCTGAGATTTGATCCAATGCGCGCTTAATTGGAAGCGCCGCGCCGAACGCGCGGCGCTTCCGTCATTTGAGGTTTCGGCCCGCCTGGCATGATCGGGCGAGCGGGGTATCCGCCAAGCGCGATCATACGGTCGTACATAACAAGCGCGCCGGCAAGTCCGACGTTCAGGCAAAACTTGGTTGGTATTTTCACCACGTGCTGGCAGCGCGTCAGCAAGTCCGGCGACAAGGCGCCGCGCTCGCGGCCAAGCACGTAAGCCGCCGCATGAGGGTGCTGGAAGCGGGGAAGTTCGATGGCGTCGTCGGTCAATTCGACGCCGATGAGCGCGCAGCCTTGGGGCAGCCGAAACGCCTCAAGTCCATCCCAGGCGTAATAGGGCAAATGAGCGAGGCTGCGGGAGGTATCGCTGTGGTAGGCCTCGCGCACTTTTGCGTGTGCGTTGATGGTGAAGAAGAAGCTGGCGCCGAAGGCATGGGCGGTGCGCATCAGCGCGCCGAGGTTCATCGGCTTCGAGATGTCTTCCGCGCCAATGCCGAAATAACCGCGCATCAGCCCCGGCGGCAATTGGCGTAGGGCCCCCCGGCCGCGCCGTTGAGCATGGCTTCGCCGGCGTGCTCCCAATACTCGACCGCGCCGTTGGCGTAGCGCGCGCCGGAACCCGACTGGGCGTGCGGCAACGAATAGGTCTGGCCGCCGGCGAAAACCTCGGCGCTCTCGGAGGTGAAGCGCACGCTGAAGGCAGCGCCATGATCGCATTTCCATTCAATGCGGTCGCCGACCGTGGGGGCCGGGGAGGACATGGTCGTGCAAGCGGCAAGGGTGGTGGCGAGGGCAGTCACAAGCAGCAATATTTTCATGGCGTCACCTGAAGGTTTTGACTTCGCGGAGCCCCGATGATGAAGCGATTCCCCGTTTCATGCCTTGGCTTGCGAACGGCGCGGCGATATGGCCTGTGGCGTCGACGGCGATGAGGCCGCCATAGCCGCCTAGTTTGCGCACATCTTCGATGACTTCGAACGTCGCCTCATCAAGCGACTGGCCGGCATAGGCGATGCGGGCCGAGACGTCGGCGGCGGCGTTTACCCGCATGAAATATTCGCCAAGACCGGTGCAGGAAACCGCGGCGCGCTCGTCGGCCCAGCAGCCCGCCCCAATGATCGGGGTATCGCCGACCCGACCTGGCATTTTTCCCCGCAGGCCCCCAGTGGAGGTGGCCGCAGCCAGACGCCCAGCTGCGTCAAGCGCAACCGCGCCTATAGTGCCGCTGTTTGTGTCGCCGCCAGGCAAGCCCGACTGCGCTTCGACGTAATAGCTCTTGGGATCTTCAACCCGCGGCAGATTTCGGGAAGCCGCGAAGTCGGCGGCGCCCTTGCCCACCAACAAGACATGGCCAGTGTGCTCCATCACCGCGCGTGCGACGCGAACCGGGGATAGAAAACCCTGGAGGCTCGCCACCGCGCCGGCGCTGCGGGTGGGCCCGTCCATAATCGAAGCGTCCAACTCAACGACGCCGGCCGCGTTTGGCGCAGCGCCCTTGCCCGCAACGTGAAGACCGCTGGCCTCCAGCGCTTCAGCCATCGTGGTGACGACGTCGAGCGCGCTTTCGCCGCGCGTCAGCATGGCCGCGCCTTGCGCGATGAGCCCGGACATGTGCGCTTCTTCAATTTGGTAGGCGCGCTCGGCGATCGCGCCGGCGCCGCCATGGATTGCGAGGGCCCAGATTTGGCTCATGACGCGCCGTTATAGTTGCTTCGGTTGCGGCTGTTGAGCCGGGGCGTCGCGTTTGGGCGCGCCCAAATGCCCCTCGCGCCACCCGACATAAAGGCCGATCAGGGTGGCGGTGGGGATAGTAGCTGCGATTTGCTCAGTGAGATCGAGCAGTTCCCAGAAATAGATGAGCCCAGCGCGGCCCCAAATGGCGGTGACGGCAACGCCGCTGACCCCGTTCTCGGCGGTGCCGAGAATTGGGATGCGGCCGAAGGTAAAATCGCCCAGGTCGATGAGGATGGAGAGGGCGAGCCGCCAGAAATAGCTCCGTCGTGTCATCTGTTCTCGGCGCTCCTGTTGCCTACTCTGGTGCTTGCATCTACGCCGGGCGGCGGCGGCAACCAAGGGACAGAACAATGAAAGCACTGCTGAGCACCAAGGTGGGGCCGCCGGAGGCGCTCGAATATCTGGACGCGCCCGATCCGGTCGCCGAGGACGGCGAAGTGGTGATTGCTGTGAAGGCGGCGGGCGTGAACTTCCCGGATGCGCTGATGATCGAAGACAAATATCAGTTTAAGCCGCCGCGGCCGTTCGCGCCGGGCGGCGAAATAGCCGGCGTGATCGAAAGCGTCGGGCCGAGCGCAACGGGGGTAAAGGTCGGACAACGGGTGATCGCCTCCACCGGGTCGGGGGGGTTTGCCCAGAAGGTCAAGGTGCACGCCTCGCGTGTGATGGCGATGCCCGAAGGCATGCCCTTCGACGAAGCCAGCGCCTTTGTGCTGACCTACGGCACCTCTTATTACGCGCTCAAAGATCGCGGCCATGTAAAGCCCGGTGAGACCGTGTTGATCACCGGCGCGGCAGGCGGCGTCGGGGTTTCCGCCATCGAAATCGCCAAGGCGTTTGGCGCGCGGGCAATTGCTGCGGTGTCGAGCGAGGAGAAGGCGGCTTTCGCAAAAGCCGCGGGCGCAGACGATGCGATCGTTTATCCGTCGGGTCCGCTCAGCAAGGACCAAAGCAAACAGCTCGCCGAAGATTTCAAGCGCGTCTGCGGGGGTGGCGCAGACATCGTTTATGATTCGGTCGGCGGTTCTTACTGCGAACCGGCGTTGCGGGCGATGAATTGGGACGGGCGGTATTTGGTGATCGGCTTCCCAGCGGGGATACCAACGCCGCCGCTCAATCTCACATTGCTCAAATCGTGCTCGATTGTCGGCGTCTTCTGGGGCGCAAGCGTCGCCCGCGACCCCCAACAACATCAGGCCAATGTGGCGGCGCTGTTTAAGCTTTATAACGAAGGCAAAGTCCGGCCGCGCGTGTCCGCGCGCTATCCGCTGCGCGAAGGCGGCAAAGCCATTCGCGCGCTGATGGACCGCACCGCCCAAGGCAAACTCGTGGTGACGATGGAATGAAAAATTACTTCGCGCAGTTGTTCGATCCTGGTTGGGCAAGCGAGCCGGGGGCATGGATCTTCCTGATCTGGACGTTTTGGGCGCTCTCGTGGTTTGTCGCCGCTCTTTGGTCGCGGCAAACCGCGGCGCGCGCCAGTTTTGCCCAAGAGGCGCCCTATAGGATCATCACCTTAATCGGCGCGGCGCTGCTGTTGGGTTTTGTCCAATTCCATGCGTGGCCGTACGGCTGGATCTTGAGCCGGCCCGCATTGTGGCTGTCGGCGGCGCTCGTCGCTTTGGGGCTTGCCTTCGCGTGGTGGGCGCGCATTCACTTGGGGACGCTGTGGTCGGGCACGATCACCCGCAAGCAAGACCACCGCATCGTCGACACCGGCCCCTATGGCTTGGTAAGGCATCCGATCTATACCGGTTTGTTGCTTGCAGGGTTTGCAACCGCTATTGCGCGCGGGCGCTGGGAGGCCTTGATCGGCGCGGTGTTGTTTGCGCTCGGCTGCTGGATCAAGGCGCGAACCGAAGAGAAATTCCTGAGTGAAACGCTGGGCGCTGACTACGCTCTCTATCGCCAGCGCGTACACATGCTGGTGCCCTATCTTCTCTAAACTAGCGGCGCAGGAAGCCAGCCAAGACTTCGCAGGTCCAGCGCGCCGCGGTGAGCGCCGATATGGAGGCCACATCGAGCGAAGGATCAAACTCGGTCAAATCCACGGAGCGGACCTTGGGATGGGCGCAAACGGCGCGGGTGGCGTCGAAGAAATCCTGCGGGGTCGCCCCGCCAGGTCTTGCCCCCGGCGCGCCCGGCATGTGGCCGCGCTCGACAACGTCGATGTCGAAATCGACGTGGATAACATCGCAACGCAGCGCCAGTGTTTGCAGCGCTTGCTGGGCGACTATAGCGAGGCCCTGACTGCGGCACGCGCGTGCGGTGGCGACGTAGATGCCGGCCTGCTTGGCCTTGTCGTGAGCCTTCTTGGTGTTGGCGAAGGGAAGAAGGCCGATTTGGGCAATGTGGGCCCCTGGGAGGCCCTCTTGAATGAGCGCCCAAATCGGGTTGCCGTTGGTCAGCCCACAATCGGTGTCGCGGAGATCAAAGTGGGCGTCGAGTGTCAGCAGGCCGACCCTTTGCAGCGTCGGATCGAGCGCATGCACGGCAGGGCGGGTGATGGCGTTATTGCCGCCCAATAATAGCGTGAGTTTGTGCGCCTTGGTGAGCGGGGTTAGACGCGCAACGATCGGCGCTAGAGCCTCGGCGGGTGAGGCGCCGCCCAGATCTACATCGCCGGCGTCGAACACTTGCAGCGCGGAGAGATCGGTCTCCGTTTCGAGGTCGTAGACGCTCATGCGCTGCATCGCTGCGCGCACCGCAGCAGGCGCAAGATCGCAGCGGCCAGGCGTAATGGCGCCCAGGCCCAATGGCGCTCCCAATAGCGCCACCGGCGCGCTCGCCTCGCCGCGCAGAAGCTCGGCTGCGGAAAACCAGGCGCGGCAATCGGAACCGTTTGCGGGCATGTCCGCTTTTATGGACCCCCGGCGGTGCAACAGCCAGGGTTGGGTTGCCGCCAAGGGCGCAGGCGGTCATAGAACGCGGGATGTGGGATACGCTTTGGCTCGATGCGCACCTAGCGACCATGACCGGGAACGGCGCGCCCTATGGCGCCATCGAAGACGGCGCCATAGCCGCCAAGGACGGTCGCATCATATGGCTCGGCAAGCGCGCTGATCTGCCGGCGGACGCGGCCTCGCGCGTCCATGAGATCCGCAAGCTTGGCGGCGCCTGGATCACGCCGGGACTAGTGGATTGCCACACCCATTTGGTGTTCGGCGGCGATCGGTCGCGCGAATTCGAGATGCGGCTTGAAGGCAAAAGCTATCAAGATATCGCCGCCGGCGGCGGGGGCATCGTCTCCACAATTCTAGCGACCCGCGCGGCGTCAAAGCCCGCATTGATCCAGAGCGCGGCGCTGCGGATGGCGGGGTTGACGCGCGAAGGCGTGACCACAGTTGAGATCAAATCCGGTTATGGCGGCGATCTGGAAACCGAGCTGAAGCAGCTCGAAGCCGCCGCCGCGCTCGCGGAGATTTGCGAAGTGCGCGTGCGGCGAACCTTCCTCGGCCTGCATGCGCTGGCGCCCGAATTCAAGGACGATCGCGCGGGGTATGTGCAATGGGTGGTGCAAAAGATGATCCCGGCGATCGCCGCGGCGGGCGCAGCTGACGCATTTGACGCCTATTGTGAAGGCGTCGGTTTTTCGGTCGCGGAAATTGATCGCGCGTTCACTGCAGCGCGCCAAGCGGGGTTGAATGTAAAGTTGCATGCCGAGCAATTGAGCAATCAACACGGCGCAGCTTTAGCGGCCCGGCATCGGGCGCTTTCGGCCGATCATTTGGAGTATCTGGATGAGGCCGGCATCGCCGCGATGGCGGCGGCTGGAACGGTGGCGGTGTTGTTGCCGTGCGCGTTTTATTTTTTGCGCGAGACGCAATTGCCGCCGATTGAGAAACTGCGTGAAGCCGGCGTGAAGATGGCGTTGGCTGGCGACTGCAATCCGGGGACCTCGCCGATGACCTCGCCGCTTACGGCGCTCAGCATGGGGTGCACGCTCTTTCGGCTAACCCCAGAAGAAGCGCTCGCGGGAATGACGCGCGAAGCAGCACGCGCGTTGGCTCTCCGTGACGAGATTGGCACCCTTGAGATCGGCAAGGCGGCCGACTTGGCGATTTGGGACGTGCGCCATCCAGGGGAGCTAAGCTATTGGCTAGGCGCTCCGCTGCTGCGCGAACGGGTGTTTGCCGGACGCGCCGTTTAGCGTGCCTAAAGATGTGCGCCGCGTTGGTTCAGCGGTCGGTTTTTGTGTGCGCGCCGCTTTTGGTGTGCGCGCCGCGCGGGCGCGGAATCGACCTAGGCGCCGGTCTGCGCTAACACGCCCGGCCAGGGGCTTGGAGGTCTCATGAACGCTCGCAGCGATCCCTCGCGCGTCATTGCCGCGCCGCGCGGCGATGAGCGCAGCTGTAAGAGCTGGCTCACCGAAGCGCCGCTCCGCATGTTGATGAACAATCTCGATCCAGAGGTTGCTGAGCACCCAGAGGACCTGGTTGTCTATGGCGGCATTGGCCGGGCGGCGCGCGATTGGGCAGCGTTTGATCGCATCGTCGAGACATTGCGGCGATTGGAGGAGGACGAGACGCTTTTGGTGCAGAGCGGCAAGCCGGTTGGGGTGTTCAAAACCCATGCTGACGCCCCGCGCGTGCTGCTGGCGAACTCCAACCTGGTGCCGCGCTGGGCGACTTGGGAGCACTTTGACGAACTCGATCGCAAAGGGCTCATGATGTATGGGCAGATGACGGCCGGTTCTTGGATCTATATCGGCAGCCAAGGCATCGTACAGGGCACCTACGAAACCTTCGCGGAAATGGGCCGCCGCCATTTCGGCGGCGATTGGTCAGGCAAGTGGATCTTGACCGCCGGGCTAGGCGGCATGGGCGCTGCCCAGCCCTTGGCGGCCGTGATGGCCGGGGCTTGCTGCGTGGCTATAGAATGTCAAAGCGATCGCATCGAGAAGCGGCTCAATACACGTTATCTCGACCGGCGCGCCGACACCCTTGAAGAGGCGCTGGCGATGGTCGAGGCAGCGACTGCGCAAAAGCAGGCGATCTCTATCGGCTTGCTCGGCAATGCCGCCGAGCTCTTGCCAGAGATGGTCCGGCGGGGCGTGAGGCCCGATGCGGTGACCGACCAGACCTCCGCGCATGATCTGGTGAACGGTTATCTCCCGGCTGGTTGGACTGTTGAGCGATGGCATGCTGCGCGCGCGCAAAATCCCGAAGCCGTGCGTGAGGCCGCCCGCGCCTCCATAGCCATGCATGTGCAAGCGATGATCGATTTCTGGAAGCAAGGCATTCCGGTGGTCGATTATGGCAACAACATTCGCCAGGTCGCCAAGGACGCGGGCGTCGCAGAGGCGTTTTCTTATCCAGGCTTTGTACCCGCTTATGTGCGGCCGCTGTTTTGCCGGGGCATCGGGCCTTTCCGCTGGGTCTCGCTGCGCGGCGATCCCGCCGACATCGCTAAGACCGACGCCAAGGTGAAGCAACTCATCCCCGATGACGCCCACCTCCATCGCTGGCTCGACATGGCCAAAGAGCGCATAGCGTTTCAAGGACTGCCGGCGCGGATATGCTGGGTGGGCTTGGGACAGCGCCATCGTTTGGGGCTTGCATTCAACGAAATGGTCGCCAGGGGCGAGATCGGGCCCATTGTTATTGGCCGCGATCATTTGGATTCCGGCTCAGTGGCTTCTCCCAATCGCGAGACGGAGAAAATGCGCGACGGCAGCGACGCGGTGAGCGATTGGCCGTTGCTGAATGCGCTTTTGAACACTGCCAGCGGGGCGACTTGGGTGTCGTTTCATCATGGCGGCGGCGTGGGCATGGGCTATTCGCAGCACGCCGGCGTCGTCATCGTGTGCGACGGCAGCGAGGCGGCCGCAAAGCGCATCGCGCGGGTCTTGTGGAATGATCCCGGCGTCGGCGTCATGCGCCATGCCGACGCCGGCTATGAAGACGCCGTCCAATGCGCGCGTGAGCAAGGGCTTGATTTGCCGTCTCTGGGCCTGCGCGCCCCGCCGTAGCGATGGTTGCGGACCCAAACGTGACGTTGCGTCCGCGTTGCGTTCGCGGAAGCGGCGGCTAGAAAAGCCTTGAGACATTGCAGCCGCGTACGCGCGCGTTGGCCAGGAGGATCTCATGCGCCTTTCATCAGATATAGCTGCAGTCGTTACCGGTGGCGCATCGGGGCTTGGCAAAGCCACCGCGGCCGCGCTCCGCGCCGGGGGCGTCAAAGTCGCGCTTTTTGATCGCGACGAAGAGCGCGGCAAGGCCAGTGCGGCCGAGCTCGGCGCGAGCTATTGCAAAGTCGACGTCACCAGCGAAGACAGCGTCGCGACCGGTTTTGCCGCCGCGCGCAAAGCCAATGGGCAGGAACGCATCTTGGTCAATTGCGCCGGCATCGGCAGCGCCATGAAGACCGCAAGCCGCTCCAAGGAGACCGGCGAGATCAAGCATTTTCCACTCAACATCTTCGAACTCACCATCCAAGTGAACTTGATCGGCACCTTCCGCTGCATCGCCCACTCAGCTGCCGGGATGCTGACGCTTGAGCCCTTCGATGGGGGCGAGCGCGGCGCTATGGTGATGACCGCTTCGGTGGCGGCTGAAGACGGGCAGATCGGGCAGGCCGCCTATTCAGCCTCCAAGGGCGGAATTGTCGGGATGACGCTGCCGATTGCCCGCGATCTCTCAGGCGAAGGCATCCGCATCAACACCATCCTGCCGGGCATCTTTGAAACCCCCCTGATGATGGGCGCGCCGCAGAAGGTGAAGGAAGCCTTGGCGGCCAGCGTGCCGTTTCCAAAGCGGCTGGGGAACCCCGAAGAATATGCCTCTCTCGCCCTCGAAATGATTCGAAATCCGTATTTCAACGGCGAGGACGTGCGCCTCGATGGGGCCATTCGCATGGGGCTCCGCTAGGCAAAAACGCCTATTTTCAGCGGAAAAAAGCGCTCCAGCTGCGACATTGCATGGCAAAACCGCTGTAAATCAGCATTTTTGCGTTGCGCGACTCTGCGACAAATGCAACGGACTTGCGCCGAAATTGTCGAAAACCGCGAAAAATAGCGGTTTTTGGCGGCTTTGGGAGCAAAGCGGTCAACCCTCTTTCAAGAAATGACTGTCATTCCCTGAGGCGCCGACGGTGAGAAAAGCCAAGAAGCCCACGCTCACCGCCGGTTCGTTGAACTTAACGCACGGCAACCTTTGAGAAGGGAAAGCAAAATGGCACGCAAAGTTGTGAAGAAAAAGGCCGCGAAAAAAGCCCCGGCGAAGAAGGCCGCAGCTCCGGCGCCGAAGCCGGTGCGCGTCACCGCCACGGCCGGTAAGACAGTGACGGCGAGCGCGCTGTTGCAATCGGTGGCTGATCACCTCGGCATGAAGAAGTCGGAAGCCAAGGCGCTGACCGAAGGCTATCTCGACGTGGTCAAGGCTTATGTCATGAAGGGCGCCAAGGTGAAGATTGGCGACGTCGGCATGATCATGATCCGCCACCGCAAGGCCCGCATGGGCCGCAACCCGCAAACCGGCGAACCGGTGAAGATCAAGGCTTCCAAGAAGCTGGCCTTCCGCCAATCGTCGGTCATGAAGGCTGCGGTGATGGGCGGCCGCTAGGCGCCAAAGCCCAGCACCTGAACAAACCCTTGAGGTTGTCGGAGACGGCCGGCGCTTGCGAGCGCCGGCCGTTTTCGTTTGCCAGGCGCGAGCCTTCGCCTAATCTGGCCCACGGAGAGTAGGCGCGTGAACAAAGGCTTGCGGGAAGCGATGGTGGCGATGCACGCGTTCGCGGAGGCGACGCGCCGGCAATACATTCAAAACCTCGAATTGTTCCACACCCCCCGCGGACCGTTCTCAGATCCGCTGGCCAAGACGAAGCCCTATGCCGTTGAGGCTTTGGCGGCGGCGCAGACCTACACCGAAAAGAATGAGCAATATTTCGTGGTTCTGGCGCGCCTTGAGGGCGCGGAGGTGGGCTTCACAGAAACCGAGGCGCTGGTCTGGTTAGGCAATGATGCAGCGGTATTCGATCTTGGCGTACGCAACAAGGCCATGCTGGGCGACGCAAAAATGGAGGCGATCACCCAATTGCATGGCGAACGGGCGGTGGCGCGGGCGATCTATCTGTGGGCGCTGACTGGAGGCTATGTGCGGGCGCTCGACGCCGATCTCTTCAAGCGCGCGATGAACAAGGAAAGCGATGTTGGCGACGCTGCGACCGCCTTGGTGAAGAATTGCATGGACGAATTCGCGCAGGCCTTCCGTCCGTTCGTGGCGACGGCGGCGTTCCAGCACGAGATCATCGCTTATGGTCAGAGCCTGGAATTTCCGTTTGTGCCGTTGGCGATTGGGCGAAGATTGGCCGACAAGGATGTCCTGAACGGCGCGCTATTGCCGCCAGATTTGGCTCAGCAGATGCGCGCCCATTTTGCGCGCAATCGTGAAGAGCGGGGGGCGCGCTAGCGCAAGCGCGTCTTTCGCCGGAAACTGAGGGCCCGGCGAAAGCCCAGCGGCGAAAGCCCAGCATTGGGGAGCTTGCCTGACTAAAGCCGCCGCGCCCTCACGCGCAAGGCCCGCGCAACGCCCCAAACACGCCGGCACTGGAAGGCTCCAAGCCCGATCGAGGCGCGTTAAACCCTAGATGAAGCCTGCTACGGAATGGGGCAGATAATGCTCTTCGAGCCCCGAAATTTCCTCCGAGCTTAAGCTTACCTCCACCGCCGCAATTGCGTCTTTGAGATGCTCAGGCTTGGTCGCCCCGACGATGGGCGAGGTGATGGCGGGCTTAGACAACATCCAAGCCAGCGCGATCGTTGCGCGCGCCAGATTGCGTTTTGCAGCGATCTCGCCAAGCCGATCGATAATGGCGCGGTCAGCCTCTTCGTTGCGCTTATAGAGGAGGCGGCCAAACCGGTCGCTGTCGCTGCGGGGGGTGGCGTCGGCGTCAGCTGGGCGGGCGAGACGACCGCGCGCCAGTGGCGACCAAGGGATGACGCCGATGCCTTGATCACGGCAAAGGGGCAGCATTTCCCGCTCTTCTTCGCGATAGATGAGATTGTAGTGATCTTGCATCGAAACGAAGCGGGCCCAGCCATTGGCTTTCTGGATGGCCAAGGTTTGCATGAATTGCCATGCGTACATGGACGACGCGCCGATATAACGGGCCTTGCCGGCGCGGACGACGTCGTTGAGAGCTTCAAGCGTCTCTTCAACGGGCGTTTCGTAGTCCCAGCGATGAATTTGATAGAGATCTACATAATCGGTTTGCAGCCGCTTCAGCGAATGGTCGATCTCGGTCAAGATCGCTTTGCGAGAGAGGCCGCGGCCGTTGACGTCGGCGCGCATTTGACCGTGCACTTTCGTGGCGAGCACAATTTCATCGCGCTTGGCGAAGTCCTTGAGCGCCCGTCCGGTGATCTCTTCGCTGACGCCGTTGGAATAGACATTGGCGGTGTCGAAGAAATTGACGCCCGCTTCGAGCGCTTGCTTGAAGAAGGGCCGGCTGTCTTCGTCGCGCAGCACCCAGGTGCGATTTTGATCGCTGGGGTCGCCGTAAGACATGCAGCCGAGGCAAATGCGTGAGACCTTAAGGCCGGTCTTGCCGAGATTGATGTATTGCATGAGTTCACCGCGCCATTTCGTACATAAAATCGATATAGGCCATGGTTGACCCGTTAAGACCCAGCACCTGGGGGTTGCTGCTGTCGATCACGAAATATTCGTCCGGCGCATGCGCGCCGCTGCCGTGGCCTAAGCCGAACTGCGCGGCCGGCAAACTTACTGGCGATGCGGTGAACACCGAGCCTGGCCAGGAGCCGGCCGAACGCGGGTTGAGCGTGGCCTCCACGCCGAGGCTGCGGCACACCGCAAGCTCGGCTTGCACAATGCGGCTGGCTTCAGGCGTTTCGGTGGGGTCGTAGCCGCCGGTGACGTTGATTTCGATATCGGGGAAGCCTTTGGCGACCAAATGCGCCCGCAACTTGGCTTCGCAATCGGCTCGGGTTTGGTTGGGCACTAAGCGCAAATCGAGCTTGGCGACGCCGCGAGCGGGCAGCACGGTCTTGCCGCCTTGACCGGTGTAGCCTGCGACCAGGCCTTCGATATTTACTGTCGGCTGGGAGGCCAGCCGTTCAAGCGCTTGTGGCCAGGGCAGATCGTCGATGACGTGCGATACCCCGTTTCGGGCCATCCAATCGGCCTGGCTGGACGCGGCGGCGCCTTGGGCGATGAGCTGATGCTCGCGCGCCGTGACCGGGCGTATATGTTCGGCCCAATTGTCGATGGCGACGGAGTTGCCGTCTTGCGACACCAGCGTAGTGAGCGCGTGGACCAAGCGCCACACCGGCGAATCGAGCATAGCCTTATAGCTGGAATGAATGTCGCGGGTGGGTCCACGACCCCAGTGCGCGCCGCTGCTTACGAGTTCGCACTCGATGATGCCTTTAGCGCCGAGCGAAAGCGTAACGTGGCCGCTGCCGGGATCCTGCGCTGCAGTGGGAATGAACACGCCCTCCGCGCGCTTGAGCGCCGCCATAATGTCGGGCCGTTGCACGATCTGGTGGAAATGCGGGCTGGCGATCTCCTCTTCGCCTTCGCAGACCATCACCAGATTGACCGGCGGGGTGCGCCCGGCGGCGCTAAGTGCGTGGAGTGCGGCCAGGAAAGAGCCTTCGGGGCCCTTCTGATTAACGGCGCCGCGCCCGACCATAACTTGGCCGAAGCCGGCCTTGTCGACGATGCGCCCCTCAAGCGGGGGCGAGGTCCATTCTGAGGGATCGAATTGCTTGACGTCGTACATGAAGTAGACGCCCAAAGTCTTCGCCGCGCCCACGTCCCAGCGCGCATAAACGCCGGGCGAACCGTCAGTTTGCACGATCTCGGCGCTTGGAAAGCCGGCCTCGCGGGCCAGTTGCTGCATGTACTGGGCGCCTTGCGCCACGTTCAATTGTTGTGCAGCGATGGTGGGATGGGCGATCCAATCACGAATGCGCGCGATAGCGGCCTGTTTGCCGTTCTCAACGGCGTGCTGCAAGGCTGTGCGGTTCGGGGTTGCCGCATTAGCGCCGCCGGCAATTAATGTGCTCACTGGCGCCAACGCTGCTGCGCCAGCCATCATGGCGCGGCGTGTTGCGCCAAATTTTTCGGAATTGGATGCATCGCTCATGGGTTCCTCCCGCGAGGGCCTGCGAAACATCCTCGCGCTCAAGCCCGCGGCGTCAATGGCAATAGGGTTTATTGCGCCAGGTTTCTTGGGTAGGCGGCCGCATTTGGATGGGCGGCCGCATATTGTGCGATGACCACGCCGATCACCATGATCACGACACCCAGCGCGCGCAGCGCATCTATGGGTTTGGCGGGCGCGCCGAAAAGGCCAAACTGGTCGATGGCGGCTGCGCTGGCGATCTGGGCCGCCACCACGAGCATCACCGCGTTGCCGATGCCAAAGCGCGGCCCGACATAGGTGATCGAAAGAATGTAAAAGGCGATGCCAAGACCTGCGAGCAATTGCAGCGCGGGAAGCTTGGCGATTGCAGCAAGGTTGACGCCGCCCGCGCTGCCGGTCGCCAAGCTAAAGCTAAGCACGACGACGAAGGCGCCGGCCGCGGTGATGATTGCGGCTGCATAGGGGTTGGCGAGCGTGCGTCCCATGGCCCCGGAGAGGGCGGCCGCAATCGGAATAAGAATGCCCGCAAGCAACGAGAGCCCAATGTAGAGCAGCGTCTGTCCGCTCATGATTTTGGCTTGGCGTTGCGGGCGGCGACGGTTTCACCGGCGACGCCCCAATTGTCGGTGCTCACTTCTTCGATGATGACAAAGGTGGTTTGGGGATTTTTGTTGAGGACGCGCTGCAGAAGCTCGGTTGCGCCTTTGACCAGCGCTGCCTTCTCCGCCGCGGTCGCGGGGGGATCGGTGCGGGTGATTTTGATATTGACGTAGGGCATCAAGCTTTCTCGCTCAGCTTGCCGAACCGTTGCGTCGAGCGTTCCTTGGCCTTGGCGGCTTCCACCTCGCGGTCGCGCGCGGGAGCATGGGTTTCAAGCTGGTGCAGCAATTTGTGCGCAGCTTCGAACACTTCATCGATGGCGCGGTTGAAGGCGGCTTCGTTGGCCTTGGAGGGCGTGTTGTAACCCGACAGCTTGCGCACGAATTGCAGCGAAGCGGCTCGAATTTCCTCGTGGGTCGCCGGCGGCTCGAAATTGAAAAGAGTTTTGATATTTCGACACATGGCGAGCCTCTTAGGTGGTGAGCTCCACGAATACGTCTTCCAAATCCGGCTCTTCGATCGACAAGTCCTTGATCGCCACGCCGGCGTTGCGCACCCGATCAAGCAATTCTTCTACCGAATGTTCGCTGGTTTTATAGGTGAGCGCCAGCGCGCCCGAGGCGCGCAAACCAAAGCTGATGTCTTCAAAGCCTTTGAGCGGCAGCGCCACGGGATCGCGGGGGGTCACCAGCAGCGTTTTGCGGTCGAGCCGTCCGATGAGGTTGGGGGTCGGTTCGCAGGCGATGACTTGGCCATGATGAATAATGGCGATGGTGTCGCAGAGTTCTTGGGCTTCCTCGAGATAGTGGGTGGTGAGCACGACGGTGACGCCGCGGGCATGCAGGCCGCGCACATAGTCCCAAAGCTGGCGGCGCAGTTCTACATCGACCCCGGCGGTGGGTTCGTCGAGCACCAAGACGGGCGGGGAATGCACCATGGCTTTGGCGACCAGCAAGCGTCGTTTCATGCCCCCTGAGAGGGTGCGCGCGTAGGCGTCGCGTTTGTCCCAGAGCCCGACAGCGCGCAGGATTTCCTCGGTGCGCCGCTCTTGTTTCGGCACCCCGTAATAGCCGGCCTGGATGTCGAGGGTTTCGGCCGGCGCAAAGAACGGATCCATGTTGAGTTCTTGGGGGACGATGCCGATGGCGCCGCGGGCGTTCATGGGATCGGCGTCGATATCGTGGCCCCAGATTTTCGCTGTTCCGCCCGATTTCACCACCAGGCCGCCTAAGATGTTGATGAAGGTGGACTTGCCCGCGCCATTGGGGCCCAAGAGGCCAAAGAATGAGCCGCGCGGAATGGCCAGGTCAATGCTCTTGAGGGCGTGCATGGCCGGCGCTTTGCCTTGGGCGCGGTAGGTTTTGTCGAGCCCGCGAGCCTCGATGGCGAATTCTGGCGGCGGTGTGGGTGCGAGCATGGACCAGCCTTGATCAAAGGGCGCGCATTGCGTCCCCGCGCGATGCGCTTTAGGTACGGGCCCGCAATCACGGCTGCAATGGCCTGAAGGGACGCATGGCTAAATTACACGACAATCCGCGCGCCGCTCAAATGAGCCCCGGCGAACCCGATGCGCGTCCGGCGCCGGAAGTGATCGAGGCGCGTTCAAAGCGCGTGAAGTGCGATGGCGGCGGCGGCGCGCTTGGCCATCCGCTTGTCTATTACGACATGGGCGAGGACGATTTCGTCGAATGCCTTTACTGTGATCGCCGCTTCGTGCTGGCGGCGGATGCTCACGACGACCACTAAGGCCATAGGTAACCCAAGCGCGGGCCTGCAGCGCGGGGCGCGCGCGCGCGCAATACGTCCCGCCATTCCTGAGCGCCGCATGCGGCGCTGACGCGCGGGCCAGGGCCCTCAGGCCGACTTGGTTTTTTTTGCGCTCAAGGGTGGGCAAGCCCCGCATAGATGGCCGCCCCAGCGATCGCCGCAGCTAGGATGGCGATCCAAAGC
>Ga0209698_10001895_pt1 | contig 24014 bp, 25 predicted proteins | sample LitLauG_LLR_2012_FD_187203 | JGI IMG/M metagenome (GOLD analysis project Ga0209698, IMG submission 187203) | Freshwater sediment microbial communities from Pennsylvania, USA - Little Laurel Run_MetaG_LLR_2012 (SPAdes) (version 2) | ecosystem: Environmental > Aquatic > Freshwater > Creek >... | reverse complement strand
GTCCCGGCTGGGTGCTCCACGGACGCCTGGAACGACCATTTCGCACCGTTCCACCATGCCTGGACCGACTGGCCGGCGCTGACCGTGCTCGGCGCGGTTCCAACGGCCATGCACGCGGTCGACGAGACGCACGAGATGCCCCGAAGGATCGTCCCCGACGATCCCGCCGGCAGCGTCATCGTCATCACCGACCACACGGCGCCGTTGTAGCGCTCGGCGATCGCCCTCGTCCCACTCGGGGCCAGCACGGCGTCACCCACTGCGATGCACGACGACGAAGAGGTGCACGCGACGGATCGAAGCTCGGTCCCCGCGGTGCCGGCGGGGCTCGCCGCGGTCGACACCACGGTCCAAGCCAGCCCGTTGTAGCGCTCGGAGAACGACGACACGCGACCCCCGGGCAGCGAGTCGATCCCCACGGCCATGCACAGTCCCTTCGTGCACGAGACCGAGCCGAGGGAGCTGTTGAGGGCGCCGGGGGGCGCGGGCGCGGGCTTGATGGACCAGGTGGACGCCGCGGGCCGCGGCAGGACCGCGACGCGGCCGGCCACCTGTGCGGCCCCCGAACTCGGCGCGAGTGTGAGACCTGCAGCGCACGCCACCGCGACGGCCAGGGCCGCATGACGCGCCCGCGGGCGGTACCTCGCGCGCACCTTGGCGGGACCTGGGGTGCGAATCGAACGTTGCTGATTCGGATGCATGCGCTCACCTCCGTGTGGTTGGGCGCCGCCCCAGGTCTCCCCTCGTGTCCATGGTGCGTCAAGGCGCCCGCTGGCGCCAGAGTCGGAGGTCCTCGCAGCTGGCGCGGGGCGCCCTGCACGCCGAGGGACGCGGCACGCGCGGCACGCCGCCACGAGCAACCACCGGGTACCTGCCGTGCCCGCGCGCGGCGCCGCGCTGTGCGACCACCTCGCGGCGGCCCGTCCCGCACCCTGGTCCCGGGCGCTGTTGCGCCCGGGGGGCGGGTCTGGGAGGTTCTTGTCCGGCCCGGAGTGCCCGAGCCACGATCGACCGGGAGAGAGCACATGCGTCTTGATTCAAGGAACAGGGCCGTCCGCGCCGCGATGGGCGTGGCGTGCGTGAGCGCGCTCGCACTCGGCGTCGGGATCCAGACGGCGTCGGCGTCGTCGGGTCCGCGCGCTGCCGTCGTGCACACCTACCTCGCCCTCGGCGACTCGGTGTCCTTCGGCTACGAGGAGCCGACCGTCGTGCCGGCACCGAACTACCTCGACGCCACGTCGTTCGTCGGGTTCCCAGAGGACGTGGGCGCAGCCCTCGGGCTGAGCGTCGCCAACGCCGCGTGCCCCGGCGAGACCTCCCTGAGCGCGGTGCAGGCCGGCGTGCAGAGCAACGGCTGTGAGAACTCGCCGGGCGGCGGCCCTGGCTATCGCAGTGCCTACCCGCTGCACGTCAGCTACAAGGGCACGCAGCTCGCGTACGCGACGACGTACCTCAAGAGCCACACGCACACGTCGCTCGTCACGCTGATGATCGGCGCGAACGACTACTTCTTGTGCCAGGAGACCACGGCCGACAAGTGCTCGAGCGAGGTCGTCTCGGTGATCTCCTCGGTGACCAAGAACGTCGGGACCATCCTGTCGACGATCCGCACGAAGGACCACTACAAGGGCCAGATCATCCTCGAGGACTACTACTCGCTGGACTACTCGAACGCCGCCCAGACCGCCCTGGTCCAAGAGCTGAACTCCGTCGTCGGCGCGGCCGCGAAGAAGTACAACGTCCAGGTCGCTGACGGCTTCGGGGAGTTCAAGACCGCGTCGGCGCACTCGGGTGGCAACCCGTGCACCGCCGGGCTGCTCACCCAGCTCTCCGGTGGCGGCTGCGGCATCCACCCGAGCTATGCGGGCGCAGCACTCCTCGCGCTCGCCGTCGAGAAGGTCGTCAAGCACTAGCGCGCACGCCGGTGCTGCTCGTGGCGAATCGCGGCACGAGCAGCACCGGGGCGTCGGGCCACGACGTCGGGCGGGGCGAACCGGCCCACGGGCGTGCGGGCTGCGGGGGATAGGTTCTCGTCCGTGACGCTGTCGCGCTCGTACTGGGAACGCGAGACGGACCCCCCGCTGCTCGAAGCGACCGTCGGCGACCTGCTGCGCAGCGCGGTCGCCTCGGCGCCCGATCGCACGGCCCTCGTCGCGGGCGTCGCTGAGCCTGCCGCGCGGCGCCGCTGGCGCTACGCCGAGCTGCTCGACGACGCCGAGCGGACCGCGCGCGCCCTGCTCGCGCGCTTTGACCCCGGGGAGCGGGTCGCGGTGTGGGCGCCGAACGTGCCCGAGTGGGTCGTCCTGGAGCTCGCGGCGGGCCTCGCGGGGCTCGTGCTCGTCACGGTGAATCCGGCGTTTCGCTCCGGCGAGCTGCGCTACGTCCTCGACCAGTCGCGCGCCGCGGGGCTGTTCTACGTCCCCGAGTTCCGCGGCAACGCGATGGCCGAGGTGCTCGCCGAGGTCCGCGGCGACCTCCCCGCGCTTCGCGAGTCCCTTGTGCTCACCGAGCTCGCCGAGCTCGCCGCGACCGCGAGCGACGCGGCGGCGCTGCCCGAGGTGGATCCCTCCTCGGCCGCGCAGATCCAGTACACCTCGGGGACGACGGGGTTCCCCAAGGGGGCGTGCCTGCACCACCGCGGCATCGTCAACAATGCAGCGATCACCGCGGCGTGCTTCGAGGTCCAAGAAGGCGACGTGTGGCTGAATCCGATGCCCCTGTTCCACACGGGCGGCTGCGTGCTCGGCGCGCTGGGGGCGATCTCGACGGTCGCGACCCACATCCCCGTGCTCGCCTTCGACCCCGGCCTCGTGCTCGAGCTCGTGGAGACCGAACGGGCCGCGGTGATGGGCGGGGTCCCCACCATGCTGCTGGCGATGCGCGAGCACCCCGACTTCGCCACCCGAGACCTGTCCTGCTTGCGCGCCGTGCTGAGCGGCGGGTCGACGGTCCCCGCACACCTGGTCCGAGAGCTCGAGCGCGACCTCGGCATCCGCTTCGGCATCGTCTTCGGACAGACCGAGGCCTCGCCGGTGATCTCCCAGACGCTCCTCGACGACACTCCCGAGGACAAGGCCGAGACGATCGGTCGGCCCCATCCGCACCAGGACGTCAAGATCGTCGACCCGGCGACCGGCGACGTCGTGGGCATCGACGTGGTCGGCGAGATCTGCTCGCGCGGCTACAACGTCATGCTCGGGTACTTCGAGATGCCCGAGGCGACCGCGGAGGCCATCGACGCGGAGGGCTGGCTGCACACCGGCGACCTCGGCTCGATGGACGAGCGCGGCTACCTGACGATCCAGGGCCGGCTGAAGGACATGCTGATCCGCGGCGGCGAGAACATCTACCCGCGCCAGATCGAGGAGGTGCTCGTCGAGCACCCCTCGGTCGCCGAGGCCGCCGTCGTCGGGATCCCCGACGAGCGCTGGGGCGAGGAGGTGGCGGCCGTGGTGCGCCTCGTGCCGGGCGCAGACCCCGTCGACGGCGACGAGCTGCACCGCTGGGTGCGCGATCGCCTGGCGCCGCAGAAGGCGCCGAGGGTCTGGGGCTTCGTCCACTCGTTCCCGCTCACCGCCTCGGGAAAGGTCCAGAAGTTCGTGCTGCGCGAGAAGCTCATGGCGGATGACCTGTGAGCGCCCCGCTCGACGTTGCGACCCGCGCGCGGGTCCGCGTGCTGACGCTGTGCCGTCCCGAGGAGTACAACACGATCAACCCCGAGCTCCGCGACGCGCTCGCCGCGGCGCTCGACGACGCCGAGGCGGACCGCGGCGTGCACTGCGTGCTGCTCCAGGCCGACGGCCCGGCGTTCTGCGCGGGCTACCAGCTCGACTGGGCGACCGCGGCGCAGGCCGAGGCGTCGACGTCGTCACCGAGGGTGTGGGACTCGGTCGGCGACGTCCAGATGATCGGGACCTTCGCCGCGACGTGGTCGAAGCTGCACACGATGTCCAAGCCCACCGTCGCGGCAGTCCAGGGGTGGTGCATCGCGGGCGGGACGAACCTCGTGCTCCACGCGGACCTCATCGTGTGCGCGCGCTCCGCGCGCTTCGGGTACCCGCCGATGCGGGTGTGGGGCATCCCCGAGGCGCCCTGGGTGTGGGTCGCGCGCCTCGGCCTCGAGCGCGCGAAGCGCTACTTGTTCACGGGTGACGAGCTCTCCGGCGAGGAGGCGGCGCGCCTCGGGCTCGTGCTCGAGTGCGTCGACGACGACGCGCTGCGCGATCACGCCCGGGCGCTCTGCGAGCGCATCGCGAGGCTGCCGCTGAACCAGCTGCAGATGGCCAAGTGGGCGCTCAACGAGTCCGCCAGGGCGGCGTACGCGCCCGACAGCTCGCGGCTGCTCGGCACGCTGTTCGACGGGGTCGCGCGGCACACCCAGGAGGGAATGGACTTCGTCGCGCGCTCCAACGAGGTCGGTTTCCGCCAGGCGGTCCGCGAGCGCGACGACCCCTTCGGCGACTACGGCAGCCGCGCACGCGCGGCCGACGGCGTGGACCCCGCAGCGACCGAGTGACCCGGCGACCGCGCCCGCGGGCGGCGCGCACCCGTGCCGACCGCGCGTCGGGCGACTACTTGCGCCCGGTCGCCTGGTCTCCGCCCTGGGGCGGGTTGACGCCCGCGCGCAGCTCCATCTCCGTCGGCTGGCTTCGCCGCCGGTACCGGCGCTCGGAGCGGTTCACGAGCTGGGAGAGGATCGTGAGGATCACGCCGAGTGCGACCAGGGCGAAGCCGCCGAGGTAGTACCACGACACCGACTGGCACGAGCCCGACAGCCCCGGGAGGATGCCCAGGTGCGAGCTGCACGACGCGTTGCGCGCGTGCTCGTTGACGATGACCCAGATCCCCGCGCCCAGGGCGGTGAGGCCGAGCAGGGCCATGACGTAGCGGCGCATGGACGAGGGTACCGCGGGGGCGAATCGCGAGCCCATCGTCGACACGTGCCGCCTCTGGCGCCGGCGGCCCTCGCGCGACGACGTCGCTCAGCAGGACTCGACGATGACCTCGATCACGTCGAGGACGGCCCACCAGCCGCGCATCGTCCCCTCGCGCCACCCGTCGTCGAACATCGGCGCCTGCGCCGTCAGGCGGAGCGCCGTGCCGCGGTCGCTCGGCGCCAGCTGCACGGTGTAGACGACGCGCTCGGGCTGGTCGGGATCGTCGGTCATCGTAAAGACGAGGCGCCTGTCGACCACGACGTCCAGGAACTCGCCGTAGAAGGCCATCTCGGTCCCGTCCGGGAGCACCATGGCCGCGAACCACGTGCCGCCGACGGTCGGCTCGAAGTCCAGGCTGTCGACGAGGACCCGGACGCTCTCGCCCCCGAACCAGCGGGCGAAGTGCGCCGGCGTGGTCCACGCGGCGAAGACCGCCGAGGGCGTCGCGGCGAACTCCCGGTCGAGCTCGAAGCCCTGTTGCGTGGTTGGCGTCATCTCGTGCCCTCCACTTGTTGTTCGCCCGCCTCGCGGGGCCCTGCTGGTGCGCCAGCGGTGCGCACCTCCGCGCCGGCGAGGTCCTCGAGGACCGCGCCGAGCGCGTCGAGGCTCTCGGACCACAGTGCGCGGTAGTCGACCAGCCACGCGGAGGCGCTCTCGAGCGGGAGGGGGTTCAAGGTGGCCGGGCGGCACTGCGCCGCCCGGCCTCGCGAGACGAGCCCCGCGCCCTCGAGCACGCGGAGGTGCTTGGAGACGGCTGCGAAGCTCATGTCGAACGGCGCCGCCAGCTCGGTGACGCTGGCAGGACCTCTCGCGAGGCGGGCCACGATGGCCCTCCTCGTCGGATCGGCGATCGCCGCGAACGTGCGGCTCAGGGTGTCGGTGTGGGCCATGGACCTCGGTGCTCCTGGACGCTTCCCGCCAATGCTCAACTACAAGGTTCTAAACCAAAGGGTTGAATAGATCAGATCTGCGAGCCCGTGTCAACCCTGCCGACCCAGCGCGAGGCTCGGATCCAAGGGCCACCGCGGCCGCGCGGGCGGCAGCGGCCGCGGCCCGTGCCGAGGCGCGTCACCAGCGCCCGGGGGGTCCGTGTTCACGGCCGGGGCGCGGTCGACTCACGATGCGCCCGACCACCCCGATTGAGCAGCGCAGTTGCGATCTGCGGGAGCGCAAGCGGATTGTCTACGTTCTCGTCATGGCCGACGACGAACGACCTTGGGAGCCGCCCCTGGCAGGGACTGAGGTCGAGCACCTGATCGGTGCGTTGGAGCGACTCCGCGCAACGTTCCGCTGGAAGGCCGACGAACTCGACTCGGCGGCCCTGAACTCGAGTGTCGGGGTCTCGGCGCTCACGCTCGGCGGGCTGCTCAAGCATCTCGCGGCAGTCGAGGATTACACGTTCACGTGCAAGCTCCGCGGCGAACCGATCGGCGCGCCATGGGAGGCCCTCGACTCGGATGACTCCGGCGACTGGGAGTTTCAGTCATCGCGCGACGACGCGCCCGAGGACCTGTACGCACTCTGGGACGGCGCGGTCGGTCGCTCGAGGGTGCGCCTCGCGGCAGCACTCAGCGAGGGGGGTCTCGACCAGCTCGTGCACCTGGCGACAGATGACGGCCGCCACGCGAACCTTCGCCGCCTGGTCTGCGATCTCATCGAGGAGTACGGACGCCACACCGGGCATGCCGACCTCATTCGAGAGTGCGTGGACGGTCGTGTCGGAGAGGATCCGCCTCCGAGGTGGCGACCGGTCGCCTGAGGCCACTCGGCGGCCACCGACGGTCCGCGGCGCACCGCCAACGTCAGGGTTCTCGAGCCTGGCCTTCGGCGATCGACGCGATGCCCTTGACCGTCAGGTCCATGTTCTCTGCGAGCTCGCTCAGCCGAGTGGCGACGATCTCGCGGGCACGGTCTGGCTCGCGCTCGATCGCCGTGGAGAGCGGCGGCTTGCCGGGATGCAGGATGACGCGGTGTGTGAGAGTGGACGCGACGTCCGTTCCCACTACGAGGAACGACCAAGTGGCCGTCGGGTCGCCCTCATCGCCGGTCGCCCAGGAAAAGCGCGTCGGCTCGTCGCACGCGATGACCGTCGAGCGCGTGGTCCACTCGAAACCGCCCCGCACGTTGCGACCCTCGATGATCGCGCCGATCCTCGGCCCCCCGGCTGTCACGAAGCGCGCGGACGCGAGCTCCGTTGAGAACTTCGACGGCGTGCTCGGGTCGCAGAGCAGGGGCCACAGTGACGACGGGGCGGCTCGGACCTCGGAGGTGGCTTCGACCGTCGCCGGCAGGACTGCGTCAGGCATCCCAGCGAATCTAGGAGGACGCATCCAGGTGCACGCCCCCGCCGGCCTCACGCACTCGGAGTGCTCCACAGCGACGCCCGCAGGCGCCGCGGCCCACCCCCGGGCGGTGGCGCGGGCGGCCGGGGGTCTGCGCAGGTGCCGTTGCACTGCCCGGATGCGGGCTCTGACCCGGGTCGGCTGGCCGCATCCGGGCCGCTCGAACGCTCCGCGCCCCCAACGCTGGCGGGCAGCACACCTGCGCCGCGAGCCACGGCTCGTGATGTGACGGGTCGTGCACCCCAGCTGCACCCTCGTCAGAAGTCGAGGCGCATCTCCAGTCCGCCCGGCCTCGGCTGGAAGCCGGCGAGCCGATACAGGCGAGCGCCATCGGGCGTCGCGTGCAGCTCTGCCCGCCGAACCCCCAGCGCTCGGAGCTCCGCTAGCAAGTGCGAGAGCACGGCCCCGCCCATCCCCGTCCGTCGCCACCGGGGATCGGTTGAGAATGACGAGAGATAGGCCTGCGATCCCGCAGCGCGCGCCGGCGACGGGATCCTCGATGACAGCTCTGCCAGTCCGCAGGCGGCGAGGCCGCTGACGTCGGGCGCATCGACGACGAACCCGATGACGCGTCCGTCGGTCAGCCGTTCCTCCAGGAACATGCGACACGAGCGCTCCCAACCCGGGCTTGACGACGTGACCCCCATCGCCTCGAACATCACGGCCCTGAGGCGGACGAGCTCGGCGACGTCCTCACCTGTTGCGAGGCGGACCGGGTGCATCACCTCGAAGATCCTGGCATCACGTCCGGGCTCGGGTCGTCAAGATCGTCGATCGGCACGTCCGCGACCGGCACGACCGAGCGGCCGGCGGACTCGACCTCGAGCTCACACATCCGCGGCGTCGTCGTCAGCTGCTGCCCCTAGACCGTCGGCCGTCACGGCGGCCATCCGATCACCCCAGGAGCTGCCCCGGGGGTGGAGGAGCTGCTTCGCCCTGCGAGGTCCGCGGGACGCCGCCAGTACGCCGGTATCTTGCAGCGCGACCTGGATCCGCTTCGAGTGACCGCGGTCGGCCCTGTGATGTCCGAGCGAGGCGGCGGTGCCTGCACGGGCCTGGGCATCCCGGTCCCGACCTGAGGGGCACAGCCCTACCGGGCAGGGGACTGTGCCGGGGTCCGCGACCCGCGGCGCTCTCGGGCACGGATGACAATTGGAAGGGCCGAGGTCATGACGCAACCCAGTGACGATGCTCGGGACGCCTCGCGTTCACTCCCAGCGCACGGGGTACGCGACGAAGTCGCCCACCAGTCCCTTCAATGCGAGCGACCGGGCGCCGTCAAGCGCGAACGCTCCCGCGAGGCGCTCTTGGACTGATTCGGACGCAAGGATCTCGCCGCCCCTGGCCGCGCTTGCGATTCGTGCAGCGACGACGACGGTCCGGCCGAAGAAGTCCCCGCCCTCCGCACTCGCATTGCCCGCGTGCAGCCCGACCCTGATCGGCACCGGGATCCCGTCCCAGCGCGCGCTGGTCGCCCGCTGGACCGCCGCGGCGCACGCGACCGCGGAACCTGCGGCTGGAAACGCGAGCATGAAGCCGTCGCCCTGGCCCTTGACGACGGTCCCACCGAACGCCGCTGTGTGGTGGGTGACGATCTCGTTGTGCCATCGCAGCATCTCGAGCCAGCGTGGCTCGCCGAGCGTCTCCATGAGACTCGTGGAGTCCTCCACGTCGGTGAACGCGATGGTCACCGATCCGTCCTCCGCCATCCCGGCCGGAGGTAGTTCCTCATGCTTCACGGCGAGGAGCAACTCATCTACGACGGTTGTCAGCTCGACCCCGAGCGACTCTTGGTTGCTCACCGAATAGGCGTAGTGCAAGTGCACGACCTACCAGTACGGGCCCTCTTCGTGGAGGATGACAGTCAACTTGGAACCCAGCGGCTCGGCGTCACCCACGTAGGTGCGCCCCCGGCAGATCACCCACCCGACAGACCCCTCCTTCCAGCCGTAGGACTCGTCGATCGCGAATCTCAGCCCACCGGCCTGACGAAGCTCAGCTCCTTGGGCCGACATGACGGCGACGATCTGCTCGTAGCCGGTGATCCACTCGTCTGGATCTGGTCCGGTGAACTGGAGCCCGGGATCGCGAGTGGCCCACTCGAGCGGGTTGGCGGAGCTCGAATCGAAGGCTGCGACGTCGGCCAGCACCTTGTCCACGAGCGAGACGAGCTCAGGCGCCGGCTCCATCGGCACAAGTTACTGAACCGGCACTCCAGTCGACGGCGACGTTCGCTTGCGCTCGAGCTGGCGGCGGACAGCGTGTGACCCGAGGACGAGTCAACGAATCTGGATCCCCGAGGTGCGGGGCAGAGCACACATCTTGTGCAGCGATCTCGACACCATCCCGGTCGTAGGTGACTCGATTTGGGCGATGGCTACGATCCGGTCGGTGATCCCTCTGGACCTGGGCGCGCTTCATCTGATCCCGGACCTACGCGCGATGCGCAGACGATCCGGAGGTAACGATGGCAAAGCAGTCCCCCCACACGCAGCGGAAGGGTTGCGGCGTGTGCAAGCCGCACAAGCATCGCGGTAATGGGCCCGCCCGCAGGAAGAGTTGGGCCGAACTGAAGTGGCTGGGAAAGGCTCGTCGGATTCGCCGTCACGAGCTGCGCGACTAGGAATCGGTGGGGGGAGCATTGCCGAGAGTCGTCGTGTGGCCACGAGGCACCCTCAACGGAGTGCCCCCAACCGGATCCGAACCCGTGTCATCGCCTCGAGAGACCGGGTGGACGTGCTTGCACACGTTCATCTAGCGCCAGAAGCGCCATAGTCATGGACCTTTCGCGCCATGACGTTCACGGGCGTCCACCCGGTCCACCCACTTTGATGGGCACTTTGATGGGCAAGATCGACACCCGGGGACGAGAAGGCCCCGCCCCCGCGACCTCGACGTGCCGGGGCGAAGTGGTACGCCGAGCGGGGGAGTCACAGGGCGAGGTGGAGTCGCAGCGCCTCATCGACGGCCACCATCAGCTCTGGCGGAACCGCGCCGACCTTCTCGCCGATGCGCTCGAGCGCCACTGCGCGGACCTGCTCGGCCTGCGCCTTCGAGTCCTGGGACAGACCGGTCCTCTCCGATGCCAACAGGACCTGGAACGGGTACACGCGATCGGTGTTCGACGTGACCGGCACGACAGTCAGCACGCCGCGGCCGAGGCGCTCCGCCGCGACGTTCGCACCGTCGTTGCTCACGATGACCGCGGGTCGTCGCTTGTCGGCCTCGCTCCCGCGCACCGGGTCGAGATCCACGAGCCGCACCTCGCCACGACGCATCAGGCGGACCCGTCTCCGACCGTCGGAGCCCAGGCGTCTTCCTCGCCCGAGGCAGCCCACTCCGCCCACGCCTCCTCGTAGGCGGTGCCGAGCCCCGCGGCCCGTAGGAGTCGGACAGCCTTGTGGAGCACGGCCGAGCGTGAGGCGATGCCCTGGGCCGCTGCATAGCTGTCGAGGAACTCGACGTCTTCTTCGGGGAGGCTCACGCTGACCTTCATACTTCAATGCTACCCGGAGTAGTACTCATAGGCGGAGCGGTTGCCACAACGGTCTCGCGGGTGCTTTTGGTGACCAATCCTGGGCGAGATTCCGGGAGCTCATCGGAATCTGGAGCGCCCAGTCCCGGCAGGGGGCGCTACAACGTCGATGTCGGCAAGTCCAAGACAGGGGACGATTCAGAAGAGCGGGAGGCAGCTCCCAAGAGGCGCAAGATTGCCGTTTCGCTCCGTTCGTGAATGGCGCTGGGCCAGGACCATGCCCTCTGGCGCTCCCGCTTGGAAAGCCTCGACGATCACTGCGAGGGCATTGCTTCCCTCGAACGTGAGGTGGCCCTCGACTGCCAGGGCCGCTCGCTCGATGCCGCTCGTGGTGGAGAGCGCGTTACGGGCGGCGTTCACACTCTCTTCAAGTCGGTCCGCCACGAGCCTGGTGCCAAGACCGACTCTGGACCGAGGTCGCCAGCGACGAACGGCCGTTGATCAGGGATTTCTCGAGCACCCCCAACGGGATTCGAACCCGTGTTACCGCCTTGAAAGGGCGGCGTCCTAGGCCACTGGACGATGGGGGCGAGGGGTCATGACGCTACCAACGGCGGGCGCGATGCGACCGGCGCTGCCGGCCGCTCGAGGCCGCTCTCTCGTTCCCGGGCCACCTGGGAGAGCTGGAAGTGCAAGACACCCACAGTGACCGACGCCGCCCCGATGACGTGCAGCTCGACGAGCAGCACCGGCAGGTGCGTCGCGTACTGGACGATCCCGATCACGCCCTGGAGCGAGCCGATCACGAGGAGCCGCTTCGCCCCGCCGACGACGCGCGACGGCGCCCCGGTGCGCTCGAGGACGAGCCACGAGCCCAGCACGATCCCGAGGAACGCGACGGCGCACACCGAGTGGACCCATGCGGCGTTGTGCAGTGCGAACGGCAGCCGCTTCGCCACGACCTGGCCCTCGCTGCCGCCCGCGTGCGGCCCCGAGCCCGTCGTCGCCATCCCGGCGAGCAGCGTCAGCGACAGCGGCAGCCACAGCCAGCGGGCGAGCGGCACGGTCCACTCGCAGCGCACCTCGCGGCGCTCGCCGGGTCCGTAGCGGTACTTGGAGCGGTGGTGCAGGACGCCCGCGGCGAGCAGCATCGCGAGGCTGAGGGCCATGTGCGTCGAGACCAGCCAGGGGTTCAGCTTGGTGTAGACGACCTCGGCCCCGAGGACCGCGTCGGCGACGATCCCCGCGACGAGGCTCGCCGAGAGCCACACGAGGTCCTTTCGCCGCGGCGCGCGCAACACGGCGGCGCCGAGGGTGACGAGCGTGAGCACGACGAGCAGCACCGTGACGAATCGGTTCGCGTCCTCGACGACCGAGTGCCACTGGCCGAGCGGGGCGGTCAGCTGGTGGCGGAAGCAGTTGGGCCAGTCCGGGCAGCCGAGGCCCGAGCCGGTGAGCCGGACCGCGGCACCCGTGGCGATGATGAGGAACATCGAGGCGAAGTTCGCCATCGCGAGGCGGCTGAACGCCCGCGGCGAGACCGTCGGGAGCGCTCGATGCTGCGTGGCCACCGCCCGATCGTACCGATGCGCATAGCAGTGGCCGCCCGGCCGTAGATTCTCCCCCTGGCGTCGCCGACGCCACGCCACCGGGCGAGGGTCGACCTCGGGCCGAGCACCGAAGGGGACCCATGCGATCGCACACGAACACGCACCTGCAGCCGGCACGTGGCAGGCCCGGCGGACCGGTGCGCACACGAGCGTCGCGCGCACTGCGCGCCGCGCGCGCAGTGGTTCTCTGCGCGCTCGCGGCCGCCGCCGTCCCGAGCGCCGCGGCGCTCGCCTCGGTCGCGCCGCGCACCTTCGCGGTCGCGCCGTCGCCGAACGCCTCGACGTCGGACAACTACCTCGGCGAGGTGGCGTGCCCTGCCGCGAGGTTCTGCATGGCCGTCGGGGGCGATGCGCGCGCCTCTGGCTATGCGACGCTCGCCGAGAGGTGGACCGGCGGCTGGGCGGTCTCACCGACGCCGAACGGCAGGCTTCCCGGCAACTACCTCAATTCGGTGTCCTGCAGCTCGGCGAGCTTCTGCATGGCCGTGGGGATCACGTACCTCGCGACCACCGTGGACACGCTCGTGGAGCGTTGGAACGGCGTCGCGTGGCAGCGCGTGGCGAGTCCCGACCCCGGCAAGGTCGCGAGCTTCGCGCAGTCGGTGTCGTGCGCGTCACCGACGTTCTGCATCGCGGTGGGTTCCAAGGAGAACCTGCTCGGTGTGTCCTCGACCTTCGCGGCGCGATGGAACGGCAAGGCGTGGTCCACGATCGCGACGCCGAACCTCGGGCCGGTCTTGAACTACCTCGCGGGCGTCGCGTGCGTGTCGACCACGTTCTGCGTCGCGACCGGCTACGGGGCCGCGACGACCAAGGTGGACCCCGCCGCGCCGCTCGTGGAGCGCTGGAACGGCACGTCGTTCCACGTCGTCGCCGCACCAGCGGCGCCCGGCAGCAACTTCCTGGGTCGCGTCACGTGCACGTCGGCGGCCTCGTGCTTTGCCGTCGGGATCTCGCAGAACGGCGCCGTGAACCAGACGCTCGTGGAGCACTGGAACGGGGCCGCCTGGAGCATCACGGCGTCACCGGACGCCGGCGTGTCGAACAACCAGCTCTCAGGGGTGTCGTGCTGGTCGTCGCGAGACTGCCTCGCGACGGGGAACTACCTCGTCGCGGGTACCCGCCGCACGCTGGCGGTGCGCTGGAACGGCACGACCTGGGCGCTCGAGGCGAGCCCGAACAGGACGACCGAGGACAACGCGCTCAACGGCTCCGCCCCGCTGAGCGGACCGTCGCACGCCTACGTCGTCGTGGGCTACGCGACGAGCATCGGCCGCGAGCGCACGCTCGTTTTGAGCGGGCGCTGAGCGCCCGCCTCCAGCCCGCTACCGGGGGGGATCGAACCGGAAGGTGGCGCTCGCGAGCACCGAGGCGCCGACCGCCCACAGGGCGAGCACGAGGAACGTCCCGGCCGACGGCACCTCGCAGTGCTGGAGCGTGTCGCGCATCGCGACGGTCAGCGCCCCCGACGGCAGCAGCCGCGCGATGGTCGCGACCCCCGCGGGCAGCTTGGCGAAGGGCACGATCATGCCGCTCGTGAGCAAGAGCACCAGGTACAGGCCGTTCGCGGCGGCGAGGTTCGCCTCGGGGCGCAGCGAGCCGGCGAGCCCGAGCCCGATCGCGCCGAAGCCGATCGCGGCGAGCACCACGCAGACGGCGGCGCACGCGGCGGTGAGCGCCCCGGTGTTGGGCCGCCACCCGATGACCGCGGCGACCCCGCAGACCACGACGAATTGGACAACGAGGATCGCGAGGACGCCCGCGACCTTGGCGGCGAGGAGCCGGCCGCGCCCGAGGGGGGTGACGAACAGTCGCTTGAGCACCCCATAGCCGCGCTCGAAGCCCGTCGCGATGCCGAGCGACACCATCGCCGTCGACATCACGCACAGGCTCAGGATCCCCGGCGTCACGAAGTCGACGCGCCGCGACGCACCCACCGAGACGACTGCGACGCTCGAGAAGAAGACGAGCAGCAGCACGGGGATCCCGACGGTCAGCAAGAGGGACTCGCCGCGTCGAAGCGTCATCGTGACCTCGGCACGGGACTGCGAGACCAGCGCGCTCATCGCCGCCCCCGGCCGCGCCGTCGTCGGCTGCCTTCATCGCGGTCGGCATCTGGTGCGACAAGGGCGTCGGCGCCGACGAGCTCGACGTAGCGATCCTCGAGCGAGGCGCCCTGGCGCAGCGAGTCGAGCTCGGCGCCGACGATCCCGAGGTGACCGGCGAGCGCGGTCGTCGCGTCCGCGTCGAGCGGGGCCGCGGTGCGGTAGGTGCCGGGCGGGCCCTCGGTGACCGTCGTGCCGATCGCGACGGCCAGCCGCGCGAGGTCGAGCCCCGGACTCGAGGTGAACGACGTCCCGCCGACCGTGAGCTCGGCGACGGTGCCCGAGGCGCGCACGCGGCCGCCCGCGATGACGACGGCCGCGTCGCAGACAGCCTCGACGTCCGCGAGGTCGTGGGTGCACATCAGCACCGCGGTGCCCTCTTCGCGCGCCGCGGCGACCACGTCGCGGATCGTGCGCCGTCCGATCGGGTCGACCCCGGCGGTCGGCTCGTCCAAGAAGAGGACCTCGGGGCGCGGCAGCAGCGCGATCGCGAGGCTGAGCCGCTGGCGCTCCCCGCCCGAGAGCCGGCGCCACGGCGTCCGCGCACACGAGCCCAGGTCGAGCAGCTCGAGCAGCGTGGCGGGGTCCTCGGGGGTCTCGTAGTAGCTGGCGTACAGAGAGAGCGCCTCTCGCGCCGGCAGCGAGGGCCACACGCCGCCGTCCTGGAGCATCGCGCCCACGCGGTGGACGAGTGCGCCGTGGTCGGCGACGGGATCCAGCCCGAGCACCCTGGCCACCCCGGCGTCGGGCCGGCGGTAGCCGAGGAGGGTCTCGACGCACGTCGTCTTTCCCGCGCCGTTCGGCCCGAGGAGGGCGACCACCTCGCCGGGCGCGACCGACAGGCTGACGCCGGCGTTGGCCTCGAGGTCCCCGTAGCGCACGGTGAGGTCACTCGCCTCGATCGCCGGTCGCGCCACGGCACCAACCTACGCGGGACGGCGTCGACGCCCGAGGGGCGTGCGGCGCGGTCGCCTACCATCGCGGGGTGATCGATCTCGCCCTGCTGCGCCGTGACCCCGGCGCGGTCCGCGCGGCGCTCGCACGCCGCGGCGTGGACCTCGCCGAGGTCGACGCGCTCGTCGAGCTCGACGCCGAGCACCGTCTGCGACTCCAGCGCGCCGAGGAGCTGCGCGCGGAGATCAAGGTCCTGTCGCGCCAGGTGGCGGCGGCGCGCAAGGAGAACAACACCGCGCTCGCCGAGGAGCTCCAGCTGAAGAGCCGCACACTCGGCCAGGACGAGCGCATCGCAACCGCTGCGGCCGAGACGGTCGCCGACGACGTCCGCCACCGACTCTTGGTGCTGCCCAACCTGCCCGACGAGGGCGCGCCCGACGGCGCGGGCGAGGAGGACAACGTCGAGGTCGACCGCTGGTGGCCCGGCATCGACGCCGGCGAGCAGCCGCCGACGTACGCCGAGCACCAGCGCGTCGCGCACTGGGAGATCGGCGAGCAGCTCGGGATCCTGGACTTCGAGCGCGGCGCGCGCCTCGCCGGCTCGATGTTCCCGATGTTCATCGGCATGGGCTCTCGGCTCCTTCGCTCGCTGACCTGGTACTCGCTGGACCGCCAGAGCGTCGACTACACCGAGGTCCGTCCGCCGACGCTCGTGCTCACCGAGGCGCTGATGGCCTCGGGGCACCTGCCGAAGTTCGTCGATGAGGCCTACGCCGTGGAGCGCGACGGTCTGTGGGCGATCCCCACTGCCGAGGTCCCGCTCACCTCCATGCACCGAGGCGAGATCCTCGAGGAGGCCGACCTGCCGCGGCGCTACTGCGCGACGACGCCCTGCTTTCGTCGCGAGGCGGGCGCGGCCGGCAAGGACACGCGCGGCCTCCTGCGGGTCCACGAGTTCGACAAGACAGAGCTGTTCTCGCTGTGCACCGAGTCCCAGGCGCCCGCGGCGGTCGCGGACATCCGCGCGCGCGCCGAGGCGGTGCTGCGGGGGCTCGAGCTGCAGTACCGCGTCTTGGACTTGTGCGTGGGGGACCTCGGCAACCAGAACGCGCGGACCTTCGACCTCGAGGTCTACAGCCCGGGCGTCGACCGCTGGCTCGAGGTGTCGTCGGTCTCGTGGTACCGCGACTACCAGGCGCGCCGGGCGAACATCCGCTACCGGCCCGCGGGGGGCGGCTCGCCGACGATGGCCCACACGGTGAACGGCTCGGTGCTCGGCTGGGTCCGCGTGCTCGCCGCGGTGCTCGAGACCTACCGCCAGCCCGACGGCTCCGTCGCGGTGCCCGAGGTCCTCCGGGGCTACGCGGGCACCGACCGGATCGGCTAGCCCCCGGCCCTCGTCGAGTCGAAGCGGTACCCGATCCCGCGGACCGTGGTGATCAGCGCGGGCGACTTCGGGTCCACCTCGATGAGCGCGCGCAGCCGCTTGATGTGGACGTCGAGCGTCTTGGTGTCGCCCACGTAGTCGCTGCCCCAGACCCGGTCGATGAGCACCTCGCGGGTGAGCACGAGGCCGGCGTTGGCGAGCAGCAGGTGGAGCAGCTCGAACTCCTTGCGACGCAGCTTGACCTCCTCGCCGCGCACGTAGCAGCGGCGCGTCTCGGGCTCGAGGCGGATGCCGCCGGTGTCCACGGTCACCTCGTCGTCGAGCTGCGGCTCGACCGACGCCCGACGACGCTGGACCGCGCGCATTCGCGCGACGAGCTCGCGGAGCCGGTAGGGCTTGGTCACGTAGTCGTCGGCGCCCATCTCGAGGGCGAGGACCGTGTCGATCTCCTCGCTCTTCGCGGAGACCACGATGATCGGCACCTCGCTGCGCTCGCGGAGCCGGCGGCACACGTCGATCCCCGAGAGCTTGGGGACCATGAGGTCCAGCAGCACGAGGTCCGGGTGCGACGCGTCGAAGGTCTCGAGCGCCGCGGCGCCGTCGGTCGCGACGACCACGTCGAAGCCCTCGCGGTCGAGCCCGATGCGCAGCGCGTCGACGAAGGACTCCTCGTCCTCGACGAGCAGGACGAGGGGCCGCACCTCAGGGGCGCGCGCGGACTTGGACTTGGGCGTCATGTGTGGTGCAGGGGCAGGACCAGCGTGAAGGTGGAGCCCTCGCCCTCGCGGGACTCGACCTCGACGCGTCCGCCGTGGTTCTGTGCGACGTGCCGGGCGATCGAAAGGCCGAGCCCGGTGCCGCCGGTCTGGCGGGCGCGCCCCGGGTCGACGCGGTAGAAGCGCTCGAAGATCCGGTCGAGGTCCTTCGCGGGGATCCCGACGCCCTTGTCGGCGACCGCGACGCGCACGGTCCGGCGGACCTGCTGGTGGGTGTCGGGCTCGGTGTCGTCCTCCTCGCCCGTGGTCTCCTCGCCGATCGAGGCGCGCACCTGGACCTCGGCGCCCTCGGCGGAGTACATGACGCCGTTCTCGAGGATCGCACAGAGCGCCGAGACCAGCTGGCGGCGGTCCCCGAAGACGATGAGCGCGGGGTCGGGCTCCTCGAAGGCGAGCTCGACGCCGCGCTGCTCGGCCGAGGAGCGGATCCGCTCGGTGGCCTCGGCCATCACCAAGACGATCGGGACCAGCTCGCGCGACGGCGTGCCCTCCGACTCGATGCGCGACAGGTCCAGCAGGTCGTCGATGATCCGGCTGACCCGGAACGCCTCGAGGTGGATGCGCTCTGCGAGCCGGGACGCGACGGCGGGATCCCGCTCGACGAGCAGCGTCTCTGCGAGCAGGCCCATCGCGCCCATGGGGGTCTTGAGCTCGTGGCTCACGTTCGCGATGAAGTCGCGTCGGATCTCCTCGAGCCGCCGGCGCTCCGAGACGTCCTCGATCATGGCCAGCACCCCGAGCGGCCGGCGACCGTCGTCGATGAGCGCGGCGCGGACCACGAGCGTGCGCCTCGGCGGACCGTAGAGGTCGACCGTGCGCTCCGCGCCGCCGCCGTCCCAGGCCTCCGCGAGCAGCTCGGTGACCGCCTGGGCGGCGATCGCGTCGCCGTAGCGCGACGTCATGAGCTGCGAGGCCCGCTCGTTTCGGTACACCACGGTGCCCGACTCGTCGCACAGCACGAGCCCGAGCTGCAGGGCGTCGAGGGAGCGGCGGAGCCGGATCGCGTCGGCGCTCGTCTCGGAGACCGCCTCCGTCGCCGCACCGGTCACCTGCTCGAGGTAGCTGAGCGCGCCCTCGACGGTCGCGTCGTCGCCGGGGGGCTCGTTGCCGAGCCGGGCGCCGAGCGCAGCGAGCCGCTGGGCGATCGCGCGCCGTCCCGACCGACGTCCGGAGAAGAACCCGATCAGCAGGCCCACCGCGAGGAGGCCGGCGAGCAGCGCCCACACCACGACGCTCGGCCAGCTCGTCGGATCGAGTGACGCCGGCACGCGTCCAGCATTGCAGACCGCGTCGGCTCCGCCTGCCGGGCCGACCGTTTGTGGTCCCCACCAAAAGGAGGCCCCGTGCCCGCACCCAACCTGCTCGCCGACGTGAAGCTCACACCGGACCTCAGCGCGCTGCCCGGCGGGGCCGCGCTCCAGCACCTCGTCAACGGGCTCGCGGGCTGGGCGCTCGTCGGCGCGCTCGCCGCGCTCGTGCTCGGCGCGGCCGCGTGGGCGCTCGGGAGCCACTCGCACAACGTGGCCCAGGCCGCGACCGGACGACGCGCGGTGCTGGCGGCAGGGGCCGCGGCACTGCTCATCGGCGCGGCCCCGGTGCTGATCAACTTCTTCTTCCACATCGGGCTGTCGCTGCACTGATGGTGCACGCGCGCGGCTGCCCGCTGCCGCTGCCCTCGTCGATCTGCGGCGTGGGAGGGCTCGCCAGCTCGATCGTCTCGACCTTCTTCTCCGTGCTGCAGGGCTGGTACGCCGCCGCGGCGGGCTGGCTGCTCACGATGGTGGGCGCGATCCTCGAGCACTCGACCGCGCCGCCGGTGGCGAGCGGCTGGTTCCTCGCCAAGCAGCGCACGGTGCTCGTGGCCGCCGCGCCCGTCGCGCTCCTCGCCCTCATCGCCGCGACCCTGCGCGCCGCGGTCACCGGGTCCGCCGCCGAGCTCGGACGCCTGGTCGCGGTGCGGCTCCCCGCGGCGATCCTGCTCGGCGCGGCGGGGGCGGCCCTGGTGGCCGTCGCGCTGCAGGCGACGGACGACCTGTGCGCGCTGCTGACGGCCGGTGACGCGACGAGCCTCTCGACGTCGCTGCACCAGCTCGCGGGCGCGGTGATGGCGAGCGGCGGCCTGCCGGGCGCGGTCGGGGTGCTGAGCTCGGGGCTCGTCATCATGGGCGCGCTCGCGCTGTGGGTCGAGCTCGTCGTGCGCTCCGCGGCGATCGTGACGGCGACCGCGCTGCTCCCCTTGGTCTTCGCCGCGGCCCTGTGGCCCCCCGGTGCCGTGTGGGCCCGCCGGCTCGTCGAGACGCTCGTCGCGCTCATCGTGTCCAAGGCGGGGATCGTGCTCGTGCTCTCCCTGGCGCTCAGCTCGCTGACGGGGGGGCAGGGTGTCACCGACGTCGTGACCGGCGCGTCGCTGCTGTTCTTGGCGGCCGCGATGCCCTACGTGCTGCTGCGCCTCGTCCCGGTCTTCGAGGGCGCCGCTGCCGCGCACCTCGAGAGCGTGCGCCAGCGCGGCAGTGCGGCGATCGAGAAGCGAACGCGACAGGCCGTGACGATGGGGCTTGACTTCGGCGGGGCGGCGCTCGCCCCGAGCGAGGACCTCGTCGGCTCGGACCCGATCCCCTGGGCGGACGGCACGGTGTCGGACGAGGAGTTCCTTCGCGGCACGGTGCTCGACCCCGATGCGCGCTTCGTGATCGGCAGGTCGCCCTTCGAGTCGATCCCCGCCTCGAGGGGACGCCACGTCTGGGAGCGCGACGAGTACGGGCCGCAGCTCGTGTGGTACCCGGACCCCGAGGAGCGCTGAGCGCACCGCGCAGCCGCGCCGGTCGCTCGGCCCCGCGCTCGCCGGGGGCCTGCGCGCCGCGCCCCGTCGTCGTAGGGTTGCCGACGCGGACCGGGCCGCGCCCCGGGGCACTGGAGGCGTCATGGGACCTGATCGCAAGCACGAGACCACGGGCTGGAACCGCCGCATCGGCGCCGTCGCCGTCGCCGCGATCGCCGCCGCCGCATCGATTGTCGCGCTGCCCGCGATCGCCTCGGCGCGCGGGCTTCCGCCGACGGTGACCACGACGTGGACCAAGCCCGTGTTCATGCCGCCGCAGTCCGGTGTGGCGACACTGCACGCGACGGTGAAGAACGCGAAGAGCTGCGCGCTCAGCGCCAAGCCCCCGATCCCGTCGCTGCCGTCGAGCGTGGCGTGCTCGTCGTCGAGCGGGACCTACCACCTGAGCGTCGCGATCGAGGGGCTGTCCAACGGCACGCCGAAGCCCTTCGTCTACACGATCACGCTGACGGCCAAGAGCGCGGGCGGCGCCACCGCGAGCGTCAAGGTGCAGCTGGTCGTCGAGGCCTACGCGTGGAGCGTCTCGTCTCGCAGCGCCGGGAGCGCCGCGGCCCTCGACGCGATCGCCTGCTCGACGCCGACGACGTGCGTGGCGGTGGGCAAGAACGGCACCGAGGTGACCTACACGGCGAGCACGGTCAAGTCCAAGGTGGTCGACGGGGGCTACACGATCTCGACCGTGGCGTGCGCGCCGGGCGCGACGACGCTGTGCGTGCTCGGCGACACCAGGGGCGCGTTCATCCCCGACGTCGCGGGCAACTTCGGCGCCTCGATCGCGCTGAACTCCAGCTCGCCGGTCGCGATCGCGTCGGTCGCCTGCGAGGCGCCGTCCGCGGGCTACGCCCGCTGCCTCGTCGTGGACCTCAACGGCATCGCCGCGGTCGTCGAGCTGCACCAGGGCTCCCCGACCAACGTGGTCGGTCCCTACTCCGCCGGCACCAGCGGCCCTGCCTACGCGACCTGCGAGGGGCCCGGGCTGTGCGAGGTCGCGGACCAGAGCGGCTACGGGTCGACGACGGACACCACCAGCTTCACCCCGCTCGTGCACCTCGTCGCCGGCGGCCCGGCGCTGTCGAGCTTCGCCTGCGGCGCGGCCCTGTGCATCGCGACCGACGCCTCGGGCGGCGCCACGCCGCTCGAGACCGACCTGACGCACTGCCTGCCCTTCGGGGCGCTGCCCGCGTGCGCGCGGGTGGCACCCAACGCCATGTCGCTGCGGCACATCTCGTGCGGGGACTGGCTCTGCGTCGCGATCTCGTCGAGCGGCGCGGAGCAGTTCAGCTTCTCGGACCCCGCGGGCTTCCGCTGGGGCGCGTGGAACGGGCCCGTCAAGTCCACGACGCTCACCTCGGCCGGCGCGCTCGACGCGGTCGGGTGCGTGTCGACCTCGTTCAGCTCGCTCCCGGGCTGCTCGTTCCTCGCGGGCCCTGCGGGCAAGCAGAAGGAGATGACCGGACACGTCACCCTGCTGAAGTAGGCGCGCCGGGCAGCGGCGCCCCGCGCCCGCCGGCGACAAGTCCGTCGGCGCCGACCGTTGGGCGACGTGCCCGGGCCGCGACGACACGGGGAGGCGCCCGCGCCGGTACCGGTCGACGCAGGGCTCCTGTCTCCCCGAGCGGCGTGGCGCCTGGCGCGCACCGCGTCGCGCGGGCGCGATGTCGTGGAGGGTGGCGCCGAGCGCCGCGCGGTCGATGACGGGCGCTGAGGCCCCGTACCGGCTCGGGCGCAAGGAGCGCCGCGGGACCGTGCTGGGCGCGCGCCCCGGCCAGGTGGTCACCCTCGTGCTCGGTGTCGCCGCGCTCGTCGCGGGCGTCTCGACGGGCGGCGTGCCCGGCGTCGCCGCGGGCGTCGCCGCGCTCGCGGCGTGCATCGGGGTCGCGACGGTGCCGTGGCGCGGTCGCGGGCTCGACGAGTGGGCCGTGGTCGCCGCGATGTTCTGGGCGACCTCGAGGCGTGGCGCGCTGTGCGCCGCGGCCGCCGTGATGCCCGCCGTGGACGGCGGGACGGCGGCGCTGTGCTGGCCTGACGGCACGGCGAGCTGCTTCGCCCGCCTCTCGCATCGCGGGCTGCGCGCGCTCGCCGACGAACCGAGGGCGACCGGGGACGCGATCGCGCGGTGGCTCCGCTCGCTGTCGCGCCCCGACGCGCCGCGCTGGAGCGTGTCGCTGCTCGCGGTGAGCGGCCCCGGCGCGCCGGCGCGCGACGCCCCGTGGGCCTCCGCGGGCGTGTGCGTCCGCTCCTACGTCGCGGTCAGCGCGGCGCGACCCGTCGACGTCGTCACCGCGCTGCGCGAGGCGGGCGTCGCCGGACCCGCCGAGGTCGACGACGCCGAGCTCGCGGCGCTCCTCTCCGCGCGGGTGGCGCCCGCCGCGGGCGACCTTCTCGGGACCGACCTGCGCTCGCGCTGGGGGATGCTCGAGGGTCCGCGCAGCGTCCACGCCGCCTACGTCATCGAGGAGTGGCCCACGGGCGACGTCGACGAGCAGCTCCTCGCGCCGCTGAGCATCTCGTCGGATCGGCGCACGCTGTGCGTGACCCTGCGCGTCGAGGAGCTTCGGCGCTCCAGGGCGCGCACGGCGCGGCTGCGCACGTCGGCGGCGGCGGACCACGACCTCGCCCTCGGCGGCGGCTTCCTCGCGTCCCCCGAGGCGGCCCTCGCCGCGGCCCGCGATGCCGAGCGCGCCGCCGAGCTCGCGGCGGGACACGGTTCGGTGCGGATGATCGCGGCGGTGGGCCTCGACGCCGAGGACCCGCTCGGACTCGAGGCCGCCGCGGCGCGCCTCGAGGCCGACGCGGCCCGCTGCGGGGTGCGGCTCCGGCGCTGCGACGGCGACCACCGGCGCGGGCTGCTCGCCACGGTGCCGGGGTGGTGCGTCCCGTGAGGCGCCGAGCGCCCCTCGGCGCGCCGACCCAGCTGCTCACGACGCGCCACGTCGCCGCGGCGCTGCCCGTCGACGGCGACGGCGGGGCCACCCGGGCGGGCGCGGTGCTCGGCCATTGCACGCTCGGCGGGGCGTTTCGCTTCGACCCCTTCGAGGCCTACGCCGAGGGGCTCGTGACGAACCCCAACGTCTTGGTGTGCGGTCAGGTGGGGCGCGGCAAGAGCGCCCTGGTCAAGGCGCTCCTGGCACGCAGCGTCGTGGCGGGCCGGCGCTGCGTGGTGGTGGACCCCAAGGGCGAGTATGCGGCGTTCGCCGCGGCGATGGGGGTGGCGCCCATCGCGCTCGAGCCAGGTGGAAGGGTGCGCCTGAACCCGCTCGACGGGGACCGCGACGACCCCGGCCGCGCGCGGCTGCTGTGCGCGCTCGTCGCCTCGGGCATGGGGCGACGCCTGGACCCTGCCGAGCGCGCGGCGCTCGAAGTCGCGCTCCTCGCCGCCGACGCGGCGTCGAATGTCGCGACGCTGCGCGGCGTGCTCGCCCAGCTGCTCGCGCCGGGCGCCGGGGCGGCTGCCGCGCTTGGGACCACCACCGACGCGCTCGCGCGCGAGGGGCGCGCTCCCGCGCTCGAGCTGCGCCGCCTCGTCGACGGCGAGCTGCGCGGCATGTTCGACGCCGAGACGACCCCTGGCGTCTCGCTCGGCGATGACGTGGTCGTGCTCGACGTCTCCGCTGCGGCGCGCAGCGGCGCGCTGCCCGCGGTGCTCAGC